>Ga0209342_10003699_pt1 | contig 16088 bp, 15 predicted proteins | sample RifCSP16_2_FD_184023 | JGI IMG/M metagenome (GOLD analysis project Ga0209342, IMG submission 184023) | Soil microbial communities from Rifle, Colorado - Rifle CSP2_sed 16_2 (SPAdes) (version 2) | ecosystem: Environmental > Terrestrial > Deep subsurface > Rock core/Sediment | place: Rifle... | reverse complement strand
GATCCGGTGACGATGATTAGTTTGACGGATCTGGTGACGTACCTTCCGTGCGATCTGATGACGAAGGTGGACATCGCGTCGATGGCCCATTCGCTGGAATGTCGGCAGCCGTTCCTGGACCATCGGGTGGTGGAACTGGCGGCGCGGATTCCGGTAAAATACAAGTTGCGCGGCGGCCGTGGGAAGCGGGTTCTGCTGGATACGTTTGCTGATTTGATTCCGCCGGCCATTGCACGGCGGCCGAAGATGGGTTTCGGGGTGCCGTTGGACACCTGGTTTCGCGGCCCTCTGGCGGAGTACGTGCGGGACGTTTTATTTGACCCGAGGAGTACGCAGCGAGGGATTTTCCGGCCGGAGTCGGTGCGTCGGCTGGTCGAGGACCATCAGGCGGGGCGATTTGACCATAGTTATCGGCTTTGGTCGTTGCTGGTGCTGGAGTTGTGGCAGCGGCGGTGGATGGATGGGGTGGGGATTTGGGGATTTGGGGATTTGGGGATTTAGGGATTTAGGGATTTAGGTGTAGGCCGGGTCGTGACCCGGCGACCGGGAATGTGCGGGCACGAATGTTGCCGGGTCACGACCCGGCCTACCTTGGTGGAATATCGGAAATATAGGAATAATTGGTAGTCTGTATCGGTTATGCATGACTTTTTGTGGGACATAGGTTCTCTTGATTTGATGGGAGAACCGATAGAGAGAAGGTTGGCGAAAGGTGGATAATTTGGGCAGAATGTGGCGATGGGCGGAGAGAGAAAGCGTTATGAAGAATACGCTGGCGGTCATTTTGGCTGGCGGTAAAGGTTCTCGTCTAGAGCCGTTGACACGGGACAGGGCCAAGCCGGCCGTGCCGTTCGGCGGAGCGTATCGGATTATCGACTTCACGCTGTCGAACTGTCTGAACAGCGGGATTCGCAAGGTTCTGTTGTTGACGCAATACAAGGCGGCCAGCCTGGCGCGGCACGTTCACCGCGGCTGGCAAAACTACTTCTGCCGCGATCTGGGCGAATTCGTCGACGTGGTGCCGCCGCAGCAGCGGATCGACGAGCACTGGTATCGCGGCACGGCCGATGCCGTGTATCAGAACATCTATACGATGGAGAAGGAGCACGCCGAGTATACGGTGATCTTGGCCGGCGACCACATCTACAAAATGAATTACCGCAAGATGGTCGAGTCGCACATCGACAACCGAGCCGACCTGACCATCGGCGCCTTGCGCGTGCCGGTGGACGAGGCGCGCCACCGGTTTGGCGTGATGCAGATCGACCAGAGCGAGCGAGTGATCGGCTTCGAGGAAAAACCGGCCGATCCGAAACCAATGCCCGACGACCCGGGCCGCTGCTACGCCTCGATGGGGATCTACGTTTTCACGACGCGGTTTTTGTTCGAGCAGTTGTGCCAGGACGCGACACGGCAGGGAAGCTCGCACGATTTCGGGAGCGACGTGATTCCGTCGATCATCCACACGCATCGGGTGTTCGCCCATCCGTTTCTGGACGAGAATCGCAAGGAGAGCGCCTATTGGCGCGACGTCGGCACGCTCGACGCGTACTACGAAGCGAACATGGACCTCGTGTCGGTCGATCCGTTGTTGAACATCTACGACAACGACTGGCCGCTACGGACTTTCTTGCCGAGCTATCCGCCGCCGAAGTTCGTCTTCGCCGCCGAACAGCGCCGCGGCTACGCGATGGACAGCATCGTCTGCCTCGGGTCGATCGTCTCGGGCGGCCAGGTCCGCCGGTCGATCCTGGGGTCGAACACTCGGGTCAATAGCTACGCGAAGGTCGAGGAATCCATTTTGTTCGAGGGCGTGAACATCGGGCGTCACGCGAAGGTGCGCCGGGCGATCATCGACAAGGGCGTGTGCCTGCCGTCGGGGTTCGAGGTGGGCTACGATCACGAGCTGGACCGCCGCCGGGGGTTCTCCGTGACCGACAGCGGCGTGACGGTCATCGCGAAGACCGACGGGATCGAACTCGCCTGCGCCGAGGAGCAAAAGACGGGGACGCCCGAGCCGTCATCGGCCGAGCACTCGGCGCAGGCCTAGCTTGAGGATGATCCACAAGGCTCCGAAGGCTTCCGCCGAGTTGATTTTCGACGCGCCGTATTGGCGATCGGCGAAGGTGATGGGTGTTTCGGCCATGCGGGCGCCCGCGCGGCGCAAGTGCCAGAGGATTTCTTCCTGGAAGGAATAGCCGCGGCTGCGGACGGCGTCGAAGTCAAGCTTGGCCAACGTGGCGACCCGATAGCAGCGGTACGCGCCGCTGCAATCGGCCGGCTTCAAGCCGAGCAAGCACCGCGCATAGAGATTCACTCCGCGGCTCATCAACCGCCGTCGCAAGGGCCAGCCTTCCACGCCGCCGCCGGGAACATAGCGCGAGCCGATCATCACGTCGATCGGCGGGCCGCCGGCGGGCTCCATGCCGGCGACCATCGCGGGCAGGTAGCGAGGATGGTGGCTGAAATCGGCGTCCATGTTGAGCATGTAGCGGTAGCCGCGCTCGATACTCCAGCGCATCGCGGCGATCGTGGCCGTGCCCAGGCCGAGCTTGCCCGCGCGATGAACGCAATGGAGCCGAGGGTCTTCGGCCGCCCGGGCGTCGCACCATTGGCCGGTGCCGTCGGGCGAGCCGTCGTCGACGACCAGGACATGGGCGTCGGGCAGCCTCTGGAAGATTTCGTCCACCAGCCGCGGGAGATTTTCCATCTCGTTGTAGGTGGCCACCGTGACCAGCGTTCCGTCGGAATGGCCCATCCGTGTCGTCCCTTATGGCGAGTGTCCGGAAATTCCGCGTGTGCCACTGCTTGCGGAAGCGTCACGGAGTCTGAACTTGCGTCACAACACTGCTTGCCGGAAAGCGTTAATCTTTCGAAAAGTTGCAAGCAGTGCGACGTGCCGCGGATTGGAGCATTTTCTCCGGCAAGCAGTGGCACACGAGTCACAACGGTAGTGATTTTAGAGGAAATCACCGGACGTTGAAAGAGACAATCCGGTGTCAAACGCGGACCGCTTGTTTCATTCGTTCGATGGTCCGGGCGTAGAGGGCCAGATATTGCCGTGCGCTGGGCTTCCACGACCAGTCCTGACGCATGCCCGTGGCGATGAGCCGGTTCCAGACGTCCTTGTTGGCGTAGGCGGCGCAGGCCCGTTGGAGCGTTTCGGACAGGGCCAGCACGCTGTAGTCGGCGAAGCTGAACCCGTTGGCCGTGCCGGCCGCGAGCGACTGGTCGTTGGCGTCGACGACCGTATCGGCCAGACCGCCGGTGGCGCGGACCACCGGCACCGTGCCGTAGGCCAGGCTGTACATCTGGTTGAGTCCGCAGGGCTCATAGCGGCTGGGCATGAGGAATAGGTCGGCGCCGGCTTCGATCCGGTGGGCCAGCGGTGTGGAGAACTCGATGCGCACCGCGACTTTTTGCGGAAATCGCTGGACGAGTTCCAGGAGTTGTTTCTGATAGTCGCCGTCGCCGGCGCCCAGCACGGCCCATTGGACGTCGCGGTCCGGCGTCCATTGCTTCATGACCTCGACGATCAGGTCGATGCCCTTCTGCGTGCAGAGCCGGCCGATGAGGGCGACCACCGGCACGTCGGGCCGACGAGGCAGGCCCAGTTCGTCCTGCAGCGCCGCCTTGCACGCCGCTTTGCCCTTGGCTTGGGAATCAACCGTGTAGTTGGTCGGCAGATGGGGATCGGTCGCGGGGTTCCACCGGTTCGTGTCGATGCCGTTGAGGATGCCCGAGAGCACGTCGCGGCGCTGCTGCAAGATGCCTTCGAGTCCGCAGCCGAGTTCGGCGTTTTGGATTTCCTGGGCGTAGCGCGGGCTAACCGTGTTGATCGAATCGGCGAAAACGAGGCCCGTCTTCAACAGGTTCAAGTGGCCGTGGAACTCCATCTGGCGCCAGTTGAAGTACTTCCAGTCGAGCCCGGTGAGCAGCATGTCCCAGTGCCAGAAGTGGCCCTGGTAGGCCAGATTGTGGATCGTGAACAGCGAGGCGATGTTTTCGTAGCGTGGGATGGCGTGATATTCGATTTTGAGGTAGGCGGGCACGAGGCCGGTCTGCCAGTCGTTGGCGTGGATCAGATCGACGTCGAGGTCGAGCAGACGAATGGCTTCGAGCACCGCGCGGGAAAAGAAGACGAACCGTTCGCAGTTGTCGATGTAGTCCACTCCGTCGGCCTGGTAGAGGCCGTCACGGTCGTAATACTCGTCTTGTTGGACCAGGTAGACCGGCACGTCGGCGCCGGGCATCGTGCTTTCCAGGAGATGGCCGGTGACCGTCTTGCTGCCGATGGGGACGATGAAGTCGATTTTGAGTTCCTTGATCGGCTGGCCGCAGCACCACGATTGACGATGGGCGGGCAGGATAACGGCCGGTTTGTGGCCCAGCGCGGCCAACTCCGCCGGCAACGCGCCACAGACATCGGCCAAACCGCCGGTCTTGGAAAAAGGGACTGCTTCACTGGTGGCCAGCAGGATGTTCACGAGGGAAGGCTCCGAGGAAGGGAATTAGGGATTTCAGTAGTTACAAGTTTGGGACAATCCGTAGACCGGGTCGCGACCCGGCAAGGTTTTTGCTCGGGACTATCTGTCGCCGGGTCACGACCCGGCCTACGGTAATTCGGCGAATTTGGAACTACTGGATTTAGGGTGTGTTTGAATTTTAAAGCGAAGGTTGGAGGGAAAGGGAGGGCTATTTTATTGAGAGTACCACACGGTGGTCGAAGTCCAAATGGCGGAGATGGACGGTGCATTTTCGCGGAATCGCCCAAATTACTCATATTGCCATATCGTCCTCATCGGACTCCGGGTGAGGTGAGTTGAGCTTTTTCGAACCCTTGCCGGGAAGCCTTATTGTGCGTGGTTTTCCACTCTGGGTTGCTATTCACTCAGCCCACCCAACGGAACCGGAAAAACCCTTAAGGTTTACCTAGTCTGAGCCGATGAACTAACCTGTTTGACCGTCAAACGCAGTGCTGCATCTCTAGGTTTCAGTGGGGTGTGGACACTGTCCTACTATCTGTGTGCGCACGATTTGCCGATTTCGGCGCGCTTTGCTCTGCGCGTTCGTGTCGGCCTTGTCCCTCGGAAAGGTTAGTCTCCCCCTACGTCGCAAAGTTTCGTTGATCTTCGTGCCCATGAAACAACACGTCCGACAAAAGACGACACGGCCCGGCCGACAACGGCCCGAGGATTGCCCGCGCGGTTGCGCCGGGTGGCTCGGGGCGCCGTCGGCGAACGGCGGCCGGTGCATGTCGGGTAGTCATGGGCGTCGGGCCGCAAGTGGGTTGATGTGGCTGCTTGCAGCGTGTTTGGTGGTTGGCTGCGCGCCGCTTCGGCAGATGAAGGAGCGATTGCCGCTGACGGTCGCCCAGGATTCCTCGCCGCGGGCCGCATCCCCGAGCGTCCCTGAAGGCAGCCCGGCGAGTCCTCCCTCGGCCGCGACGACGGCGGAGGCGGGGAAAGCGGAATCGCTTGCACTTCCCGGGTCGGGGGCATCGAGCGAAGGGGCCTCGGAGCAAAAGTCGAAATCATCCACCTGGCAGGGCGTGATGCGGAGCTTGTCGACGGTGTTGCAGCCCGGGCAGGCGCCGGATCATGGGAAGATGGTGGTTCCCGACCCTACCGAGCCGGAGTCCGATTCGAGTGGCCCGACGATCGAGTCCGCGGCCAACGGCGCCGAGGCGGCGCGGGTTCCCTTTTCGCGGGAGGATTGGACGGGAACTCCGGAGGCGGAATCGATTCCCGCGCCGACCGGAACGTCGCCGATTACGCTTCGGTTGGAGGGAGTGGATGTGCGACAGGCGTTGCAGATGCTCAGTTCCGAGGCCAAGGTGAACGTCTTGGTTTCCGAGGGCGTGTCGGGCACCGTGACGGCGAATCTTCGGGGAATGACGTTTGACGAGGCGCTCGATGCGATTGTGCGGTTGTGCAATTTGGTGGCCCATCGCGAGGGGAACAACATTTTCGTCTACCCGGCGAAGGACCTTCCGCAGATGGATCGGGTGTTCAAGGTGATACCGCTGAACTATGCGTCGGCCGAGGACGTGCTGGCGTCGATTCAGGACAAAGGGCTGGGGCTGCTTTCGCCGGTGGGAACGGCTTATGCATTTGTGACGGGTGATCCGACCCAAGCGGCCGTGGAAGACGTTGAGAGCACGACGGACAACCGCAGAACGCAAGAAACGATCGTTGTGGAGGACGCGCCGAGCCACGTGCTTCGGATCGAGCGTTACATTCAGGAGGTTGACGAGCCGCCGCGCCAGGTGCAGATTCAGGCGTACATTTTGCAGGTCGATTTGAAGGACAATCTCCAGCACGGGGTGAATTTCGAGGAGATCATCAAAATCGCGGGCAACACGGCCACGCTTCAGACGGTGGGATTCGCCAATGCGAGGGCAAGCGAGGGATTTTTGGCCAAGATCGACGGAAAGAACTTTGATGCAATACTCGAGGCCCTGAAAACGACGACCGACGCGAAGACGCTGGCCGATCCGAAGATCACGGTGCTTAACGGCCAACTGGCCCACATTCAGATTGGCGAGAAACTAGGTTATCGCGACACGACGACGCAGACGGAGACGGCGGCGACCCAGAGCGTCAAGTTTCTGGAGTTGGGCGTGGTGCTCGACGTGACGCCCCGGATCACGGCGGACAATCAGGTGATCATGACGGTCCAGCCGAAGATCTCCGACGGTAAAATCAACGCGGTCACGGAGCTTCCGGAAGAAGAAACGACCGAGCTGATCACGAACGTCTTGTTGGAGGACGGCCAAGGGATGGTCATCGGGGGCCTGATCAAGGAGAAGGACAGCGACGTCCAGGGCAAGATTCCCTTCCTCGGCGATCTGCCGTACGTGGGAATGCTTTTCCAGACCCGGAAGAAGGAGGCGGAACGGTCGGAGGTGATTATCGCGTTGCTTCCGCGGGTGCAGCCGTATGCCCATTGTCCGGCGGCGAAGGAACAGTTGGAGTTGATCCGCGCGACGACGCCGCTATTTCACGGACCGATGCGTCGGTGTCCTCGGCCGTGGGAGCCGACGTTGCGCGACGCGCTGCCTCGGCGGGGCGATCTGTTGTAAGTTTGTTTGGTGGGGCGATTCGCTTGCGTCTCGTGTTGTGGCAGCGGCAAGTCATGCGAGCAAGCGAATCGCCCCACCCTACAGCTCTGTCGCGTACTCCGTGGCCCTCCACCCTGACGCGAGGAGTGCGGTCCGGTGTGTTGCGTTTTGGCAACACGCGGCGGGAGCGACATGATTCTCGCTGCCACAACCGCTATATTCCTATCTTTAGGCCCGTTTCTTGCGGGCCTCAACCGGGGTTGTCGGGTTTTCTCCCGGCGAATTGGCCCGAGGAACGTTGGGTTGCCCATGCCTACGGATGCCCAATTTGACATTATGGTTCGGCAACCTAAAGTTTGACAGATACGTTTTACGCCTCGCTCCGCGTCGAGAGGAATGTCGGTTTGCAGCCGTCCGCGCGGGAAGAGGCAAGTGGGCTGAGTAGCTCCACCCTGGTACGAAAGAGGTTCGAGTCCCCAAGAGCCCGCGGTGGCTGAGAATGCGAATACGGCGACCCGCTTCGGCGCCCGCGTGAGAACCATCTCAGGTCGGCCGAGCATGGATCTCGCCGGGACCGACCGAAGACGCTGCAGGAAGCATGAAGTGCATTGGTGGAAAGCCCGTTGGTTACCCGTTTTTGTTTCTCTAGTATTGTTGGAGAAGACCCATGAGTAGCGCATTGTTTCACAAGGTGGTAAGCCGTCGGAAGGGATTCTCGTTGGTTGAATTGGCGGTGGTGGTGATCATCATCGGCGTGTTGGCGGCGTTCGGCGTCCCGCGGATGCTCGAAGCGGTCGAGCGTTCGAAGGCTTCCGAGGCGTTCGGCTATCTGTCGTCCGTCCGCTCGGCCCAGGAACGTTATCAGGCGAAAGAAGGCAAGTATGCCGAGGCGCTCACGGATCTGGACGTCAGCCAGTCGACGCCGAAGTACTTCGAGGTCGGCACGATTACGTCCGAGACGGAGGACGCGTGGACGTTGACGCTGACGCGGAAGGAAGGCGCGTCGGGTTACGGCCAATACACGGTGACGTTCACCCAGTTGGGCTTTGATCCCGAGAACAGCACGATCATGGACGAGCCCGCCTCGCGGATCAACCCGTTGGGCAGCGAAGCCAGTGCCGCTCCCGTGGAAGAAGAGCCAGCGACCTAGTCTCGCGGTTTCCTGACGGCGTTGTCCAGGGGACTGAACCCATTCAGGGCTTGTGGGCGTCTCGCCCGAGACGCCCGCTGCCCTGGAAGCGTACGCATCCTCGACAACCCATTGCTGAAATGGTTAGAAGGTGCGACCACCCCGGGTGGCCGCACCTCTTTCAACATAATGGCGGAGCTTTTGTACTCCTCGCGATTTGCGCGAGGGGGCTATGATTGTCCTGAGGCACGTAGGGTGCGTCTGGACGCACCAAAACAGGGATCCTCATGAAGGCGCGTTCAGGGTGCGTCCAGACGCACCCTACAGCTACGGCGTGCAACAAAACCTCGCGCGGAGCGTGAGGAGTACGGGACGGGATTGAAGCAGCATGAAATGGCTACTCGGGAGACTCGGCCTGCCGAAGGCCATCGGCCTGTACCTTGACGAGGAGACGATCACGGTGAGCCGGATCGTGTCCACGCCGGTGGGACCGGTCGAGATCACGCGGCACACCGAGGCGATTGGCGACGAGGCGCTCGGGGACGCCATTGCGCGGCTGGTGCGCCCGCTGGTGGGAAAAGGCCGCTTTCGACGCACGCCGGTTTGCGTGGGCGTTCCTTCGCGAAAGGTCTACTTTTCGACGCGCCCGGTTCACGCGGCCATGGGCGATTTGGCGCCGCACGTGCTGTTGCGGGAGGCGCTCCGCTCGCCGAGCGTTCCCGTTCACGAGATGGTGGTCGACGTCGTCAAGAGCTCGCTGGACTCGCGCGACGTAGCGAGCATCGCGGCGTGCGACAGGACGTATCTGAACGAGATTCTCGACGCGCTCGCGCGGATGGACATTCGTCCCTGGTTGACGGAGCCGGCCCCTTGCGCGTTATTGCGTCTGGCGTCGAAGCGTCATCGGGCGCGTCGCGGCGACAAGGTCGTTCTGCGGCTGTTTCTTTCGCAGGAACAGGTGCTGGCCGTTTTGACGGTAGGCAAAGTGCCCATCTTGTGGCGTCTCGCGCAGGTCATGCAGGGCAAGGAGGCCGCGTCGCTCGTAACCGCCGCCCGTTCATTGTCGGCCACGAGCAAGGATTGCGGCGTGGAGTCGTCGCTGGACGCGGTGATGATTCACGGTCGGATGGAACTGAAACGACTGCTGGACGTCGATTGGATGGAATCGCAGTTGGACGCGACGATCAATTGGTTCAACGAGCCGATGTTGGACCCTTCCCAGATTGCCCTGGGCCTGGCGCAAGGCGGCCTCGACAAGGATACGTCCGGGTTTGATCTGGGTCGTTCGTTGAAACCGCGGCCGACGCTGTGGGAGACTTTTCCCTGGCGCGAGGCGGTCTTGCAGCTTGCGTTGGTGGCGTGCATGGGGCTGTTCCTGGGCTATAAGTACTCGACGCTTCAACAGACGCGGCAGAGTCTGGAGGTCATCGCGGCGGCGTCCTCGACGGAGACTTCGGCCAACAAGCGGCAACTCCAAAAAGAGAAGAAGGACATGGAGACCCAGGTCCAGGCGGTTCGCGAATTTTTGGACAGCCGCGTGCTCTGGACGACCTGCTTGCGCGATTTGGCCGACTGCGTGCCTCGGGACATGCGTCTCACGTCCGTTCAAGGCGTGTGTGAGTTGCGGAACATGCGAGACAAGCGTGCTCGATCAAAGTCCAAGAAGTTCTTTCTGTTGCGAGGCACGGTGACCGTTCCGCCAAACGGCACGACGCCTCGCGAGATAGATCGCTTGCTGGTCGCGCTTCGTTCGGATCCGACGCTTGACGAGGATTTTCCGCTGGTGACGCTGGACGAACTCAAGCAGATTCAACCGCGGCCGGGTGAGGATCCGGCGGCCATCTTCGCGGTGATCTGCATGCCGCTCGACAAGAAGAGCGCGGGGAAGAAAGGCCCCAAGGCGGCGGCCGGCGCGAAGAAGGGGAAGAAGCCGCAATGAAACACGAAGAGAAAAAACAGACGCTGCTGAAGAAGCTGGCGGAACGGCTCCACGATCCGCTTCAGTTTCGCATTTTCGTGACGGTCGTGATATTGGGGATCGGTTACGCCGGCGTCTATACGCCGTTGAGCGACCGCATCTCGCGGACCACGCGGGAGATCAAGAAGGAAAGAGAACACCAGCAGTTGCGAAACGATATCGAGAAGCTTCGGTCCCAGGTGAAACGGGTGGTAACCCGGCTGCCCAAGAACGTTGACACGAACGAATGGATTCAGTACGTACTGGGCGGCGTCCGCGATCTGCCGATCAAGTTGAGGAACCTCGACAGCAACCCCCCGCGAATGGTCGGCCCGTATACGGCCGTCGTGCTTCGGGTGGAACTCGTGGGAGATTATTCCGGACTCGAGTCTTTTCTGTATTGGATTGAGACGAACGAACGATTGTTTCGAATTGACGGCATGAAGCTCGCGATGGCTCGTAGCGGCGATGCACTGGAATTGAAGGTCACACTTTTGGGGTTGCAGGAATAACATGGCTGAACTCATGCAGAGAATGGGGCCCATGACCGTCGTGGCGGCCATCTTCGTGTGGTGTTGTTGGCCTTACCTCACGGGCTCGGCGACCTCGGCAGGGTCGAGTGGAATCGCGAATATCGCCGCGCTGCCGAAGTCCTTGTTGTCGCCGGTCATCAAGGCGTCGACCGCGCATGATCCGTTCCAGTGCATCAAGTCGGCCGCTTTGGACGCGGCGGTGGAATCCGAGCTGGCGAAGGCCGCCGGCCAAGCCGCCGACGAAGCCGACGCGGACGCGAAAGGAACCGACGCCGCGGGCACGAACCAACCGTCTTCGCTCGTACTGACGGGCATCTACGTCCGAGGCGACCGCGGCATCGCCGTGATCGACGGCCGACTCTACCAGCCGGGAGAGCGATTGGCGGCGCCGGACACCGCGGGAAAAGTGTGGACGGTCGAGCGGGTTCTTCTGGATCGGGTCGTTCTTCGGCTGGGCGACGAGGTCAAGGTATTGGAAATCACGTATCCCAGCCAGACGTCGTCCGCCGACAAGGGCCAAGACGCGGCGCCGGCGGATTCGGACGCGGCGGGTGAGGGCCCGTCGAACGAGGTTTCGGGGAAGGGCCTCAAGCCGGTGACCTCGCTGTCGGAACTGCTCCGCGCGATCGAATTCCCGCGGAACGAGAAACCGTGAGGAGTGTGATGGAAAAAATCGCCACTGTCGCCGCCGCTCGGACGTTGATCGTCGAGCTCCTCCTGAAGAAAGGACGGCTCGACGAGAAGCATCTGCCCACGATCCAGGAATCGCAAACCAAGGAAAAGCTCTCGATCGAGGAAATTCTCCTCAAAAAACGGCTCGTGACCGAGCGGGACATCGCCGAGGCGTATTCCGAGTATCTGATGGTGCCGTTGTTCGAGCCGTCAGAGATGGGCGTCCGCGTGGACAAGGAGCTTGCGCAACTGTTGCCCGAAAAGCTTTGCCGCGACCACCTGCTCGCGCCGGTGGGAGTACACGGCGACCTGTTGGACGTGGCGTTTTTCACGGCGACCTCGCTGCACATCGTGGACGAACTGCAATGGCTGACCGGCATGACGGTCTGTCCGCTGATCGCGCCGCTTTCGGTGGTGGAAGGAATCCTCGGAACGTTTTACGAGGACGGGAGCTGGCCGGGGGCCGGCAACAACTCGGGCGATTTCGAGGAGGTCGAGGACGAGGACGACCGGGGTTCGACGGAGGACATGGGAAACGACGAAATCGTGCATCTCGACCAGCCGCCGCCGCCAGGGCGCGACGGGCGGATCATCCGGTTCGTGAATCAGATGTTCGAACAGGCGTTCCGGATCGGCGCCAGCGACATTCACATCGAACGGTTCGAGGACCGGTGCAAGGTTCGCCTGCGCGCGGACGGGAAACTGATCGAGGTGGCGCCGCCGTCGCTATCGCTCTATCCGGCCGTCGTGGCACGCATCAAGGTCCTCTCGAAAATGGACATCGCCGAGAAGCGGAAGCCGCAGGACGGGGCCATTTCGCTGAAGACGGGCGAAAAACGCATCGACTTGCGCGTCAATACGGTCCCCACCGTCTACGGCGAGAAGGTCGTGTTGCGAGTGCTGGACCGAAGCTCCATCCCGCTGCAACTAACGGACCTTGGGTTTGACGCGCGGCAGTCGAAAGACTTGTGCGAATCGATCGAAATGCCCCACGGCCTGATGCTGGTGACCGGGCCGACGGGAAGCGGCAAAAGCACGACGCTCTACGCCTGTTTGAGCCGGTTGAACAAACCCGACGTGAACATCTGCACGGTCGAAGACCCCGTGGAATACAAGTTCTCCGGCATCAACCAGATTCAGGTGAAGACGCAGGTCGGGTTGACGTTCGCCACCGCGCTGCGCTCCTTCCTGCGCCAGGATCCGGACGTCATCATGGTGGGCGAGGTGCGCGACCAGGAGACGGCCGGGATTTGCCTGCGGGCGGCGTTGACGGGCCACTTCGTGCTTTCGACGTTGCACACGAACGACGCGCTGGCCGCGGTGAATCGTCTGCAAGACATGGATATTGACGCTTTTCTCCTGGCATCGACGCTGCGCGTGCTGGTCGCCCAGCGTCTTATTCGACGCTTATGTCCGAAATGCAAGGAGGCCTACGCCTGCGACCAGGAGACGGCCGATCGCGTGGGACTGAAGGCGGGGCAAGAGATTTTCAAACCGACCGGCTGCCGGGAGTGCCGCGACCTGGGCTACCGGGGTCGGGTAGGCATCTTCGAGGTCATCCGCATCACCGAAAAACTGGCCGAAATGATCCAGTGCAAGAAACCGCTGCCCGAGCTGCGCAAAGCGGCCACGGAACTGGGCATGAACCTGCTCTACGACAGCGCGTTGGAAAAAGTGACGGCCGGCATGACGAGTCTCGAGGAAGCCTTGAGCGTGGCGGTCTCGGAGGAGGAATAATTGGACCATGGCTCGTGACAACTGGTTTATCCAACACGCTCGCGTGTCGAGCAAGAAGCACAAACGCGTGACGCTGGACGACAAGATGACGTTCTTCCAGCAGCTTTCGACGTTGGTGGCTTCGGGCACGCCGCTGTTGGAGGCCATTCAGACGTGCGCCGAACAAAGTCAGAGCGAGCGGATGACCGGCATTTTGAAGGAGGTCGCGGGCCGGGTTGCCGCGGGCTCCTCACTGCACGACGTGCTCTTGGCCCACCGCGGCGTGTTCGAGGACCACTGGATCGAACTGATCGGCATCGGCGAGGTCTCGGGCGAGATGTCCATGGTCTTGACCGACCTGAACAAGCAGGTGCTCGAAGCGAACGAAACCCGGCGCAAAGTCAAGGGCGCCTTGATGTATCCGGTAATTTTGCTGATCGTGGCCGTGGTTTTGATCGTCGCGATGCTTTCGTTCGTGGTGCCGACGTTCACCGACATGTTCAAGGAGATGGGAGCGGAATTGCCCGGCATCACCCAATTCGTCGTGAACCTCTCCGACCGGGTGTTGCAGTACGGTCTTTACGTGTTCGTTTCCGTCGTCGTGATCGTGGTTTCGTTTCGCCAGTACATGAGGACCGAAACGGGACTCCGAACGGTGGTCTCGGTGTTGCTCGTGGTTCCGATGGCGGGCGAGCTACTGGTGCAAAGCGCGATGTACCGTTTTGCCTCGAACCTGGCCTTGTTGCTGAAAAGCGGCGTGCCGATGCTGGAAACGCTTTCGACGATGGCCACGGTCTTCCAGCGCAGCCCGCCGTATCGCGACGCGATCCGGCTGGCCCAGAACCGCGTGGCGGCGGGCAAGCCGTTGGCCGATTCGCTCGAGGAGACGGGCCTGTTCACCACGATGATGACCAACATGGTCCGCATCGGCGAGCAATCGGCCCAACTCGCGCCGGTCATGGAGCAACTGGCGCCCTATTACAAAGAGAAAATGCAGGGCTTTATCGCCAAAACCACCAAGCTGATGGAACCGTTCATCATCGTGTTCATGGGCGGAACGATCGCCACGCTGATGCTGGCCATTTACATTCCCATGTTCGAAATGTCGGGCAAGGTGCACTGATGCGTTCATCCCGGTTGTATTCATCGCGGCGCGGCATGTCGTTGATTGAAGTCACGATTGTCGTCATTATTCTGGGCGTATTGCTGGCCTCGGCCGCGCCTTCGTTCCGTCGGAGCATCGAGCAATCGCACGCGGACATCGCCGGGGCGAATCTCCGGTCCATCTGGACGGCCGAGCGGCTCTATTGGCTCGACAACGGCCACAGATTCACGGATAGCCTGTCGGAGCTCAAGTCGATGGGACTGGTCGATCCGACGATTGTGGCCGCCGAGCGGCCGTACGAATACGACATCGCAACCAACGACGACGGCACGACCTTCACGGCCACGGCGACTCGATCGGGCAGCACGACGTGGGCCGGCGGTTTCACGATCGACCAGACGGGGACGTTTTCGGGATCCGTCAGCGGATCCGGCACGACTCTCCAACCAGGGTTCTTGGATTAGGGACATTGGCCATGCGACGGAAATCCTCCCTAAGGTTTCTTCGCCGGGGGTTCTCGTTCCTGGAACTCCAGGTGGCCCTGATCTTGTTGGGAATCGCGATGACCGGGCTCGTGCCGCTGGTCGTCATGCAGTCAAGACAGTTGAAACGGCTCGAAGCGCGGCTCGACCACGGGACCACCTACTACTTGGTCCCCTCGACGAGCGTTTGGGCCCGAAAGCTGGGTGCCCCGGCCAAAATCCTGACGGAGCCTGAAACCGTGGTGACGCCGGCGTCGCTGGGCGATGAATACAAGGTCGAGGTGCTGTCGCTGGTCAAGCCGTGGACCACCGACACGGCCAAGGCCGTGGTCCAACTCACGGAGATTCCCGAAGAAGAGGGCGAGGGAGAAGGAGGGGGCCCATGAGCGAGTTGCGCCGGCCGCGAGGCAAGGGATTCACCTTGATGGAGTTGATGATCGTCTCCATGATGACGACGTTCTTGGCGATGCTTTTTGCGTCGGCCTGGGCGGGGTTTGGCCAGCCGTCGGCCGACACGCTCGTGCGGTGCCAGATCGCCCAGGAAGCGCAATTGGCAGTGACGAGTTTAGCGGCCGACCTGGGCGGCAGCTTGCCGAACGCGCCGACGGGCGTCAGGGAGAACGGCCGGCTGGTTGGCCGGCTCTCGGTCGGATCGCAACTGAAGCTGTGCTTCGACGGAGGCGATTTGAACGGCACGGCCGACTGGACGGATCCCGACGTCGTCATTACCTACTACGTGAACGACGACAATCAACTGGTTCGCTGGAACGAGACGGCGGACACGGACTTCGTGGTGGCGTCGAACGTGGAGAGCATGTCGCCGACGGACCGACTGGAGGGCGTGCGGATCGATTTGACTTTCCTTTTCCGCAATGAATCGCGCACCTACACATTGATTACGGAAGACCCATGGTAAGAGCGAAATCCCGGCGGGGTTACGCGATGTTTTTGGTGCTAGTGTTCATTGCGGTGATGCTCTCGATTTTCAGCCTGAGCTACCGGCACGTGGCCACCGCCTTACGCGCTGAAACCGTGCTTTCGCTGAACGAACAACGTGACCAGGGGGCGATACAGGCGCTGGGCGCGGGAGTTGCGCAATTGGGGATAATGGCTCCGCCGAGCACCCCTTGCATTTGTGCCGTTTTGGTCAACGGATCTTCCTACACACTGACTTTCACGCTGGTGGACGAACCGACCGGTCAATGGCGGGTCGAGGCGCAACCGACCGGGCCTTTTGACGCCCCCCCCGCCATGAGCGACGTTTTCATTCCGCCCACGCCGCCTGCCGAACCGCTGCCCTAGGCAGTCCGCAAGCTATATTTGTCGAGAGAGAGAAAAAGACCGCTTCCTCACGGTCGCGGCTCGGATGTCTGGCCGCGGCTCGGATGTCTGGCCGCGGCTCGGACCCGTGAAAGCGAGGTAGGCCGGGTC
>Ga0209342_10003696_pt1 | contig 16095 bp, 14 predicted proteins | sample RifCSP16_2_FD_184023 | JGI IMG/M metagenome (GOLD analysis project Ga0209342, IMG submission 184023) | Soil microbial communities from Rifle, Colorado - Rifle CSP2_sed 16_2 (SPAdes) (version 2) | ecosystem: Environmental > Terrestrial > Deep subsurface > Rock core/Sediment | place: Rifle... | reverse complement strand
AATTATTCAAAATTCTTAATTCCAAAATATCTTTGATATGCTTGATAAAATAATCGGGTTTAATATATTTGTCCTGTACTTTTAAATATGCTTTGTAATGCCTGCCGTGTTCGAACATCAGCGTAACCATCCCCAGAGACATGCTGGCAGCTAATTCATCATCTATCTTATCTCCCACGCAGATAACTTCTTCGGGCTGTAAATCGTAGCGTTTCATGATTTCCTGAAAACAGGCTTTCTTTGACTGATCCTTATTCCTCTCGGTAATCATTATGTCGTCAAAGTACCTGTTATTTAATCCCAGTACATCGATCTTCTTTCCTTGTATTTGTTTATCCCCAGAAGTGGCCAGGAGCAACTTGTATCCTCGTGTTTTTAGCTGTATAAGGGTATCTATCACATCGGGAAAGACGGTAATGTCTGAAATATCTATATGAACAAATTTTTCTAACAACTCCTGTGCATACCTGATTGGAAGATTGTAAAGCGTTACTATCTTTTCATAAATATTTGTTTTTACCCCGAATTTTTCATCCATTTCCAGTTGGAGGCTATACGCCTCTTCTTCGGAACACTTAATCAATCCGGCAATCATTCCTGCAGCCTGTCTTCGACCCCGCAATACGAGTGTGCCACTGCAATCATAGAGGGTATCATCCAGGTCGAATATAATGGCCCTGATTTTCGGGGGATTTTTCTGCATGCGTTTACCGTAAATATGCCTCGGTTACATATCGGCGCATCATGCGGTGAGTATTGAAATAATAGGCAATTTTACCAATAGAATTTTTCATGATTTTTAACCACTGGTTTCTATCGTGATAATACATAGGAATAATGATATTTTCCAACTTATTGTACAGATCCTCAGCATCTATCGCATCGTTAACGTTAATATTGGTAAGTGAAGACTCAATAGGTTTGGGACCAATAGACCAACCAGTACTTCCCTCAATATGCCCCTCAATCCACCATCCATCCAGGACGCTGAAATTGATTACGCCATTGTGGGATGCTTTCATACCACTGGTGCCAGATGCTTCTCGCGGACGCAATGGTGTATTGAGCCAAACATCTACTCCTGAGACCAACTTTAATGCCATTTCTATATTGTAATCCTTTAAAAATACGATCTTGATTTTATCGTTAACTTTTTTGGAAAAATCGATGATCTTTTTTATGATGTCTTTACCTGGAGTATCTTTGGGATGAGCCTTTCCTGCGTAAAGGATCTGGAACTCGCCTTGTTCGCATATCTTTAAGAGACGGTCAAGGTTTGAAAATATTAAATCGGCTCTTTTGTAGGAAGTAAATCGCCTTGCAAACCCAATGGTTAAAACATCTGCATTCATATCAATACCGGCTGACTCTTTTACATAACCAACAAGATTATTCTTAGCTCGGAGATGTGCTTCCCACAATTCCCCGTCCGGGATGACTTCTGAACGCACGAAGAGTTCTGGTTCGTTGGCCCAACCGGGAATATATTTATCATATAATTGCTTCATGCTTTCACACGTCCATGTAAATGAATGGACACCATTGGTAATAGCATTGATTTCGTAACCGGGAAACAAGGTTTTAGATACCTCTCCGTGCTTTTTAGCAACACCGTTGACATAATTGCTCAGATTTAATGCAAGGCGTGTCATGTTGAGATGGTTTTCACCCCCGAGCTTTTTCAACTGTTCCAGAGGAATGACTTCACCAAGGACTTTTTTTGCAAGATCATAGGAGAATCTGTCATGACCGGCATCGATAGGGGTGTGGGTTGTGAATACACACAAGTCTCTAACAGTGTCTACATCCCAAATCCATCGCTCGTCCCAGACACTTTCAATGTCCCTTTTGTACATCTGGAGCAGTTCAAGTGTTAATAAGCTGGCGTGTCCTTCATTCATATGATATTTTTTAATATGAAATCCAAGTGCATGAAGAATACGTACTCCTCCTATGCCTAGCACAATTTCTTGTTTCAAACGATACTGGTCATCACCGCCATATAAAAAGGCGGTAATCTCCCGGTCTTCCTTTGTATTTTCCTCAACGTCCGTATCGAGATAGAGTACGTCTACTTCTCCACCTGTAACGCTTCGCAGATTGTAACGCCAGGCTTGAATATAAACGTTGCGTCCTTCAATTTGTACAGCAACTTTTTTGGACAAGCGTATCATAAACTTTGATGGATCCCAATCTATAGGGGATTCAACTTGTCTTCCGTCACTGTCGATGTCTTGGCGAAAGTAACCCTTTTTTGAGATAAGGGTGACGGCAACCATGGGTATTTTAAGGTCTGCGCTGGATTTTAGGGTGTCTCCAGCAAGGATTCCCAGTCCTCCGCTATAGGTTGGTATATTGTTGGAGATACCAATCTCCATGGAAAAATAGGCGATTTTTACTTCGTTATTCATTGGTAATAGGACAAGAAAGGTTGCTCATTCTTTAGGTGAGAAAAAGTTTTTTAAAAATTTTCAGAAATATATTATTATAAATGTATTGGTTTATCAACAACTGCACGTGCAGCCTCTAGAATTGCTTCAGAAAGAGTAGGGTGGGGATATATATTTCTCGATAGCTCAGAAGCCGTACCTTCTAAAATTGTGGTAAGTGAGATACCCCACATCAACTCTCCCACATTTGGTCCTACAGCATGCGCTCCTAATATTTCAGCGTATTTATCATCTGCAATAATCTTTACAAACCCATCCTCATATTCTCCGTCAATGATGGCCTTACTATTGGCAATGAGTGGAAATTTTCCCACTTTTATTTTGTATCCTTTGCTTTCAGCCTCATCCTGTGTAAGACCTACACTTGTTACCTGTGGAGAGCAATATGTCACCCGTGGAACGTTTTGATAATTTATTGGGGTAGTTTCTTTGTCTGCAATGTGAGAAACGGCACATAAACCTTCATGTGAAGCCTTATGAGCTAGAAGTGGGGGGCCAGTAATGTCTCCAATTGCATAGAGTCCCTTTTGGCTGGTTTCCATAACTTCATTCGTTTGCAAATATTTTCCTTTAAAACTTAATGAAAATCTTTCTATTCCAAGATTGGTTAATGCTGGTGTTCTCCCTAATGCCAGGAGTAAGCAATCTGCCTTTAAATTTCCCTTGTTTCCGGATGTGGTAGGGGGGTAGGAAGTATCAATCTTGCTTTTTGTTTCTATATGAACGCCATTATCAACTTCGACCTTCTCTAACGAGGTATTTGTTAAAATGTCTACGCCTCTTTTCGTAAGGATTTTCCTTAACGTAGCGCTGATTTCCTTGTCTTCAGCGGGTAGAACATCATCCAGAAGTTCTACGATGGTGACTTTTGTTCCAAGTATATTATAAAGATATGCGAACTCAACTCCTACAGCGCCACCACCGGCTATAATAATTGATTTAGGAATTTCTTCCTGTAATAAGATGTCATCGCTGGTGAGTACGTATTTCCCATCGTGGGGAATTGCATGAGGAATGAGTGGAACGGAACCTGTAGCCAAGATAACATTTTTTGCAGCTACTTCGGCAATATCTGTTCCATTTTTTTTAATCAGTACGTTATTTGCAGAACTGAGTTGCCCTTCGCCTTCAAAGACCTGAACACCGTTTTTTTTGAGGAGAAATTGCGTCCCCTGTAATAGTCGTTTAACTACAGACTCTTTGCGTCGATGAAACTGTGGATAATTAATCCCTAATTTATCAAAAATAATTCCATATTCATGTGCTTTGAGAAACTTACGGTAAATGTCTGCGGAATGTAAAAGTACCTTTGTCGGAATGCAACCCTGATGCAAACACGTGCCACCAACTTTATTTTTTTCTACGAGCGCAGTTTTTATTCCAAGCTGGGCAGCCTTTATGGCTGCTACGTAACCGCCAGGCCCGCCACCAATGATTACCAGATCGAAGGTAGCGCTTCTCTCAGGCAATTTTATCCCTCCTTTTTCCAGGTGAATAATATAACGAATATTAGCGCAATGGCGATAACCATAATTGCCTTTGGACTAATATCTGGAATGATCGATTTCTCCATTGATAAAGATAATAACTTGCCTATCATGTTTCACCTCCTTTTCAAATTAAGATTTTATGGGCGAAAATCAATTATGTAAAAGATACTTGTCAGAATGAGCTACTCTGTGTAAATCCATAATATTTATAATTTTTATTTTCAACTGATACTCTTCTTGTGGATATTCTTTTTCAACCCTTTCCAACTGTGGTGAATAGCCATTCAAAACAGCTACCACATTTTTCGAGACCGCTCTGCCAACTATTTGATATCCCGTATCGGTCTTTGCGTCATAAATAGCAATAGATATATTCGGATTTTCAAAAATATTTTCTATAGTTTTTTTGCAAAACCACGACTTGAAAACAACATGTTCATTGTCTGGTAAATAAATCAAATCCTTGGCTACTGCGAGGTGTACCTCTTTCTTTTGGTTTGATGTTGCCACATAAAATAGTTCAACTATTTTAGTAAAATCTTTAATTCGGTTTAAGATATTTTTCATTGTATACCCGCGAACTCAAACCCAGGAATTTACCAATTATAAAGGCACATCAACAGTTTTGAAAGTGATGTGCCTTCGTAAATTCCATTAAGAATCCATATCCCTGTCTATCGTATTTATGTTATTGCTGTTTCCATAACTGGTTTTGAAACAGTTACTGCGCTCGATTTGTACCAGTTCTGATAGTAATCGCCTGAATCGTACAGTTCCTTCAGATTCTGCAATACTTGTTCAAAAACCTGCTTCCAATCCGAACCTACCCTGAATGCAAACATGGAGTTTCTGGGATTCTTTGTTGTTTTAATTGAGTTTCTAAAACGTGTCCTTAGATTATCACCTGCATAAATATGGTCATAAACATACTGCATGCCATCAATAAAGTCTTCTAATGTCATGTCTACGAAACGATGAACCACATGGGCTGTATCGTAATACTGCCAATCCTCCGGATAGTTTTTCCTGAAAATCCTCTTTTCTGAATCCAGTCTTGCATAGAGTTGTGTCTTGGGGAATGGACAGTTAATACCAAAGGTGAGAATATCAATATTGTTTTCCAATATAAATTCAGTCATTCTCTTAAAAGAATCTTTGTCATCTCCATCGGCTCCAAATACTACGGAACCCCAGACAACCAAGCCGGCATTATGTATCTTTTGTATACAATCAAAATAACTATCGGTACCTAACTTCAGATTTACCCGCTTATTCATCTTCTCCAAAACGGCTTCGTTGGTAGATTCAATGCCGATAAGCATACCAAAATTGCCGCTCTTGGCCATATAATCTAATGTTTCAGAGTCTTGAGAGATGTTTAACGCAGTGAATCCCAACCAATCTTTGTGTATTCCACGTTCCACCATTCCCTTGAAAAGATTTCGCGCCCTCTCGTTTGATTTTTTACCATGACCATAGAAGTTATCTTCCGCTAACATCAATCCCTTGTAATCTGTGGCTGCCATCTCATCAAGGACATCTTCATAAGGTCTTTCCCTGAATTTTCTGCCCTGGAATGTGGGTACACTGCAAAAATCACAATAGTTCGGGCATCCTTTTGTTGTTACGATGGAAGAAAATTTATAGTTATATTTCTTCTTCAAAAATTCTCGATTGGGATATACCTTCTTCATCAAGCCGAGTGGAGGTAATCCACCCTGATAGACCTTTTTCAGTTTTCCATCTTCGAAGTCTTTTATAACCTGCGGCCACACTTCTTCTGCTTCACCCACAAAAACAGCATCAACGTAATTTGCAGCTTCTTCAGGCACAACGGATGCATGTATTCCACCCATGATTACAGTCATGCCCTTTTTCCTGCAAGCGGCGGCAATCTTATATGCCCTGGGTGATTGATACGTAACTGCGGTAATACACACAAGGTCAACCGGTTTAAAAGTGATTTCATCCTTATCGTTCATTGCCAATTCAATATTTTCGTCGATAACGTCAAATTCCCAATCACCGGGTGTAAGAGCAACAACGTAGGCAAGATTCAAAGGCATTTGAACGATTACCGTAATACTCTCCTCACCATGCCTGCCCGGTTTATGTGGATTAATTAGCATCATTTTTCTACTCATATTTTTATTTACCTCCAATTCTCCATAATTAAATTAGCCACACCCCATCCCGAAGAGACAACGGCACAAATCCCAGGACCGGGTCTTGTCCAATGACCTGTCAAGTATAAATTTTCAATCGGTGTCTTCTGGGGAAGTCTGTTCTCCCACATTTGGTCCAAAGCGACCTCCCAGCCGTAAGCGGCTCCGTTTGTGTTTGATGTGTAACGTTCCAGGGTTTTCGGTGTAGCTGACTCTTTTACTTCGATATATTTTTTTAAATCCGGAATATATGATTCTAATCGATTGATCGTTTGTAACGTCATTCTTTCTTTAAAAGATTTCCAATCAGTAACGTTTTTATACATAGCTTTATTCAAATAGACAACCACAGATATTATTTGTTTATTTAAAGGTGCAAGGGTAGGACATATTTTTGTTGGAACGGAAATATATAACCAGTCTTTGTCCATCGTACTTGCATCTGTGGCCGTATGATAAAACCCTCTCTTTAGCTTAGTTAAATCTACATCACCTCCAACGCCTAAATATAAAAGGAAAAAGGAGCAACTTTCTCTCATCTCCTCAACTTTTTTAAGAAAGGATGGATCGGATTTACCTTCTAATAGGTCAAAAAAAGTCTGCCTGGCATCAGCATTCGACACAACTAAACCGGAGGAAATTTCTTTACCATCCTGTAACTTAATGCCTTTTACGGAATTACCATTCAGAAGGATTTTTTCGACTCTCGATGATAGCATAACATGTCCGCCAAAATCAATAAATTTCTTAAAAATTGCATTCGCAAACTCTTGCGTACCACCCGCAGGGGAAAATGCGCCGTCTTTGAGATAATTGATCATCATTTGACACATTGCAATAGCGGATGCCTGAGTAGGGGGGAGACCTATGTATCCCCATTGGCCGGCAAGTATCATCTTGAGTTCGTCGTTCTTAAAAAAGGCATCTAACATCTCGCCATAAGTTTGATCCTTATATTTATCAATAATTTGACTCTTTTCATTGTTGAATGTCGCTCGGTAGAGTTTTATAAAATCCTGGAAAAAATCTTTAATGTTATCTTTTTCCAATTGATAACGATTCCGTAAACGTGCGATATACTCGTCCAGGTCGGCTGGAATTTCAATGCTAAAGTCGGGGAAAATCAGGTGATCCATAGGGTCGAGAGGATAGAAATCCATTTCAATCCCAAGTGTCTTAAAGCAGCGACCGACAACGCTCCATTTTCCGCAACCTCCAATATGATGAACTGCGGCATCGAAGGTAAAACCCTTTCGCTTAAAAGAAGTACAATAACCTCCGGGAATGAAGTGTTGTTCCACCAGGAGCACTTTTTTTCCACATTTGGCAAGAAATGCGGCACACACCAATCCAGCGATGCCAGCGCCAATTACAGTTGCATCATAATAAGGATAGAGCATATCCTTTTTTGTGGATTGAATACCCTTATTCGAAGGCAGCATGAATTACGGTTTGTATTTGGAGATAATTAAGGATGAATTATTTCCCAATCGGGAGAATGAGTTTATAAGGACGTTCTTGACTGGTACAACCCGGCTGTTGTTGGGCACATAATCTAAATCACACTCTGCATCAGGTTCCTTATAATTGATTGTGGGTGGAATTATATTTGTCTTGATGGACATCAATGCGGCTATTGTTTGTAATGCACCCGAGGCGTCAAAACATTCACCAGTCATAGATTTGATGGCTGACACAGGGATGAGTTTTGCCCGCATGCCAAAGACTTCTTTAATGACTTTGGTTTCAAGAGCATCACCATGAACACCGGAATAAGCATTGGCGGAAATGTAAGAAATATCATGCAGTGTCAGACTGGCGTCGTTAAGTGCGTTCATAATGGCTCTCTTGTTACCGTCTATTTGATATTCTTTACTGACGGCCATTTTAGGCTCGAATGCTGTTCCGTAACCCTTAACTTCAGCGTAGATATGCGCATTTCTCTTCAAAGCATCTTCCAAAGTTTCTAGAATAAGCAATGCCGATGCTTCACCGATAATCATTCCGTTGCGCCTCTTATCAAATGGAGCACAAATTTCAGGCGTTCCATTCTTGCTGCCAGCCAGTATCTTTGAATTATGTGAGCCCCAGAATATGTCATGGGTTAATCCATGTACACCGCCTACAACTGCTGCCTTTACACGACCCATACGAAGGAAATCAGAGGCATAAATAATAGCATCGACACTGCTCGTTACGCCGTTTGAAATGGTGGTATTGAGTCCCGTAGCTTTGCAGAAAATAGAGGCACGGCTTGCTGGCGCATTCAACACCGTGTTAGGAAAGTCCATGGGATTGACATAATTAGGACCTTCACGCAAAGACTGGAAATCAAAGGAACTGATGCTGTCAATGCTTCCATAAGTAGAGCCGACGACAATGCCCAGTTCATCACCGCTATAAGTATTGTTTTCCAGGTTCGCATCTTTGATGGCAAGAACCGTTCCTGATGATACAAGAAGGGAGGTTCTATCGATATGTCGGATTCCTTTTTGCCCTAGATAAATCTTGGCATCAAAATCAGAGATTTCTCCCGCCTGTTTGCTGTTAAATTTACTTACGTCAAACAGGGTGATGGGTTTTATACCCGACACACCTTCTGTTAAATTTTTCAAAAAACTATCCTTGTCTGACCCGAGAGGCGAGATAACTGAAACACCCGTAATAACTATTCTTGTTTTTTCCATTACAAACCTTCTTTTATCCTGCGAACTTTTTTACAACCAGACAGCTGTTGTTACCGCCAAACGCATGGGCGTTGTTCAGTGCAATAGTTACCTGTTGTTTTCTCATGATATTGGGTACATAATCCAGATCGCATTCCGGATCCGGCGTTTCGTAATTAATCGTTGGAGGAATGATATCGTTCTGAACAACTAAGGCGCAGGTAATCGCTTCAATGGCGCTTGCGGCGCCCATAGTATGTCCTATCATTGATTTAATTGAACTAACTGCAAGGTTCCTGGGTTTATCCCCAAACACCTTTTTAATTGAAATCGTTTCGGCCTTGTCATTGGCAGGCGTTCCCGTTCCATGTGCGCTAACATACTGGACGTCTTCAGGACTCAGGTTTGCACTTTTTAAGGCCTTTTTCATGGCAGAGACAACGCCTTCGCCGTCGGGATGTGGTATAGTAATATGGTACGCATCACAGCTAAGCCCATAGCCGATAATTTCAGCATAAATATTCGCATTTCTTTTTGTTGCATGGTCAAGCGATTCCAGAAGAAGCATTCCGGCGCCTTCGCCCACCATCATGCCTTTTCTGTTTTTGTCAAAGGGCTGGCAGATATCAGGGGCAATAGCGCCCAGTCTGGCGAATCCCGTATAGGCAACTTTCGAAAAAGGATCCGAGCCACCGGAAAGCATCATGTCCACCCTTCCAAATTTAATCAAATCACAGGCATATCCAATTGCATAATTACCCGCGGCGCAAGCAGTGGTGATAATCGTATTAGGACCTTTCAAGCCAAACTCAATAGCAATATTAGCCGGGATATTATTACACGGATGCATCAGAAACAGGTCAGGATCGACCTTGTCTTCGCCGTCTTTGTGCCTGATATAATTGACTTTCTCCAGAATTTGTATTTCACCTGCGGTTGTACCTACAGAAACCCCAATCCGTTCTAAATCAATTTTATTCAAATCAAGTCTGGCATCGTTTAAGGTAAGTTTTGCGGCTGCTATAGCAAACTGAGAACCTTTGCCAATTTTTTTGAGGACGCCAATTTTTATATAGTCCGAATAATTAAAATTTTTAACTTCACATCCTTTGTGGACCTTATAGCCTGAAGTATCAATGCACGTCACGTCGTCCACGCCGGATACCCCGGCAATAAGGGCATTCCAAAATGTGTCCTTACCTGACCCGATAGGGGTGATCATTCCTACGCCTGTTATAACAACACGTTTATTCATAAACTATACCAAAGCACTTTTTTCTGCAATGCCAAAGGTCAACGATGCCTTCGCAACTGTTTTTTCTTCAACTTTTACCGTTGCCTGAACAATAGCGCCCTTGGAGACAATTTTTTCCACGATGATTTCTACGAAGAGTTGATCGCCGGGGAATACTGGTTTTGTAAACCGTGCATTATTAACCGATGCCAATAAAAAAACGGTATTCTTGTCGTTTTGTTGAGTGGGAAGGCTCTTCCTGAATAAGATAATAGAAGCCTGTGCCATCGCCTCGATGATCAAGACCCCTGGCATGATAGCAAAATCAGGGAAGTGTCCGACAAAGACGGGTTCGTTACCGGATACATTTTTTACACAAACAATTTTTTTCCCTTCTTCTAACTCAACAACCCTATCGATAAATAGAAAAGGATATTTTTGAGGAAGAAGAGATCGAATTTCCTCAAATAATATCATTTTAAGAAGGCCTTTTTTGTGTTAATCATGTAAAGTGTTACCCGGTAATATTGTTACACTATAATTATGATGTTCTAAATTTATTTTTTAATTTTGAATAAAGTTTTACCCCCCTTTATCTACCGTTCATTAAGAAGGGTAAATAAAGGGGGGTAATTGGTTTGTGCCTTGCTACGCTATATATCAAGCATCTTATGAGGTGAGTTTGCCGCTCTCTGCCAACACGGATTTTGTTAAATTAATTGTCGCACTTAATGAGGTAATATCTACAAGCTTTTCTTCAGGTATCTGCACTTTAAACTTCTTTTCAATGAGTGCCAGAATCTCTAAGGCTAAGAGGGAATCTATCTCAAGGTCTTTAAAGAAATTTGCATCTCTTTTGTCCCAAATCTCATTTTCGTCTAACTCAGTAACCTCTGCAACAATAGCGGTTACACCTTTTTCAATCTCTCCGGCGTTCAAAATTATCCTCCTTTATTAAACTACCTAAACAAAAGACACATATATACTCAAATAGTAATTTTGAAAACAACGAAAACATGGTAGCAGACATAATTTATATTGTCAATAATATTCTTTAGCTTGATAGAAAAGAAATTATTGAGTATCGAAATTAAATCGAGAGGAGTGGGTTCATGCTGATTGCAACCAAAACTTAAAAATCCATAAACCTCACGACTGCAAAAATTTCATCGGCAGACATGTCCTCATGAAAATGGGGAGTAGTGCACCTAACCAAATTTATAACGTCTGATAATATATATTATGTTACAATCCAGAGCAAGTTTATCAATTCCTGAATATTCGTATCCCCATTTTCATGAGGACAAGTCTTTTTGGCTCTGTATTCCAAGCTCACCTTTCATCAAAAAACGCAACACACCTATTTTGTCTTCCTTGGCGCCCTCTTTTCTGATATTGATCCATTTTGCCTGAGTTTATCCAGCACACTTAATGCCTTATATATTTGTCTTTCTAAAATGGTCTCATATTTAGATAATTCCTCAAGCCTGTTTTTACTTTCAGTTATTTTTAAGGCCTTTAATTGTGACAGTTCTTTATTTGTCCTTTTTCTAGTCCTAAAAAATCCTTGCTCATACTCTTGAATGCAAGACGACTCAAATTCTATTACCTGGCTTTCAATCTTCAAACACCGTTTCAATCGCCAAATACTAGAAACGATGCGATCCACAAGCATTGATTCTATTTCTCCAGAAGGTTTTAATTCTTTTAAAAGTTTGTTTCTGATCTCGTCAAGTTCAGATGCACGCTCCCCTTCTATTAATATTTCGCTGCTAAAGATATAATGCCTTGTGGTACTTTCTGCAGGTTTTACTGTTTCAGAGGTTGTTTTGCTTTCTTTACTTTCTGATTTTGGCAGGTTCGATTGCACGGGCAGTTTAACTATTGTGTTCATTATCTTGTCGACCTTTTCTTTGCTGCTGGTTTCCTTATTTTTCCTACGCAAAATATCTTCTCTCAATATTGTTGCCATAATTCCTCCCTTTCTTGTTTCGAAAATATCCGCAGGTTACTATTTATATTTATGTTTAGTAATTTCAATACTTGAGATTCTTCAGTTGCTTTGTTCCTTCAGAATGAAGCTCATCTCATTGTTCCATAATGCTAATTTTGAGATGAGCGAAGAGTCTAAAACTTGACTTGGACAATAATATCTCATAATTAACGAGATTATTCAATAAATATTTTCATAATTTAAAATTTAAATTATACAATGTTACGGAGATTGCTTTGCTGTATGATATTTAATAAAATTAAGTTCGTGACATTTACCTGTGTTTTAAGATGTGCTTTTATATGAAAATTAACGAAATCTTTAAAAGTATTCAGGGAGAGACGTCTTATGCCGGCCTGCCTTGTGCCTTCATACGTATAACAGGTTGTAATTTACGCTGCAGCTACTGTGACACCACTTACGCTTATGAAGATGGGAAAGAAATGTCCCTGAGTACTATTCTTGAATGCATTGCAGGATTCAATACAAAAATAGTCTGTGTTACGGGAGGCGAACCGCTGTCGAACAAAGATACACCACTTTTGATCAAAGATTTGTTGAATAAAAATTACACTGTTTTAGTCGAAACAAACGGGAGTTACGATATCCGCGTAATACCACAAAAAGCTATTAAAATCATGGATATAAAGTGTCCTGACAGCAATATGAGTCATTTAATGAACTGGCAGAATATTAAGTATCTGACAAAATCTGATGAGGTGAAATTTGTCTTAAGTTCTCGTAAAGATTATGAATGGACGAAGACCGTGATATATAAATATAATTTATCTCAAATTGCAAATGTGTTGGTAGGAACTGCCTTTGGCGCAATTTCGCCCAAAGAGGTTGTGCAATGGATTTTGGAAGATAATCTCGATGTGCGGTTTCAGCTCCAACTCCACAAATATATTTGGGAGCCACACACAAGGGGTGTATAGCTGCTACTCGCGAGGTACGATGTACGAAGTCCGATGTACGATTTAAAGACTGAAAAGATAAATCGTAACTCGCAAATCGTAAATCTAAAATTTTTATCAATTTATCCGGATAAGGATACTAATGAAGGATTTAGCTATTGTGCTGGTCAGTGGTGGTATGGATAGCTGCGTAACGGCGGCTATTGCAAATACACAATACCAGCTTGCTCTCTTACACGTTAATTACAGCCAGCGCACAGAATCACGGGAGCTTAAAGCCTTTTGGGATATTGCATCATTCTACAATATTCCTGAAGACAGGACTCTCATATCTAACATTGATTATTTGGGCAAGATTGGTGGTTCGAGTCTAACAGACCTGAGCATGGACGTTCAGGATGCTCAGTTGCATAGTAAAGAAATCCCCTCCTCCTATGTTCCGTTTAGAAACACACTTTTTTTGACCATTGCCGTTTCCTGGGGAGAGGTTATTGGTGCAAGGAAGATATTTATCGGCGCAGTGGAACAGGATAGCCCTGGCTATCCTGATTGCAGGCCAATCTATTATGAAACTTTTAATAAACTCATCAAAGTAGGGACAAAACCCACAACGCGCGTAGAGGTAGAGACACCGCTTATAAATAAAAGTAAATCTGAGATCGTAAAAATGGGTATATCATTAAATGCCCCACTCCATTTAAGCTGGTCGTGTTACAAAAACACGGATAAGGCATGCGGCGTATGTCATAGCTGTTTCTTACGGCTAAAGGCTTTTAAAGAAGCAGGAATTATTGATCCGACTGTTTATGCTTAACGGAAGTATCTTCTTTCTTAGGTGATTGCTTTTTTGTATCGTCAATCAAAGTAACACCTGGAACGGTTTTTATAACGCATCCCTTTGAAGCAGGAACACACTCTTTTTTATTCAATTCACAACGCCCGCGATTTTCGTATCTGCAATACATAATCTGTGTCCCATTGTAAAATTACTGTTTTTGTACCGTCCTTAAAAAGCACTCCACCACCTTTGGGTCAAACTGCGTCCCTGAGCACCGCTTTAATTCTTCCACAACTGCATCCATTGTCTTCCCCTTCCGGTACGGCCTGTCAGCGCTCATGGCATCAATGGTATCGGCAATACCAATAATCCTCGCAAAGAGCGGAATCGCCTCGCCTTTAAGCCCGTCCGGGTAGCCGTTCCCATCGTAAAACTCCTGGTGGTATTTCACCGCCGGTATGATTTCTTTTAACTGTTTTATGGGCGACAGAATCTCTGCGCCCTTTATCGTGTGTTGCCTTATGAGCTTTATCTCGTCGTCAGTAAGTTTTCCCTGCTTGTCAAGGATGGCTTCATAGGTGCCTATCTTGCCAACGTCATGAAGGAGTCCTGCCAGTTCCAAATTTTTCAGTTCATTTTCACGAATGCCCATCTCCTTTCCGATTTGCAGGGCATACTTCGTAACCCTCTCCGAATGACCTGCAGTCCACTTTGATTTTGCATCAATAGCTGAAGAGAGTGACCGGATGGTTCCCAGGAAAAGTTCCTCAAGGTCTGTTACGAGCCGCGCATTCTCCAGCGCCACACTTATCTGAGACGTCAGTTTCTCAAGGGTTGAAAGATTTTCTGGCATAAATGCAGACGGTCTTTTGGCGCCTACATTTAACAATCCTACAACCTCGCCCTTCACAATCAGAGGCACCCTTATGTGTGATAAAAATCCCTCTTCGAGTAATTTTTTTTCTAAGGGCAGCAATTCACTTTCTGCCTTTAAATTATTCGCATACTGAGGCGTCCTCGTCTTAAGAACATCCGTAGCTGACGTATCCCTAAAAGGCACAAAAGCGCCCTTAGTAAGAAACTCTATCCCAAAACCTGCGGCATAGGTAAACCCCTGTCTTTCCGTATCCACGAGGGCAACGGATACCCGATCACAAGGTATTAGCTTGGATACCATCATTGCAACCGTCTCTAAAATCTCACCTGGATTCAAGGTTGAAAGTATGCTTCTGTCAATCTCGTTCATCACCTGGATGGTCTCAATCTTGTGGGAGAGTTCCATCGCCTTATCAACGGACTCCTTATAAAGCCGCGCCTGCTCAAGGGCGATGGAAACTTGATTTGATATGCTGCTAATTATCCTCATATCCTTTTCTGTAAACTCCCGGGAATTCTTAAAGATAGCGACCACAAAACCCAGACAACCTTCTTTACCAATCAGTGGAATCAAAACTGCGGTATTAAAGTCTGGAAGCCACGAAAAAATCCTGGATTGGGGGACTTCTGTTCTCAATCCTTCACCACTTAATCCAGCAACAGAAATTACTACAGGTTTTTTTCCCTCAATCGCCCTTTTAACAAATTCCGTCTGCTCGTACAGAAACTGTGTATGAAATACAGGTATCAGTCCATGTGGCAAACCATGGCAATGATCAGGTTGGAATATCTTCATCTCTTTATTCCATGAATACGAAAGACAGACGTCACACCCCACAGTCTTGCTGCCAAATTGCATTACCTGTTCCATAAGCTTATTAATATCAATTGTATGGGAGGTGATTTCGGCAATGGTAAGAAGATTGGCGGTAATTTCCATCTCCTGCCTCAATCTTTCCAACGTCCTCCTTGCCTCAGTTATATCCTCCATTATGTGGACAGAATATAAGAATTTGCCTTCCACATCCCTTATTGGATAAAATCGTACCTTAAATATTTTATTAAGATAGGGCAGATGTACCTCCTCCTGCAATTCCAACGCCTTACTACACATCTTGAATGGTTTATTTATTTTAGGAAAAACCTCATAATAAAGTTTACCTGTTATGTCTTTCAACGGTACCCCTGCCGCCTCTGCATACGCTTTATTTGCCCTTACAATCTTAAATTGTTTATCGTGGAAGAAGATGGGGTCAGATATGGCATCAAAAGTTGCCTCCCACTCTTTCTTTGCCTTCTCTAATTTCGAGGCAGTCTCATTTATATCCTCCAGCATGTAGATCATGGCTTTGCGTTCATCATCAATCTCAGACTCACGTTCTTTATCTTTTTGCAGCCTGGAGTTTAGGGACTGGATTTCAGCGTCTTTCCTTGCAAGCACACCCTTTAGCTTTTCAAGTTCGGCACCTAATGTTATTAATTCGGCAGCACTGTTCATAATTTCCCCGGTTTGATGCAATGTGCGT
>Ga0209342_10003695_pt1 | contig 16099 bp, 9 predicted proteins | sample RifCSP16_2_FD_184023 | JGI IMG/M metagenome (GOLD analysis project Ga0209342, IMG submission 184023) | Soil microbial communities from Rifle, Colorado - Rifle CSP2_sed 16_2 (SPAdes) (version 2) | ecosystem: Environmental > Terrestrial > Deep subsurface > Rock core/Sediment | place: Rifle... | reverse complement strand
CCCCGCCGATCCGGGAGGTCGGGCTGGCACCCGGCCAGAGCCCGCAGGCCCTGCTCGAGGCGGAGATGGGAGATCGCATCGACCCCTGGACCGAGCCCCCCCTTCGCTTCTCCATCGTTTCTTCGCCCGACAGCGACCGCTCCACGCTGGCCATGACGTGGTCCCGGCCGCTGATGGATCCGCGAGGTGCGGAATTCCTGCTGACGCGCCTGGCGAGGCTGGACGAGGAGCCGGGTTGGCGGCTTCCGGAATGGTCGCCGCCTAAAGAACCGCTCTCGGTTGCTGAGTTTGCTCGGGTGGGCCGAAGCGCGCGGGATCGCATGAAGACCCTGGCGCCGGAGCCTCCGGTCTCGCCCGGGCGGCAGGTGGCGAGTCCGGGGAGAGCCCGTTTCCTGCGTCAGGCTTTTCGCGAGGCCGGCGAGGCAGGGCGGACCACACGGGAAGTGAGCTTTCGTTTGGCGGTGGCCGGCAAGGTGATGGCCGACTTGTTTCGGCGCCGGGGACTTCCCGAAGTCCCTTTTCTGATACCGGTGTCCGTCGACCTCAGGCGCCGGGGGGAGCAGGATCCGCTGTTCGGGAACTGCCTGGCGTTTCACTTCGCCCGCTTTTCTCCGCAGGCGACTGCGGACCCCGCCCAGCTGGCGGGCGCGCTGCGCAAGGAGATGGCCTACGCCCTCCGCGACGGGCTTGTCGAGGCCAACCGCGCCGGGATGGAGTTTCTCCGCTATCGTCCCCTTCGCGGCCTGCTGCGGGAGATGGTGTGGGCCCGAGACGGCGACGCCTTCTCCTTCAACTGCGCCGACACCGGGCCGTTCGCGCCCAGCCTGGAGCGCCTCTTCGGGGCTCCGCTGGTGATGGGCTATCACCTACCCGAGGTCCTGCCACGGCCGGGCGTCGGCGTGTTCTTCAGCCGCTTCGGCGATCTGCCCGGGGTGGCGGTAGGCTGGGTGGAGGGTGTGCTGGACGAGAGCGAGGCCCGGCGGATTCTCGATGGCATTCGTGAGGCGATGGGTTGGCTTCCGCTCGCCTGAGCTTCGACGTGGTGGTGGCCGGCGGGGGTGCTGCCGGGCTGGCCGCCGCGGTATCGGCAGCCTCCCAGGGGGCGCACACCCTGCTCGTTGAGAGGTACGGGTTCCTGGGGGGCATGGCCACGGCCGGCATGGTGGGGACCATCTGCGGGCTCTACGAGAACGCTCGGACCGGTCCGCCCCGCTTGCTGAACCAGGGCGTGGCCGCGTCCTTCGCCCGCCGGCTGGCCGAGTTGCCGGGGTGTGAGGATCCGGTGAGGCACGGGCGGGTCTTGGTGCAGCCCTACCACCCGTTCGCCTTCGCCCGCCTGGCCGACCAACTGGCGGCTGAGCAGCCGTCGCTCGAGGTCTGGCTGCATGCCCATCTCGCGTCGGCCGAGGTGCGCGAAGCCGCGCTTCAGGCGGTCGAGGTGGTGAGCTGGGACGGCCGGCTGCCGGTGGAAGCGGACGCCTTCGTCGACGCCACCGGCGATGCCGTGCTGTCGGGGCTGGCCGGGGTGGCACTGGAGGAGGCACCCCCGGCCGAGCGGCAACTGCCGTCGCTAGTCTTCGTTATGCATGGGGTGCGGCAGGAGGAGCTGCGAGGAGGGCGGGTGGTTGGCGCGCTGCGCGCGGTGGCCCGGGCCGAGGCCGAGGGTCGGCTGCCCGAGGGCTCGTCGAACCTGGCGCTCAGGCCCACCGCCCAGCCCGGGGAGGTGGTGGGCAAGCTGGCGCTTGGCGATCTGGGTCGCGGGACGCCTAGCGACATGAGCCTGATCGAGCGCGAGGGACGGCGGCGGGTGGCGGCGCTCTCGGCCTTTCTGATCGATTCCGTGCCCGCTTTCGCGGGGAGCTTCCTCTCCCACACCGCGCCCCAAGTGGGGGTTCGGGAGGGGAGACGGATCCAGGGACGCTATCGTCTCACCCGCGATGACGTCTTGCAGGGACGGAGCTTCGAGGATGGTGTGGCTCGAGCCGCCTGGCCCATCGAGCTGTGGGAGCCGGGTCAGAGCGGTGCCTGCTACGAGTACCTGGAGGACGGAGCGAGTTACCAGATCCCGCTCCGGGCCCTGCGCCCTCCCGCGATCGACAACCTGCTGGTGGCCGGGCGCTGCCTGAGTGCCAGCCACCAGGCTGCCGGCTCGGCGCGGGTGATTGGCACCTGCCTGGCGGTGGGGGAAGCGGTGGGGAAGGTCGCCGCCGAGATCGCCGGGGGACGGAGCCGGCCGTGAACCTCGCCGACTTCGTCTTCGAGTCCGCCGAGCGCTGGGGGGGGCGACCGGCCATCACCGATCTCCGGACCGGCGACAGCCTGAGCTATGGGGAGCTGGCGCGTGAGGTGGACTCGGTTGCGGCCTTTCTGCGGCGGCAGGGAGTGGAGCCCAGGCAGCGCATCGGCCTGACCGCGCCGAATGCAACCGCCTACGTCCCCGCCGCTTTCGGCATCCTGGCCGCCGGCGCCTGCCTGACGCCACTTCCCCTGGGCCTGGCCCCGGCGGAGACCGAGCGCATCCTGCACGACATCGACGTGAACGGTTGCCTGACCTGGCCGGGGGGCTCAAGCCGCGCGGCGGACGGCGCTGTGCTGGCCGCCGGTGCCGCGGCCGGCTTCACCTTCCACTGGACCGATCGCGAGGCGGCCGCGCCCGGCGGCTTCCCGGAACTCGATCCCGCCTTCGTCCGGTTCACCTCGGGGACCACGGCCGAGAGCAAGGGCGTGATCCTCTCTCATCGGGCCACCGCGGTTCGGGCGGCGGCCGCCAGCGCGGTTCTGGGACTGACGGCGGAGGACCGGGTGCTGTGGGTGCTGCCGCTCGCCTACCATTTCGCGGTCACCCTGACCGCCTACATCAGGGCCGGACTCGAGGTGTTGCTGGGTCCCGATGGCAGCCCGGCACGGCTGGTGGAGGAGCTTCGCAGTCGGCGGGCGACGGTGCTCTACGCCTCGCCGCTTCACTTCGAGCGCATGGTCGGTGTACCCGCCCAGCGAGGTCCACTGCCCAGCCTTCGACTCGCCATCTCGACCACCGCCCCGCTGGCCGCCGAAGCGGCGGAGCGCTTCCAGGAGTCGTTTGGGGTGGCGGTTGGGCAGGCGTACGGGATCATCGAGGCCGGACTGCCCTGCATCAACCGGGGCGGAGAAGGCCTGCCGGCCACCTCGGTGGGCCCCCCGGTGCCGGGGTACCAGGTGTCGGTGCTGGACGAAAGCGGAGCCGCTCTCCCCGCCGGTGTGGAAGGCGAGGTGGGCGTCGCCGGCCCTGGCCTCTTCTCGGGCTACTACTCGCCGTGGCTGCCGCTGGACACCGTTCTGCGCCAGGGGTACTTCCTGACCGGAGACATCGGCTGTTTCGATGCCGGTGGTGCGCTTCATCTCAAGGGGCGCAAGAAGGCGTGCCTCTCGGTCGCCGGCATGAAGTTCTTCCCCGAAGAAGTGGAGGCCTGTCTCAACGCCTTCCCCGGCATTCGCGAATCCCGGGTTCTCGGAAGATCGCACCACCGGCTCGGCCAGGTGCCCGTCGCCGAGGTCGTGCTGGCGGAGCCGGCGGCCGGGTTGGATCGTCAGGCGCTTGAGGCCCACTGCGCCCGCCAGCTCTCGCCGCTCAAGATCCCCATCGAGCTGGCCGTGGTGGAGGCCATCCCCAAGACGGCGGGCGGCAAGATCCTGCGTCGCGGCTCCTAACGTCAGGGGCGAACGGAAGCGGACCGCGATCAGCCACGGCAGGGTCCACCGCAACCCAACCGCGTGCCGCCTGTCGTAGCTGAAAGCCGATCGCTGACGGCTACCGCGTGTGACGCCTGGCTGCGGCTACCTGAGGCCTTGGCACTGGGCGCAGACCTCGAGCAGTCGGCCCGCCAGCATGTCTTGCTTGCGCTGCTTCAGGGTCTCGCCCTTCCAGACCGCCTCGATCGAGGACGCGAAGACGTTGGCGGTCTTGGTACGGCCCTCGTAGTCGGTGCAGCAGGAGACCACGTCGCCGTTCCACTGGATCACGAACTGATCGTAAGGCGCGGGGCAGTAGGTCTCCGGCACCTCGGCGAGCTTATGTCCACCGATCACGTTGCCCCAGGAGTGGCATCGCTTCCAGATCAGATCGACCCCGTCCAGAAGCGTGTAGCGGCTCCCGTTCTCGTCCTGATCGAGGAAGGGCCGGCTCCTGATCTGATCGCGATCGTGGGCTCGCGGGACCAGACCGTACTTCTCCTCGAGACGCTGGCAGAAGGCGATCCAGTCCTCGATGAAGGCCAGGGCCTGCTGGTCCTCGCTGACGATCCGATAGCCGTCGGCGTGCTTGGTGTTCATGATGTCGATCTCGAGCCGGGTGCGGGCAGCCAGGGCGACCTTGCGCTCCACCGCCAGCCGCACCTTGTCGCGGTAGGCGTCGAAGTCGATGCGAGGGGCCTTTCGGGTCTTGAAGGAGCCCGGGTCCGGCGTCTGGTAGGACAGGATCAGGTTGGTGAGGCCGGCGCGGTAGAGGCCGTCGAGCTTCTCTTCGGTGATCAGGCCGCAGTTGGTGTTGAGCTCGATCCCCACCCCGCGTCGCTCAGCGTAGTCCACGATGGCCACCAGATCGGGGTGGAGCATGGGCTCGCCCATCTGGTGGAGCTTCACCGGATAGAGAGGGCCGAGCCACGCCTTCTTTTCCGCGATCTCGTCCAGCAGGCGGAGGACCTTGGGTTTCTTCATGAAGCCGCGGCGCCGGCCCATGATGTCGTCGGGGCACCAGGTGCACTTGAAGTTGCAGGCGTTGGTGATCTCGATGAAGAGGTAGTTGATGGGGTAGAAGCGGCCCGGCATCTTCCTCAGCTCCGGCAAGGGAGCCAGCTCCGGAAAGCGGCCGAGGTCCGGGGGCGGGACCAGGCTGAGGGTGAGGCCGGGAATCAGCACCTCGCGCCGGAACTCGACGCGGAAGGCGGCGCCCAGATTCTGTGATCGAACCGGGTCGAAGTCGGGAAGGGGAAACAGCGCCCGCCGGAAGCGGCGGAGACCGGTGAGCTCGGGGTTCCAGAGCTGCTCGGCGGGCTTGTAGAGGCCCTCCAAGGGAGCGGCGCCGTCCGAGGAGGCGTACTGGACCCGGAATTCCGCATAGCGAGCACCGAAGTACTCAACCTCCAGCCACAGCCCGGCGCGGGCTCGGGAGCGGAACTCCTGGGGGACCACGAAGTAGAGGTAATGGGAAGCGTCATCCGGGGCCAGGCAGGCCCGGCCCTGCACCGTCTTCACCTCCCAGACCCCGTCGCCGCTCTGGGGGACGTGCAGGGGTCCCTGGGGGCCGTTGGTCTGGACGGTCAGCTCAAGGCGCTCGGGCTGGCTCTCGCCCAGCAGCCGGCCGAGGGCTCCGGTCACCCGTCCCAAGGAGGTGGTCACGGCTGGCCGGCCTCAGGGCCGAGCCGGAAGGTCCCGGCGATCAGGTCGTACCAGCGGGAGACTCTGAGGTAGGCGTCGTCTCGAGCCTCGAAGGTCAGAGAGTAGCCGCGGCCGTTGCTCGCGCGGTAGAAGCGCTTCACTCGTGAGATGGCGACCGGGGTCTCGGTGCGCAGGACGTCCAGGTAGCCGTCCTGCCAAGGGCTGTGGTTGAGGAGTTGGAAGCTCTCTCCCTGCTTGTCGCGAATGGCCTTGTAGTAGTCCTCCAGGTCGCCGCCGCCGGGCACCGGTTCCACGGTCACCGTGAGCGAGGCATGGACGGTCTGCCCCTTCTCGACCAGGAGCGGCGGGCTTCGGAACTGCTGCAGGAAGTTGTCGCGGCCGGAGAGGTGTCGGGCCTGCCGCCAGGAGGGAGGGACGCGCAGCGAGAACGAGAACTTGGGGTGCGAGTGCAGGGTGTAGCTGGCTGGGCGCTCCAGGCTGAGGCTTCTCTCCATCTCCTCGATCAGCGCCAGTTGGGCGGTGAAAGCGGCGGCGTCGCCCTGGCTGAAGAGACCGTAGACCCGCGCCCCCTCTTGCAACAAGAGGAGCGAATAGCGGGTGGAGCCGTCGGGCGAGGCAAGACGGTAGGCCTTGCCCTGGGCACCCTGACGCGAGTCGTGCCGGGTGGCGGTGATGGGGTTGCCGGCCAGGTAGCTCTGGGCGTAGTCCTCGAGAGAGCCGGTGAGCGGGCCCGCCCGCAGGGTGACGGAGAGCGAGGACTTGCCGCCGGATTCCGAGGGCGGGGCCAGGAAGTAGCGGTACCAGACGCCATCTTGTTCTGCCTGCTCGGTGCGCCAACTGGATGGATAGCGCATGGAAATGCCGTGGTCCCCGTTGAAGTAGGTGAGCAGGACCTCTCGCCTGGGAGAAGCGCATCCCAAGAGCAGGCCGCCGAGCGCCCAGGCGGCCCCGAAGCGTTTTCTACTCCAGGCGGTAATTGGGGGCTTCCTTGGTGATGATGACGTCGTGGACGTGGCTCTCCTTGAGACCCGCCGAGGAGATCCGCACAAAGCGGCTGCCCGCCTGCAGGTCCCCGATGCTGGTGGTGCCGCAGTATCCCATGCCGGAACGGAGCCCGCCGACCAGTTGCTGGATCATGGCCGAGAGCGGCCCCTTGTAGGGCACCATGCCCTCGATGCCCTCGGGCACCAGCTTCTGGGAGTTGGCTTCGAACTCCTGGAAGTAACGGTCCCGCGAGCCCTCCTTCATGGCACCCAGCGACCCCATGCCGCGGTAGCTCTTGAAGGAGCGACCCTGGCGCAGGATCAGCTCGCCCGGGCTTTCGTCGGTACCCGCGAAGAGAGACCCGATCATCACCGAATGGGCGCCGGCGGCGATGGCCTTCACCAGGTCACCGGAGAACTTGATGCCCCCGTCGGCGATGATGGGGGTTCCACTGGGAGCGCAGGCTCGAGCCGCCTCCGCCACCGCGGTGATCTGCGGCATCCCGGCCCCGGAGACCACGCGGGTGGTGCAGATGGAGCCCGGCCCCATCCCCACCTTGACCGCGGCCACCCCGGCCGAGACCAGATCCCGCGCCCCCTCGTAGGTGCCCACGTTGCCGGCGACCACCTCCAGGTCCGGGAAGCGCTTCCGGATCGCCTCCACCGTATCCAGCACCTTTCGGCTGTGGCCGTGGGCGGTGTCGACCGCCACCAGGTCCACCTTGGCCTCCACCAGGGCGCTGGCCCGCTCCAGGACGTCAGCCGACACCCCCAGGGCAGCCCCCACCCGCAAGCGGCCTAACGAATCCTTGCAGGCGCTCGGGTACTTGATCTGCTTCTGGATGTCCTTGACCGTGATCAGGCCCTTCAGGTTGTAGTCCTTGTCCACCACCAGGAGCTTCTCCACCTTGTGGCGGTGCAGGATTTCCTTGGCCTCCTCCAGGGTGGTGCCCACCGACACCGTGATCAGGTCCTTCTTGGTCATCAGCTCGGAGACCGGAAGGTGGGTGCGGGTCTCGAAGCGGAGATCGCGGTTGGTCAGGATCCCCACCAGCTTGCTGCCCACGGTGACCGGCACCCCGCTGATGCGGAACTTGGCCATCAGCTCCAGGGCCGCGGCCACCGGTGCGTCGGGGGCAATGGTGACCGGGTCCACGATCATTCCCGACTCCGAGCGCTTGACCTTGTCCACCTCCGAGGCCTGCGCCTCGACCGACATGTTCTTGTGGATGAAGCCCAGGCCGCCCTCCTGGGCGATGGCGATGGCCAGATGGGCTTCGGTGACGGTGTCCATGGCCGCCGAGACGATGGGGACCTTGAGGCTGATGTTGCGGGTGAGTTTGGTGGTGATGTCGACTTCCGAGGGCAAGACGTCCGACTTCTGGGGCACCAGCAGCACGTCGTCGAAGGTGAGCGCAAGAGCGATGTTGTCCTCGATCATTCGTTTCACCCCTGCCAGGACACGACGTCTTCGCTGTCCCCGCCCTCGACGTTGGTTGTCAGTTCCCGCCGTGGCACTTCTTGTACTTCTTGCCCGAGCCGCAAGGGCAGGGATCGTTCCTGCCCACCTTCTTTCCCTCGCGCTTCACCGTCTGCACGCTGCCCCCGCCCCCTTGCGCCTCCTTGGGCTCGGCTCGCGCGAAAGCCGACGGCGCCTCGGAGGGGTCGTTCATGGTGAGGTTGCGGGGGAGCGGCCGGGACCCGCCTAGCGCAAGTCCGCCACTGCCGGCCGCCGAGAGGGCCGGCTCTTGGGCCCGCGCCCCCGACGGGTGTTCCCGCGGACCGCCGCGTCGAGCGCGCACCGGTGCGGTGTCGAAGCCGACATCCTCGAGGTCGGGGCCGGCGACCGGTACCGGCTGGTAGAGGTAGATCCACTTCAGGATCTCCTCGTCGATCCGGTCCATCAGGTCCTGGAACATCGAGAAGGACTCCTTCTTGTACTCGACCAAGGGGTCCCGCTGGCCGTAGCCACGCAGTCCGATTCCCTCCTTCAGGTGGTCTAGCGAGTACAGATGGTCCTTCCACTGGCTGTCCACGATCTGCAGCATGATCATGCGCTGGTGGAACAGCATCAGCTCGGGGCCGATCGCGCGCTCCTTGTCCTGGTAGCGGGCGCGGATGCGGCGGGTGAACTCCTGGATCATCTCCGAGCGGCCCATGGACGCAAGCTCGGCGAGGCTGACCTCGATGCCGAAGGTCTCCTTGAGGATCCCCTGCATGCCCTCCTGGCTCCAGGACTCGGGGTCTGCCCGCTCCGGGCAGTGGGTGTCGACGTACCACTCGAGCACCTCGTCCGCCAGAGCGATCACGTGGTCCCGGGTGTCCTTGCCTTCGAGCACGCGGCGGCGCAGGCCGTAGATGGCCTCGCGCTGCTTGTTCATCACGTCGTCGTATTCGAGCAGGTGCTTGCGGGTGGCGAAGTTCTGCGCCTCCACCTGCTTCTGCGCGCGTTCGATGGACTTGGTCACCATCCGGTGCTCGATGGGGACCCCCTCCTCCATGCCGAGCCTGAGCATGAGACCGCTGATGCGGTCGGAGCCGAAGATCCGCATCAGGTCGTCCTCGAGGGACAGGTAGAAGCGCGAGGAGCCGGGGTCGCCCTGGCGGCCGGCGCGGCCGCGAAGCTGGTTGTCGATACGCCGGGCTTCGTGGCGCTCGGTGGCCAGGATGTGCAGGCCCCCCAGGGCCACCACCCGCTCGCGCTCGTTCTCGTTCAGGAAGGCCTGGATCGGGGCCAGCTCGGGGGACTCGGCGATCTGGTCGAGGCTGCCCTTCAAGGGATGGGCGGCCAGGAAGTCCACCGGCTTCTCCCCCTGAGGGTAGAAGCTCCTGGCGATCTTCTCCTTGGTGGGGCGGGGCAAGTCGCGAATGGCGTCAAGGTAGGCGCGGAGCAAGGGAAGCTGGACCGCCAGGTCCTCGCTGGCCTTGATCGAGGGGTGGTCGGGGGCGAAGGCGGCCAGCAGGCCCACATAACGCGTTGCCAGCTCGCGGCGCTGGGCATCGTCGGGCTTTCTGTCGCCCAGGGCCTTCTTGTACTCCCGGGCCATCTCCGAGTGCGTTTGCTCCAGGGCCGCGGCCTTTTGCTCGGCGGAGGCGGTGTCCCAGTCGATCTCGGCTTCCACCAGGATGGCCTTCTGCCGGTGGTCGGGAACCCCGCCCAGGATGATGTCGGTGCCCCGCCCCGCCATGTTGGTGGCGATGGTGACGGCGCCGAAGCGGCCCGCCTGGGCCACGATCTCCGCCTCGCGCTCGTGGTACTTAGCGTTCAGCACCACGTGCTTGACGTCCTCTCGCTTGAGCAGGGTGGACAGGTGCTCGGACTTCTCGATGGAGATGGTGCCCACCAGCACCGGCCGGCCCGACTCGTGGAGGGTCTTGATCTCGGCGACCACGGCCTCGAACTTCTCACGTTCGGTGCGATAGACGGTGTCCGGGTTCTCCACCCGGATCAGCGGGCGGTTGGTGGGGATGGCCAGGACTTCCAGCTTGTAGATCTTGTCGAACTCGGGGGCTTCGGTCTCGGCGGTGCCGGTCATGCCCCCGAGCTTCTTGTACATGCGGAAGTAGTTCTGGAAGGTGATGGTGGCGAGGGTCTGGTTCTCGCGCTCGATCTTCACCTTCTCTTTGGCTTCGACCGCCTGGTGCAGACCGTCGGACCAGCGCCGGCCCGGCATCAAGCGGCCGGTGAACTCGTCCACGATGATGACCTGGCCGTCCTTCACCACGTAGTCGACGTCGCGCTGAAAGAGGGAGTGGGCGCGCAGGCCCTGGTTCACGTGGTGGAGGACGTCCATGTTGGAGGGGTCCCACAGGTTGGTGACCGCCAGCAGCTTCTCCACGTGGGCCATGCCCTGCTCGGTCAGGGTGACGGTCTTGGCCTTTTCGTCGACGATGAAGTCGCCGGTCTTCTCCAGCTCCGCCCGTTCCTCGGCTTTCCGGTCGCCGCTGATGCGGGCCCCTGGTACCAGCTTGGGGATGATGGCGTTGATCCGGTAGTACTTGTCGGTCGACTCCTCGGCGGGGCCGCTGATGATGAGGGGGGTTCGTGCCTCATCGATGAGGATGGAGTCGACCTCGTCCACGATGGCGAAATGGTGGCCCCGCTGGACGTAGCTCCCCAGGTCGAACTTCATGTTGTCCCGGAGGTAGTCGAACCCGAACTCGTTGTTGGTGCCGTAGGTGATGTCGGCGCGGTAGGCGATCTGGCGTTCGGCATCGTCCAGGTGGTGCTGGATCACGCCTACGGTGAGGCCCAGGAAGCGGAAGATCCGTCCCATCCAGTCGCTGTCGCGCTTGGCCAGGTAGTCGTTCACGGTCACCACGTGGACGCCCTTGCCGGTCAGCGCGTTCAGGTAGGCGGGAAGCGTCGCCACCAGGGTCTTGCCCTCGCCGGTCTTCATCTCGGCGATGGTGCCGCGGTGAAGGGTGAGGCCGCCGATCAGCTGGACGTCGAAGTGGCGCATGTTGAGCACCCGACGCCCTACTTCGCGCACCACGGCGAAGGCCTCGGGTAGCAGGTCGTCCAGGCTCGCGCCCTGGCTCAGTCGCTCCCTGAACTCCGCCGTCTTGGCCCGGAGCGCGTTGTCCGTGAGGGGGAGGATGGAGGCCTCGAGATCGGCGATCCGGCGGACGATCGGCCGGATGGCCTTGAGCTCCCTCTCGTTCCTGGTGCCGATGATCTTGGTGAGGATGGCGTTGAGCAAGACACCTCCGGGTCAACCCGGCTGGGCGGGAGCATGGGCCTCGGGAACACCCCCGGGGCGCGAGTGTCGACTCCAGCTTGACCCGACAGGTTACCAGCCCCTCCCGGGTCGGTCAAACCCCCTGAGCGGCCTCGCCCTTCGCCGGCGGGCCCTTGGCGCCTAACCGAAGGTGCGGTATTCGTCGAGGATGTAGTGAGTGGGGTTCTGCGCCTGGTCCCTGATCCAGACCTCGTAGTGCAGATGAGGACCGGTGGAGCGACCGGTGCTGCCGACGGCTCCAATGGCATCGCCGCGACGGACGCGCTGCCCGGGCTTCACGGAGTAGGCGGCCAGATGGCCGTAGCGGGTGACGATCCCGTTGCCGTGGTCGATCACGATGGTGTTGCCGTAGCCGCCCTTGGCGCCGCAGGAGATGACGACACCTTCCGCAGGGGCATGGATCGCCGTGCCCATCGGGGTCGAGATGTCGAGGCCGGGATGGAAGTCCCGCTGGCCGGTGAAGGGATCCAGTCGGTTGCCGAAGGTGGCGGAGAGGTAGCCTCGAACCGGCCAGATGGAGGGGGTCGAGGCCAGGAGGACCTTCTGGTCCCTGAAGAAGGCCTCCAGCTTGGCCGACTTGTCGGTCAGGCTGTCGAGCCGCTCGTCCATCGTATCCAGAGGGCGTGGCTCGCGGATGGGGGCCACCGACTCGGTGCCCGGAACGCCGCCCACCCCACCGACTTGGGAGTCGGGGAGCGACTGCTCGATGCCGGCCATGACCCCGAGCTTGGTCACCATGTTCTGAAGCACCTGGACCTTGCTCTGGAGCTTGCCGGCGTTCTCCTCGTACTCCTTGGTCTTGGCCAGGAGGACTTGGTTCTCAGCCTTGAGCTGACGGAGCTCGTGGACTTCGAAAGCGATCCGCGTGTAGTGAACCAGAATGCCCAGGCCGATCAGGCTGACGGTCCCTACGATCCCGGCGGCCCACTTCATCAGACGTACCGACACCTGGAGCTTGCGGAACCGGGCTTTCGCATGAGGCACAACGATCAGGGTGTAGAACTCGTTGGCCATCTTTCCTCCCACTCACCTGTGGAACGGCTTGCCACAATGGACGGTAGGCCGTTGGCCTCGCACCCACAAAAGCTCAAGGAGGCTAGCACGCGCCGGAAGCGGAGGTCAACACCTTTCTCCAAGAACTTGGAGGCGGAGAAGGTCGCCTTGTATCACGCCTGCAACTCTCCACATCGGAACTGAAGGGCCTCTGCCACGTGCTCACTCCGGACGCACGGCGACTCGGCCAAGTCGGCGAGGGTGCGAGCCACGCGCAGGACGCGATCGTAGGCTCGGCCGGTCAGCCCCCACCGCTCCACGGCCCTACCCAACAGGCCGAGCCCGGCCGGGTCCGGAGCTGCCACAGAGCGCAGCACCTCCGGGGGCAGGGAGGCGTTGACCCAGACCTGTGTCGCCGCTGCTCGCGCCAACTGGCGGCCCCGCGCGGCCGCCACCCGAGTCGCCACCGCTGCCGAGGACTCGCCCTTGGGCCCCGTCAGGTCGGCAAAGGGAACCGACGGAACCTCGACATGCACGTCGATCCGGTCCAGCAGCGGGCCGGACACCCGGCTCTGGTAGCGACGGATCTGCTCCGGGGTGCAAGAGCAACCTCTCACCGCGCTGCCCAGAAAGCCGCAAGGGCAGGGGTTCATGGCGGCCACCAACTGGAAACGGGCGGGCAGAGTGAGGCTGCCCCGGGCTCGACTGATGGTCACCGATCCCTCCTCGAGCGGCTGCCGCAGCGCCTCCAGGACGTGCCGCCTGAACTCCGGCAGCTCGTCAAGGAACAGCACGCCGTTGTGGGCCAGGCTCACCTCCCCGGGCCGGGGAATGGTCCCGCCCCCGACCAGGGCGACATCGCTCGCCGTGTGGTGTGGGCTGCGGAACGGACGCGCCCGGAGCAGGCCTTCCAAGCGCGCCCCGGAGGCCGAGTGGATGGCGGTGGCTTCCAAGGCCTCGTCTGGCGTCAGAGGTGGGAGGATGCCCGGAAGGCGGCGGGCAAGCATGGTCTTTCCGGACCCCGGGGGTCCCTTGAACAGCAGGTTGTGGCCTCCGGCGGCGGCGATCTCCAGGGCACGGCGGGCCAGGGCCTGGCCCCGCACCTCCGCCAAGTCGGCGACCCGGGTGCCCTGAGTCTGCGGGTTCGCCTTCATTGGCGGCGCTGGCCGGGTTTCCGCCGCCGCCAGGCTGGCGGCTTCGGTCAGGGAGGCGACCGGGTAGACCGCGATGCCCTCAACGATCGCGGCCTCGCCGGCATTCGCCACCGGCACGATGGCGGCTTTGAGCCCCTGGTGCTTGGCGACGATCATCATGGGGAGGACTCCCGTCACCGGTCGAACGGCTCCGTCTAGCGCCAGTTCGCCCACCAGCAGAAGGTCGCGGAGAGGCGCCCCGGGGAGCAGGCCGTCCGCGGCCAGAAGCCCCAGGGCGGTCGCCAGGTCGTAGGACGACCCCACTTTGCGCAAGCTGGCGGGGGCCATGTTGACGGTGATGCGGCGGTCCCACTTGAAGGCGTAGCCGCAGTTGCGAAGAGCCGCGCGAATCCGGCCTTCGCTTTCCTTGACCGCCGAATCGGGGAGGCCGAGCAGCGTGAACTTGGGGAAGCCGCCCGTGGTGTCGGCCTCGATGCGGATCAGATGGCCCTCGACGCCGATGACGGCCGCGGTCAGGGTGGTGGCGAGCATGGGTCCTCCCGAACGGAAGTCGACAGTCAACAGGGTCAAACGGCTTTGCTCGGGGGGAGAGCCCGCAGGCAGCAGCTTACGTCAGGGGGTGGTCCGAACGGGTCCGATCCGGTGGGCGGGGATCCTAGTCGGCGCGGCGGGTGTAGACGGTGAGGGTGTTACCGGCGGCGATGCGTGAGCCTCGCAGGCTGTTCCAGGCCTGCAGCTCGCGGACCGTCGTGTTGTACCTGGAGGCGATGGTGGCCAGGGTGTCGCCGGCCTTGATCGTGTAGCTGATGCGGACCCGTTCGCTGGCCCCCGACGCCCGCGGTTCCAGCTTCGGCTCCACGGTGTTGCGGACCTGACGCGGCGCGGAGGTGGCGGCCCGCCCCGCGTCCCGCACCGGGATGATCAGCTCGGTCCCCCTGGACAGGCGGCGCTTTGGTGACAGACCGTTGGCCTCGGCGATGTCCTTCACTCGGCTTCCGTAGAGCCGGGCCACGCTGGAGAGCGTCTCCCCCCGGGCGACCAGATGGGTCCTGAAGGTGACCCGCTTCTCGACGGGCAGGCTGGCCAGGCAGGCGGCAATGCGGTCCCCGGCCCCGGCCGGGACCTTGAGGGCGAAGCTGCGTTTGGCGGGCGTGGCCAGACGGCGCAGCTCGGGGTTCAGCTCCCGAATATCGGCGACCTGGTTCTCCCCACATTCGGCCACCACCCGGAGGTCGACGGCTCCGTCCACCGCCACCATGTCGTAGGCGGGGGCCGCCTGCGGATCGACGGTGAAGCCGTAGCGTTCGGGTGCCTTGGCCACCACGATGGCGGCGTGGATCATGGGCACGTAGTTCTTGGTCTCGCGCTTGAAGGCTCGCGTCTTGGCCAGCTCCCAGAAATCGCTGGTGCCGTACCGGTTGATGCCCCGCTGCACCTTGCCCTCGCCGGCGTTGTAGGCTGCCAGCGCCAGATTCCAGTCCTGGAACATCTGGTGGAGCTGCTTCAAGTAGCTGGCGGCGGCCCGGGTGGCCTTCTCGGGGTCGCTGCGCTCGTCCACCCACCAGTCCTGGGCCAGGCCGAAGCGCTTCCCGGTGGCCGAGATGAACTGCCAGACGCCCTTGGCCTTGGCGCGCGAAAGGGCGCCGGTCTTGAACGCGCTCTCCACCAGAGCCACGTAGGCGAGATCCTGGGGGATGCCCTCGGCGGCGAAGACCTCTCGGATGTGGGGCAGATAGCGGCCGCCGCGGTTCAGGGCCTCCCCGAACCAGTCGCGGAGCGGGCCCTGGTAGAGGTCGATGCAAGCCAGCACCTGATCGTTCAGCAGAATGGGGACATCCGGCGCCTCTTCCTTGACCGCCTCCTCGGCGACCCGGCGCGACTCTTCGGTGGGTTCGGCCTCACCCAGCGGGATTTCGGAGACGGCGTCGATGGAGGCGGGCTCCGAGGGTGTCTCGATAAAGCCGTCCCCGGCAGCCAGGGCTTCGAACTCGTGGAGCTGGATGGTCTCCAGGGTGCGCTGGTAGGCGTTGGCGATCCGGGGGTTGGCACGCGCTCCCCCCGGCACCGTCAGGTACACCTCGAGGGCCTTGTCGAACTCCCCTCGCGCCTGGTTCAAGTGGCCGGCACGGCCCTCCGCCAGACCTCGAGCCAAGTGGGCGTCCGCCATCGCGATCAGGCGGACGATTGGGTCGGCTTCGGTGACCTTGGGGGCTGCGGGTTGGAGAACGGGCTTGACGGAGGGAGCGGAGTGGGCGCAGGCGAACGCCGCTAGACCGGCGGTCGCCACCAGAATCCGCTTTCCACCCTCTCTCATCCGTGCCTCCGGCGAAGCGACCGCCAGCCGAGCCGACGCACCAAACTGCGATACGGTAGCACGAGTTACCAGGCTTCTGGAAGCGGAAAGCCGGCCTCAGGCCCCTTCGCTCACCAGGACGCCCTTGCCCTCCGCCACCTCGCGGGCGGCTGGGGTGATGATCGCCTTGGGCTTGATGCGGAGGGTCCGGCCTTCGCGCAGGGCCCGGCGGACATCGTCCTCACAGACGAAGTCGAGAGCCGGCGGCGCCGAAGTGGACGCGTCTGCGGGCGGTCGAACGGCTGACGGCGCCGGCCCGCCACTGCCCACTTGCTCGGCCACGAAGGCCGCCACCTGGTCGTGGAGTCCCGCGGAGGCGGCGTTCCGCAGCTCCCGCGGCCATTCATAGGCCAGACGTTTGATGTTGATGAGGTGGAGCGGGGTGATGTTGTCCGAGGTGATGTTGCCGGCGTAGGCCCCGCAGCCCAGGCTCATCGACGGCGCCAGGCCGGTGGTGTAGCCGGTGGCGCCCAGCGAGGTCTGGGTGTTGGCGACAATGCG
>Ga0209342_10003694_pt1 | contig 16102 bp, 14 predicted proteins | sample RifCSP16_2_FD_184023 | JGI IMG/M metagenome (GOLD analysis project Ga0209342, IMG submission 184023) | Soil microbial communities from Rifle, Colorado - Rifle CSP2_sed 16_2 (SPAdes) (version 2) | ecosystem: Environmental > Terrestrial > Deep subsurface > Rock core/Sediment | place: Rifle... | reverse complement strand
TGAAGAAGTCCTCCCCGAAGGCATTGAGCATCCCCTCCACCTGGCTCACGTGCGCCTCGATGGCCTTGAGCTTGAGCTCGAGCAGATCGGGCGGCAGCGCGAAGTCGACCGCAAGCTCTGCCCGGGGCGTGATCGGCGGCGCGCCCGACGGGAACACGTTGAACTGGTTCATGCGCGGCACGAAGGTCTCCGCCCATTCGGGCGTCATGGTCGCGTAGTAGAGCTTCGCCCCCGGCTTGGCGACGCGGCGGAAGGCCTCCGTCGTCCACGCCGAGACCGCCTTGTGGTCGGGATGGTTCGTCATCCCGTCCGGCCCGAACGTGAACACCGAGTCGGGCTGGACTTGCTCCATGACCGCCTGTACCCTCCTCACGCCCTCCTCGAAGTCGACCGAGGCGCAGGCGCCGTCGTGGTAGTCCAGCCAGACGTGCTCGCTCACGCCCAGGACCGCCAGCGAGCGTAGCAGCTCCGCCTCACGCACCTCCCCCATCTGCGCCGAGGGCCAGCGCTCCTCGTCCCACGACCCCTCCTCGCCCCGCGTCGCCGTGACGCAGACTACGCGCGCCCCCTCTCGCACCGAGCGCGCCATCAGCCCGGCGGTCAGGTACGTCTCGTCGTCCGGGTGTGCCCAGACCCCCAGCACCGTGCCGAAGGAGTGTGTGTGTGACTTCATGGCGTCTGCTCCCATCGAGTCTTCCCGCGAGTCAGCTTCGCATCCAGTGCGGCCCGCCACATCCGTGCTGGCACGTAACTTCCCGGCGCCTCAACACGTAGATTGGATCCGCAGGCAGGCCGTTGACGGTCGTGACGAGGACGGTGAGAGCGACGGTCGCTCGCGGAGAGCCTAGGGGGAGCGCTGAGGGGGCAGAGCCCCCTCGGCTAGGTGCTAGGTATACCTAGTACCATGGGCGGGCGGGTGGGAATGAACCTGGATGCAAGGATCGCCCGACCCTAGAGGCCGATCTCGCCCGCGATCCCCTTCATCGCCTCCAGAGCGATACCGCAGAAGTCGGCCAGCGGGATGCCCAGCTCGCTCTCACAGGTCCGGATCATCTCGCGGTTGGCCCCGCGGGCGAAGGCCGGCTCGCGGAAGCGACGCAGCACCGACTCGACCTCCAGCCCCGCCAGCTTCCGGTCCGGCCGCACCAGCGCCGCCGCGACGATGAGCCCCGTCAACTCGTCGGCGGCGTAGATGGCTTTGGCCATCAGCGTGTCGCGAGGCGCCTTGTCCGCGTGGCCCTGGATGGCGGCGATGATGAGCGGGTCGACGCCCAGCGGGCGCAGCCGCTCCGCCACCACCTCGGTGTGGCGCTCCTCCGACTTCTCCGTGACCTCATAGTCCGCGTCGTGGAGCAGCCCCACCAGCGCCCAGTCCTCCTCCGACCTCTCCGCCCGCGCGCCGAAATGGCGATAGAGGGCACGCATCACCGCCTCGCAGGCCAGGCCGTGATAGCGCAGGTTGCGGTTGGCGATGAGCTCGTTCAGCATGGCGATGGCTTCGTCGCGGGTCATGGCAGGACTTGGATCAGTCGGACTTTCTGACGCGGCGCCGGGCGATGTCGATAAGCAGCCTGAGCGCCGTGTTCACCGACTCCGAGTCCGGGAAAGCCTCCGCCACATCGGGAGACAGCACGACGATATTGCTCCCTTCAGCATACCGTTGCGCGTACTTTCCCCGAACGCCGCCGCTGAAGTCGTATTCTTGCAGCATCTCTGGCTCAGGCTGGCTATTCGCGGCGCTTGTCATAGTCACTCCTCTCACGCGCGGTGGCGGGCCGGGCGCTGATGATCCCGGATGGCGTCCCCACGCTCCGTGTGAACGACAACCAGCAGCCGCTCTCTGGACGACTCACCAATGGTAACGGAACGCTCCTCCTCGGTCGAGTGCACAGGGTCCTCAATGGTCAAAGAGAGCGGATCGCCGAACGAAGTCGCAGCCTCTTCAAACGAGACTCCGTGGGCCGCAACGTTCTGTCCCGCTTTGCGAGCATCCCATTCGAACGTGACCGCCATCAGCTGCGCGACTGGCGTAGGGGCGCGCCTAGCGGAGCTCGCGGCTGGCAATGGCTTCGTCGCGGGTCATGGCGTCAGGGTAGGGGGAATGGGTGGCGAGGGCAAGGGCGCATGACATCCTGGTGCAGTTGCGTTGCCAGAGAGTTAGCCGCGCGGGAGGTGAGCCCCTCCAGGCCCCAACGTTTCCCAGAAGGCGGTTTCGTCCTTATCCGGCTGGCCGAGGGGGTTATCGCGATCGTAACCCCATCGGGCGGGGTTATCGAGGATGTACTGCCGAATGCGGTTCAGATCGTCGTCGGTGCGGATGACGTGCTCGTAGTAGTTCCGTTGTCAGAGGCGGGCGCCTGGGGTACCAAAGTTGGCATTGAGGCGTCGGGATGAGAAGGACTTGAACGCGCGGACGATCTCAGGTAGACCGTGACGTCGCGTGCGCACAGACGGGGTAGGGGCAGGTCTCAGACCTGCCCCTACGTCAGCCAGAACGATGATCCCATGTACGTGATTGGGCATGATAACGAACGCGTCGAGCCGGACATGAGGGTAATGGTCAGGCAGTTCTTTCCAGACGTCGCAGACGATCTGTTTCGTTGGTTCGGGTTCGAGTAAGGGTCTGCGGTTGTCTGTACAGATGGTGATGAAATAGGCGCCGGCCTGCGCGTAATCGTAGCCACGCAGGCGGATAGAGCGGCGGCGGTGCGCGTCAGGGTTGTACCGCATCGCGACGGCGGGGTACGACGCGACGTGCCTTGTCGCAACGCTGCGGTCGCACCTGAATCAACGATTCAGGGGTAGGGGCGCACGGCCGTGCGCCCTGCGCCGAAACCAACCCCACTCTACAAAGGTGCTACAACAGGCAATGACTAATGTTTGCATTGCCCGTCAAAACACGGCTTGAAATGATCAAGGGTGGAACCAACCTCAGAATCGAGCATTCGAAGCGTCTCTTCAACTAAACTTCCGTCATCAAAGGCTACGTCAAGGGGGACATGGAGACTCACGTTCGTGTATTTCCCAGGGTCTGCATCCGCGCTAATGCTGGAGACTTCCACTAACGGCCCAGACCCGAACACAGCGTGGATGGTTCGATGTTTGTCAGGGTTAGAGAGGGCGGCAAGGACCTCCGTCCAGCGGCATTCATTGCATGGCTGAAAGATCCCGATTGCCTTCCTATGTTCTGGGCGGATCCCACCGAGCCAGAATCGTTTCGGTGAGCGCCATTTCGGGGGCGGATTAATGATTCGTTGCCAGTCATCTTGAGAGGACTCGATAGGGAACTGTGTGCCCTTTCGGATTTGGCTGCTGTCGAGAACGGCGAGCTGAAACGCCAGGTAGTCGAGTGCAGCACGGAGGTTGTATACGGTCTCCCCTACAAGGACTCCAATCCTACGTGGGAGGCGAACGATTGGCGGGTCTTGGGCTAGGTTAACGAATATGCCAGTTCCAACTGGGCTCGCCCATTGGAGATACGCATCACGAATGAGGGGCGAGGAGCCAACGACGTAGATTTCCCGTTCGAGGTTGTCGATGTGCTCCTTTGCCCGCTCAAGACGCGCAAAGGCGTCGGCCAGAGATTCCTTCACGGCTGAAACACCCCCCGAATGTCCAGTGCCCATCGCTTACGCTCCCCCCAGTCTCCCCTGCTGCGCGACCTCGCGCTCCAGCGGCGCTTGGGCGAAGGGGGAGCGGGTGGATGGCAGCTGGGGCCGGACGCCGGCGAGCAGTTGCTCGATGGTGATGATCTGGACGCGCGGGTAGTCCTTTTGCCAGAAGTCGGCGTGGTAGAAGCCCGCGGCGGCCGCCTCGGTGATCATGGGCTGGGTGGGGGGTTCCAGGGCGACCAGCACGCCTATCGGCTCCTTCTCGCGGTCGAGGACGCCGACAAGGTCGCGCACCATGGCGACGGTGACGTGTTCGCCACCTTTGACGGAGACGATGGCCCGCTTGTAGTCCTCTTTGGGCCCGGCGAAGAAGGGGATGACGCCGTCGATGCCCCGGTCGGCGCCCTTCTTTTTGCCGGCGACGGGCTGCGCGCCGAGGCGGTCGAGGGCCCACCACTGGAACTGGTACTTGTCATGGGCGGCGAGGTCGCGGGCGCCGGCCAGGTCCACGGGCTCGCCGATGACGGGGACCTCGAGGCCGGGGAAGGCGTCCTGCATGCGGCGGCGAATGAGGCTGATGGCGAGGTGGGTCACGTCGATGCCGAGCCAGCGGCGACCGAGCTTCTGGGCGGCGTGGACGGCGGTGCCGCAGCCGCAGAAGGGGTCCAGGACGACGTCGCCCGGGCTGGAGGAGGCGTTGACGATGCGCTCAAGCAGGGCGAGTGGCTTTTGGGTGGGGTAGCCGAGGCGCTCCTTGGCGACCGGATTAATCGCGTTTATGTCTGTCCAAACGTCGTCAATTTGCCGAGTTCCGCTGCTTTCCGAAAGATACTGCTTGTATGACCACTTAGCTCCCGGCTTGATCGGCGGAATTAGCCGATCCTCAACCTTCAGGCGCTCAAAGGTCTCCTGGGAATAGGTCTTCAAAAGGGTTTTTCGATAAGACCCTCGCCCATCTTGATCATCCCATTTGAATCGTTCCAGATACTGCTCCAAATAGGGAGTTGTCGGAGCATTCCAGACCCACGCATGCCCTTTGGAGTAATAGAGGAGCATGTCGTGAGAACGTGGCAGCTGCTGTGCACGCGCCTTACTGCTACCGGCGAAAGGCGTTCGTTTCCAGATGATCTCGTTCCTCAGAGCCATGGGCCCGAAGATTGCATCCATCAGCACGCGCAGATACGGCCCCGCAGTCGGGTCGCAGTGGAGGTAAATGGAGCCGGTGGGCTTGAGGACACGATGGAGCTCGACCAGGCGGACGGCCATCATGGAGAGGTAGGCGGTGACGTCGTTGTGACCGAGGCCGTCCACCATGGCGCGCAGCATGCGGGCGACCGTCTGCTGCGGCCCGCTCACCACCTCCTCGTAGGCGCGAGCGGCGACGGGGCCCCAGTGCCAGGTGTCCTCGAAGGCCTCGATCTGGGCCTCGCTGGCGGCGCCGCTGGACTCGCGGAAGAGGACGTTGTAGGAGCGGTTGGAGTTGAAGGGCGGGTCGAGGTAGATGAGGTCTATGGCGTCGCTGGGGATGTAGCGGCGCAGGATGTCGAGGTTGTCGCCGTAGTAGAGGAGGTTGGTGGAGAGGTCGGGCATGGGCTACCTCGTTCGTGTGCTCTTCACGTTGCCAACCCCTGCCAGATCCACAGCCGTTTGGTGGCCCAGCTTCTGTCTAGGAACTTCGGGTCGATCGTATCGTCGTAGTAGAAGACGCTCGTCTGCATTGGGATCGAGCGTAGTTTAGCATAAGTGTTCGCAATGGGACTCGTGGTCGTGTCACACGGGCTGACGAAGGGGCGGCGAGGAGACGGCGCGCCATACCTCGTAGGAGCGCACGGCCGTGCGCCCTTCCCCATCGCCGCATGTGGACGCCAAGGGATCCCAAGCCACGCGCGGGCAGCCTCTGCCACCCCCCCCCATCCTACCCACCCTCTCCCAGTACCCTGGTCCCATGACCACAAACGCCTCGCCATCTCTGCCCGCCCGTGCTACCGGCCTGCCAGACACGTTAGGACATGCTATGATTGACTCAGGAGACCTGCCATGGCCAACACGATCGAAGTCCCCATCTCCCTTCTGCGAAAGATAGCCCGTGCTGGCGAAGCCTTTAGCCAGCTTGAAGACGAGCTTGAGGATTATCTGCTGTCGCGGGACGACGAGTTCATCGCGCGCATGCGCGGCGCTCGTGCTGCTCATCTGGCGGGCCAGACCCGTCCCCTCGCTGACCTAAAGCAAGAGCTGTGTATCGAATAGAGACGACGCCCCAGTTCGATGATGATCTTCGTCGTCTCGACCGCACCATCGCCGCCCGCATAATCGAAAGAGCCGAATGGCTTGCTGAGCATCCGGACACCATCCGCGTCCCCTTGAAACACATGCCCCGCGACCTTCGGGGCCTTCACCGCGATAGGGTCGGCGACTACCGCATCCTGTTGTGGGTGAATCATCAGGAGCAAGTTCTCACCCTATACGGCGTGGCCCATCGTCGCGCCGTCTACCGTCGGCTCAGATAACGACGCAGGCCGTGCGCCTCGGCCCATTCTTGGATCCATTTCAAAGGATGTCCTGCTAGCCGCACGCGCAGGCAGCCTCTGCCATCTCCCTCTGTCGCCCACCTGCCTCTTCCGCTACCGTGGTTCCATGCTCGCTTCCAAGCGTGCCGAAAGGCCGCGGCGGTCGCCGCCCCGGCGCGGGCGCGCCACGGGGCAATACGAACGCCGTGAAGACCGGCCGCGGATTTTACCCTGAGCTAGCCGAAGGGCCGCTCGGCTCCGCTAGGCCCTTCTTGCCCGAGTTTACCCTGCGCTTGTCGAAGGGCCACGATCGCATTTTCCTCAACGCCTGTAGCCTCCTCATCCAGGCGGCCCGCCGCGAAAAACAATCGAATAACCGAGCAAACCCAGGCACGAAAAAGCGCTAAAAGTCGCCTTTCTGAAAACAATCAAACGATCAAAAACGCCCGCCCATCCGGAAGGATGGGCGGGCTCATTGTCCTATGTCCAAGGTCGGCCCGTCTGCGCTAGCCGCGCCTCGCCGTCCCTCAGCGACACGCCAGCATCGCCACCGGCCGCTGGCCGGTCACACCTCGCGGTACTGCCCTTCGACCGTGCCCTCCTTGGGAGGCTCGGCGGGGGGCTCGCCTGGCTGGCCGTCGGGGCTGGGAGCGCCGGGTGGGCCGGCCTGCTGGTAGACGGCGGCGCCCACGCGCTGCACCGCCTCGCTCAGGTCCTGGGCGGCGCGCTGGATGGCGGCCACATCGTCGGTCGGCAGGGCCGTACGCACGGCGGCGATCTTCCCCTCGACCTCGGCCTTGAGGTCGGCCGGGATCTTGTCCGCCTGGTCGCGCAGGAGGCGCTCGGCGGCGTAGGCGGCGGAGTCGGCGGAGTTGCGGGCCTCAGCGACGTTGCGCTTGCGGGCGTCGTCGGCGGCGAACATGTCGGCGTCGCGGCGCATCTTCTCCACGTCCTCTTTCGAGAGGCCGGAGGAGGCTTGGATGACTACTTTCTGCTCGCGGCCGGTGCCCTTGTCCTGGGCGCGCACGGAGAGGATGCCGTTGGCGTCGATGTCGAAGGTGACCTCGACCTGCGGCAGGCCGCGCGGCGCCGGCAGGACGCCGTCGAGGATGAAGCGGGCCAGCGACTTGTTGTCGGTCGCCATGGGGCGCTCGCCCTGGGTGACGTGGATCTCCACGCTGGTCTGGCCGTCGGCGGCGGTAGTGAAGACCTGCGACTTCGCGGTCGGGATGGTCGTGTTGCGCTCGATAATGGCCGTCGCGACGCCACCGAGGGTCTCGATAGCGAGCGTGAGGGGCGTCACGTCGAGCAGGAGGACGTCGCGGACCTCGCCCTTGAGGACAGCGCCCTGGATGGCGGCGCCGACGGCGACCACCTCGTCGGGGTTGACGCCCTTGTGGGGCTCCTTGCCGAAGAGGGCCTTCACCTGCTCCTGGACCAGGGGCATGCGGGTCATGCCGCCCACCAGGACGATCTCGTTCACCTTATCGGCCGACAGGCCGGCGTCGGCCAGCGCCTGGCGGCAGGGCGCGACCGTCTGCTCGACGAGGTCGCGGACGAGGCTCTCGAGCTTGGCGCGGCTGAGGGTGGTGGTGAGGTGCTTGGGGCCCGAGGCGTCGGCCGTGATGAAGGGGAGGTTGATCTCGGTGGAGAGGGTCGAGGAGAGCTCGATCTTCGCCTTCTCCGCGGCCTCCCGCAGGCGCTGGAGCGCCGCCATGTCCGCACGGAGGTCGATGCCCTGCTCGCGGCGGAACTCGTCGGCGAGCCACTCGACGATGCGCAGATCGAAGTCGTCGCCGCCGAGGTGGGTGTCGCCGTTGGTGGCCTTCACCTGGAAGGTGCCTTCGCCCAGCTCGAGGATGGAGATGTCGAAGGTGCCGCCGCCCAGGTCGTAGACGGCGATGAGCTCCTCCTGCTTCTTATCGAGGCCATAGGCGAGAGCGGCGGCGGTCGGCTCGTTGATGATGCGGAGCACCTTGAGCCCGGCGATCTCGCCGGCGTCCTTGGTCGCCTGGCGTTGGGCGTCGTTGAAGTAGGCGGGGGTCGTGATCACCGCCTCGGTGATGGGCTCGCCCAGGAAGGCCTCGGCGTCGGTCTTCAGCTTCTGCAGGACCATTGCCGAGATCTCAGGCGGGCTGTAGTCGCGACCGCTCATGGTCACCCAGGCGTCGCCGTTGGCGGCGCGGACCACGGCGTAGGGCACGCGCTTCGCGTCGGCCTGGGCCGAGAGGTCGTCGAACTTGCGGCCCATGAACCGCTTGATCGAGAAGACGGTGTTGGCCGGATTGGTCACGCCCTGACGCTTGGCGGTGGTGCCGACGAGGCGCTCGCCGGCGCGGCTGACCGCGACGACGGATGGGGTGACGCGGCCGCCCTCGGCGTTGGGGAGGACCTGCGGCTCGCCGCCCTCCACGATGGCCATGCACGAGTTCGTCGTGCCAAGATCGATTCCAAGGACTTTAGGCATTGGTTGCTCCTCTCAGGACCTTAGTCAGTCCGGTCAGGGTCATGTCGCCAGCGCGAGCAGCTTCTCGATGAGGCGGCGGGCATCTTCGGCGGACGTTTTGACGCTGTCGGCGTCCATCCAATTCTCGTGGAAGCTCGAGTGTAGTCGTTCCGCATCATGAGATGCTTCCCGTTCAGCACCGTGTAGTCTTCTCCGGCTATGGCCATCCTCTAGCCCGCCCGATTGGAGGCGGGGCCTTCCCCGGCGGCTTCCGGCGGCTTCTCCTCAACGCCACCCTTGCCCACCGCCACGAGGGCGGGACGCAGGACGCGGCCGTGCAAGGTGTAGCCACGCTGGACTTCGCGCAGGACGATGCCGTCGTCTCCGTCCTCGTACATGAGGGCCTCATGCAGGTTGGGATCGAAGGGCTTGCCCTCGGCGTCGATCTCGGCTACGCCCATGATCTCGAGAACGGCGTGGAGCTTGCGCTCGATGATGTGGATGCCCTCGACCCAGGTAAAGCCGGCGAGCTTCGCGTCCAAGTTCCCTAGAGCACGCTCCAGGTCGTCCGCGATGGGGAGGAGGTGGAGGATGAGCTGGGCGTTGGCGAACCTGGCCAGCTCCTCCCGATCCTGGTCCGAACGGCGGCGCAGGTTCTGATAATCGGCCTGGGCGCGTTGCCACGCTTCGAGGCGCGCTTCCGCTTGTGCCTGCGTCTTCTCGAGCGCTTCTCGGAGGGCAGCGAGCTCGTCGGTCGCCGTTTGGGCCGGGGCGTCAGGTCCTTGACCAGCTTCTTGGGTCATGCGGGACTCCATACCAAGGTCAACCGGCGATCTCTCGCACGAGCTCGCTCAAGACGGAGCCGAGATAGCGCACCGAGGCGATGACGCGGGGGTAGGACATGCGCGTTGGCCCAAGGACGCCAATCGTCCCCTGGGCCTCACCAGGGATGCCGTACGACATGAGCACGATGCTGTAGTCCTGGAGCTCCTCGCGGGGGTTCTCGCTGCCGATGATCACTTGAAGGTCTCGTGCAGCGCGGGCGCGTGTTACCAGGGTCTGCAACGCGCTTCTCGTCTCCAGCACCTCCATGATAGCGAGGAGCCGTTCGCCGTCGGGGCTCGTACTGAACTCCGGTTGGCGCAAGAAGGCGCTGAGTCCCTCCAGGTGGATGTCTTCGCGGGCGGGGGCTTCGTCCGCGGTCAACGAGTGGACAACAGCCTGCCGCACCTGCTGCTCCGCCGGCGCGAACTCAACAGGGCTTGCCTCAATCTCCGCGGCGCTCATGCCCTGGAACGCGGCGGTCAGACGTTGAGCAATCGCGTCCAGCTCTTCTTGCGTCAGAGGGTCGGCAAACCCCACCATCTGATGGCGCAGGCGCGCCTCCTGCAGGATAACAACCAGCAGCGCCAGGAACTCTTGCAGCGCCACCAGCCGGACGTCTTTCAGGCGGGCCTGGGGGGCCCGAGGGAACGTGACAAGGGCGAGGTTCTGAACGAGCCTGGCCAGGATGTTGCCAGCGAGTCTCACCCATTCCTCCGGCGCGCCCTCGACTTGGTAGAACTGATGCCGAATGCGCCGTCGGTCCGCGACTGGCAGGGACACATCGTCAGCGAAGCTCTCAGCGTAGAGCCGGTACCCCCGGTCCAAGGGGATGCGACCCGCTGAAGTGTGTGGATGCGCGATGTAACCCTCCTCTTCTAGGAGGGCCATGTCGTGGCGAATGGTCGCGGAGCTGAGGCCGAGGCCATGCCGACGCGCCACCGTCTCTGAACCGACTGGGCTGGCACTGGCGATGTAATCGCTCACGATGAGCCGGAGCAGGCGGAGCTGGCGCTCAGTTAGGTCGGTGCCGAGGCCTTCGTTCCTCTGTAGCATCTGTCGGTCTCGGAGTGCATTAGCACTCTCGGGTGGAGAGTGCTAATGCACTCTAACACCGCCTTTGTTGGGCTGTCAAGGAAGCGAATGGGTTCAGAGGATTGGTGAGACTGCCTCCACTGGGTGGGGCAATGGTTTCGTCGCGCGCATGCTCGCGGTCCACGTCGCCGTGGAGCTAGGCAGCTGGAGCGCCTACTACAAGTTGGCGCCTTACCCGGGCTCTGTCGATGCTTGGGTCGACGTGGCCGGTAGCGCGGTCTCGGGGACCGTCCGCAGCCTGGGCGCTTCCCGAAAACCGGCAGCGAGATTGGTCCAAAGGCCGTCTTGGAGGTATGTGGGGCGCACTGGCAGCGCCTGAAGCTCGGCGCGGCTGAAGTAACGCGCCCCTTCCAGCACGGCGAGCTCCAGAGGGCCATTCGCGTAGTCGAGGCCGGAGATGAGGTCGCCGTGCTTCACGCGCGCAAGGAAATAGGCGGTGATGGACCGTAGGCCTTGCTCGCTGGAGGTCTCCCAAAGCAGGACGAGTCGGCCGGGCTCGACGCGCAGGCCGGTCTCCAGTAAGGTCTCAAGGGCTGCAACTTCGTCCAGAGGGTGGGGGCCGGGATCCAGGGCGCCTCCCGGGGGTCGCCAGATGTGCGTCCCATCACGCAGCCAGCGCTGGCGCACTAGGAGCAGACGGCGCTGCTGGTCAAAGACCAGGACACCTGCCCGCAGGATGACGTCAGGGCCGAACTCAGCGCGAAGCCGCTCGGCCGCGCCCAGTCGGTTCTCGGGCACTAACGTCGGAAGAACCGGAGGAGAAGATTGACCACAACGGTGAGCGCGGTGCTCACGAGCAGCATGGTCGTGAACGGCACCACGACGGTGACGGGGCCGCGTCGCCAAGCGAGGTCCCCCGGTAAGTTGCCCAGCGCCCCAAAGAGCGGCAGGCGCGCCAGGGCCCAGAGCACCGCTCCCACGCCGGCGATGACGATGCCAAGGAGCAGGAGCAGACGACCGGTGCCCGCCAGGTTTATCGTTTAGCGCTCCTCTTCGGTGCGCTCGGAGTCGCATCGCTCGCAGAGGAAGCCCTCCAAGCGGTCGCCGATTGCGCAACCTCGACAGAGTGGCGTCTCGCACCGTTCGCAGCGCAGCTCCGCTGGCGCGTTGCACGAAGAGCAGCGCTCGCCGTGCACGCTTTGAGAAGGGCGCTGGCGAGGAATCGCCACGACTTATTCTCCTTAGTTTGAGATCGGTGGGCTCGGCCTCGGAGTCTGGAGGTTGGGCAGCAGGGGCGCTGTCAAGCCGCCACCTCCGATTGTAGCATCGACGTCGAAGCGTTGGGGTCATTTAATCTGAACGTACCCCAAGAGGGCCTCGTTGCCGCCGGAGGCGAGCGAGAGGCGACCAGCTTCGGCGTAGAGCCCGGCCACGAGGCGATACTCGCCGGGCGGCAGCGAGGCGGGCAGGTTGATGACGTGGGGGTCGCGCAGGGGCTCGCCGGGCTCCCATCGCGTCGTCGGTGCCGACTCCAGACGGGGCCAGCCATCGTGCTGCGCGACCGTGCGGTCTGCGAGGTCCCGGACATGGATGAACACCGAGTAGTCGGCCGCAGGCGTGGACAGCGTCTCCCAGGTCAGCACGAGTGCCAAGGTTTCGCCCGGCTGGGCGCTGGCGGGGAGGGCCGCCGTCCGGAGGCGAAGAAGGCTGCCGAACAGCGCATCGATGGGCCTCTCGGCAGGGGGAGGGCCCGGGCCGTAGCGGTAGACCCTCATGTCGCCGAACACGCTCTCGAGGGTCACGACCTGTTCCAGCGGGAAGAGGAGGAGCAGGCGCTCCATAACGAGCGCCTCCGCCGCGGCGCGACTGGGATCCTGCGGCTGGTTGTTCACCACCCAAACCCGGGCCGCCCGCATCAGGGAAGGGCGAACCGCCCTGAGGCCGGTATCCACTTCGTCCGGGAAGTAGTGGGTACCCACGAAATGCACCGTGTAAGCCGGCGCCGGCGCTACCCGAAGGAGGTCGTAGCCCCCACGCCAGGCGATGTCGGTAAAGAGCACCGCGTCCCCGGGGGCCGCGTGCCGCGATAGATAGCCAAAGGCGGGCCACTGGGAATAGGTGAGCTTGTCGCCGGAAACCATGGCTGCATAGCTGGTGATCATGGGCGTGAACCAGAGGAGGAGCGCGGCCGCCGCCAGCGCGCGCGTCGCTCCTGGGAGGACAGCCAGCGCGGTTGCGGGAGCGAGGAAGAGGAAGGGGAGGACGAGCGAGATGTATCGGCCCGGCAGGGCGGAGCCGCCCCAGAATGTCATAGCGGCGTATGCTGTGCCAAGCCCGCCCACGCTTCCCATCAGGGCTAGGGCCAGGGCTGCTGTCTGGAGTCGCACGGCGAGAATAAGCCAGCTTACGCCTGCCAGCGCGGCCAAGATCATCACGTTGGCATCGCCGATGGCGGCTTCCGCAAAGGCCCGAGAGAAACCGGCAAGCGGTAACGGCGTCAGGAGTTGTCCCGTGACCGGACTTTGCCCTGCGGTGAACTGGGGCAGCAGGTGCGGCAGGGTCACAACGAACCAGGGCGTGGTCGCAACGAGGCCCATCGCGAGGCCGAAGGCGACGCGCCGACGGAGATGGCCTCGGAGCGCCAGGAACGCTGCCTGAAGAAGCACGAAGAACAGGTGGAAGTGCCACGTTAGCGTGGCGCCTGCCGTCAGGGCTGCGAGGACCGCGACGTCGCGCGATCTGAACGGTCGTTTCAGTGCGCGAACGGGATAGAGCCAGAGCGCGAAAAGCGACAGCGCGAGGCCAGGCGCAAAGTCGCGCGCGGTGGCGGAGGTGAGGATGGCGGCAGGCGACAGGCCCAGGAGTAGGCTGACCACCAAGCCCGCCAAGGGTCCGGCTAGATCGCGGGCAACGCGGGCTGTGAGGGCGATGGCGATAAGCCCGCTGGCGACGCTCGGCCAGCGAGCGCTCTCGAATGAGACCCCGGCGAGTGCGAGCCATCCTCGCAAGGCGAGGTAGTAGAGTGGTGGATGGGGGTCTCGGACCTGGAACTCGTACGACGTCGGCCATTGTTCGCGGGCAAGACCGACCGAGAGGAGCCCGTCCAGCCCCAGGTCTTCGGGCCCCAGGACGTTCAGGCGGAGAGCAAAGGCGAGCGCAAACAGGAAACAGCAGGCACCGAAGAAAGGCGCGGAGATTCGTTTCTGGCCAGAAACCGCTGCTTGACGGACCAGCATCCTCAGGGCATGGCGAGAACGATCTTGCCGAAGAAATCGCTTGTCTCCAGGCGGCGATGCGCCTCGGCGGCGGCCTCAAGGGGCAACACGGAGTCGACCACGCCGTGGAAGACGCCCTGCTCTACCCGGCGTACGATGGCAGCAAGGTCCTCGGCCGGGCGTTGCGCGGTGCCGATGAGCGTGAGATCGCGTGTCCAGAGCTGGCCTAGATGCAGCGTGACCAGGTGGCCGGCAGTCACCCCGCAGGTCACCAGCCGGCCGCCTCGCTTCAAGCTGGCGAAGCAGCCATCCCAGACCGGCGTGCCGATGTGCTCGAACACGAGGTCCACTCCCTCGCCGCCGGTCTCCTCACGTACGCGGGCGGCGAAGTCCTCTTCCTTGTAGTTGACGCCAACGTGCGCTCCCAGGGCCTTGGCTCGCTCCAGCTTTTCTTGGCTGCTGGCAGTGGTGATGATGCGAGCGCTCATCGCCTTGCCGATCTGGATGGCCGCGCTGCCGACGCCGCTGCCCCCCGCCATCACCAGCATCGTCTCGCCGAGACCCAGGTGGGCCCGGCAGATGAGCATGTGGTAGGCCGCCGAGAAGACGGTCGGGATGGCGGCGGCCTCTTCGTACGAGAGCGATGCCGGCATGGCGACGAGGCTGTCTTCGCGGGCGCGCGCGACCTCGGCGTAGGTCGCACTGCCCTCGCCCATGACCCGGTCTCCCGACTTGAAGCGGCTCACGGCAGGGCCGACGGCCAGGACCTCACCGGCGAGGTCGAGGCCGGGGACGTACGGGAAGCGCGTCGGCCGGGTGCCGTGCGAGCCCTCTCGGGCGAAGACGTCGCGGCGGTTCAGCGAGGTGGCGCGGACACGGACGAGGACCTCGGTGGGTGCGGCGATGGTCGGCTCCGGCAGCTCGCCGTACGTCAGCGTATCAGGGTCTCCAGTTTCGGTAATGTAGGCGGCTTTCATGCCGAACCTCCCGCGTCCGCGTGGATCGAGCGCTGTCATTCTAGGCTTGGTGCTAGAATGTGACAAAACCCGCGACTATCTGGAGAGCGCCGATGCTCAGCTTGCAGGCCATCCGCGAGAGACCCGACCTCGTGCGCGCTGCGTTGGTGTCGCGCGGCGCGGAGCTCCCTCTCTTGGACGAGGTCCTGACGCTTGACAGGGAGTGGCGACGGGAGCTCGGCGAGCTCGAGGCGCTGCGTGCGGAGCGCAACGAGACCAGCCGGCGCATGGGCAGCCAGGTGGCCCGCTCGCCCGAAGTCCTGGCGCATATGCGGGACCTCAGCGAACGCATCAAGGCCCTGGAGGCAACCGTGGAAGGGCGGGAGGCAGCGCTGAACGATCGGCTCCTGGTGCTGCCGAATATCCCGCACGGCAGCGTGCCGTATGGAACCGACGCCAGCGAGAACAAGATCGTACGCCAGTGGGGGACGCCTCGCACCTTCGACTCCGCGCCGAAGCCACACTGGGAACTGGGCGAGCGGCTGGGCATCATCGACTTCGAAAGAGGCGTCAAGCTCTCCGGCAGCCGCTTCTACGTTATGAAAGGCCTCGGTGCGCGGATGGAACGGGGCCTCATCAACCTCATGCTCGACATGCACACGAAGGAGCACGGGTACACCGAGGTGCTGCCGCCGTACCTCGTGCGCCGCGAGATCATGGTGGGCACGGGCCAGTTGCCGAAGTTCGAGGCCGAGGCTTATCGCACCGACGACGACATGTTCCTTGTGCCGACAGCGGAGGTGCCCCTGACGAACCTGCACCGCGAGGAGATCCTAGAGGCCAGTGCGCTGCCGATCTGCTACACGGCGTATTCGCCCTGCTTCCGGCGCGAGGCAGGGGCGGCCGGCCGCGATACGCGCGGCCTGAAGCGCGTGCACCAGTTCGACAAGGTCGAGCTGGTCAAGTTCGCGACGACCGAGTCCTCCTACGAGGAGCTAGAATCGCTGGTTGGGGATGCTGAGGCGGTGCTACAGCGGCTCGGCCTAGCCTATCGCGTCGTGCTTCTGTGCACGGGTGACATGGGTTTCGCCAGCGCCAAGACGTACGACCTCGAAGTATGGGCGCCGGGTGTAGGCGAGTGGCTGGAGGTGTCCTCCTGCTCCAACTGCGGCGACTTCCAGGCTCGCCGGGCCAACATCCGCTATCGTCCAGAGCCGAGCGCCAGGCCGGAGTTCGTGCACACGCTGAACGGCTCGGGCCTCGCCCTGCCCCGCATCGTCATCGCCCTGCTCGAGAACGGCCAGCAGGAGGACGGCTCTGTCCGCCTGCCGGAGACCCTGATCCCGTACGTGGGGACGGGGATGCTGGCGGCTTAGGGCGCCGATGCCTAGTGTGGGTTGCTGATAGCGTTGTCCGAGCACAGTTGACGTTTCGCTGCCTTGGTGGCACACTCTCTGCGCGAACACAGCAGGCCTCTTCTGATCGAGGAAAGGAGGCACAACTGCGCCAC
>Ga0209342_10003693_pt1 | contig 16103 bp, 19 predicted proteins | sample RifCSP16_2_FD_184023 | JGI IMG/M metagenome (GOLD analysis project Ga0209342, IMG submission 184023) | Soil microbial communities from Rifle, Colorado - Rifle CSP2_sed 16_2 (SPAdes) (version 2) | ecosystem: Environmental > Terrestrial > Deep subsurface > Rock core/Sediment | place: Rifle... | reverse complement strand
ATGCCGACGGCGGGAAGGAAGGGAAGATAGAGCCGCTCGGGCGAGCCCAGATCGGGGATCCACAGGAAGCGGTTGTTGAGGGGGATCAGGGCGGCCATGTTGGGGATGATCCCGTAGAAGTGCTTCGAGAGATCGAGGAGCGAGATAGGCGTGGCGGCCAGCGTCCGGGTGATCGACTGATAGAGGCCGATGATGATCGGGAACTGGATCAGGAGCGGCAGGCAGCCGCCGAGCGGGTTGAAGCCGATCTCGCGATAGAGCTCGAGCTGCGCCTGCTGGAGCTTCTGCTTATCGTCCTTGAATTTCTTCTGCAGGTCCTGCCACTTCTTGGAGCCCTGCAACTCCTGCATCTTCTGTTGGCTGCGCGTCTGCTGCATGGTGAGCGGCAGGGTGATCAGGCGGACGAGAACGGTGAAGACGATGATCGCCAGTCCGAAGTTGTGCCCGAGGAACTGGTAGATCAAGAGCAGGGCGTTGATCATCGGGTTGAGGATGACAGTGTCCCACATGACGGCACCTTTAGGGCTCGGCCGGGATGGCCGGATAGGTCCAGCGGCGGGCGCCGGACTCGGCATCGAAAGCCGTGAGGATCACATCGCCCTGCTTGGAGGCGGTGGAGGCGACGAGGAGTTGATCGCCGGCCAGCAGCGGGTCGGTGAAGAGCCGGCTCGTGCGGCTGATCGACTGGTTCCACAGGGGGTTGCCGGTGGAGGCCTGATAGGCGTAGACCGTGCCCGACTCGGTGTTGAAGTAGATGCGGTCGTCGGCGACGGCGGGTGAGCTGGCAATGGCGGCGTCGGGCTGGAAGCGGCGGATCTCCTCGGCGCCCGAGCCGAGGCGGAGCGAGTAGACCCAGCCGGCGACGTCGCCGAAGTAGGCGATGCCGTCGGCGACCGTCGGGTTGCCCCAGATCCAACCGGTCGTCTCGAACGACCAGAGGAGCTCGCCCGTCTCGGCGTCGACAGCTCGCAGCCCCTGGCCGAACGTCCCGGCGAGCAAGACGCCGTCGGCGAGGGTGGGCGTATCGACCGTTCCGCCGCCGAGATCGGCGCGCCAGATTTCCGCGCCGTCGGAGAGGCGCAGGGCGTAGAGGTGATGGTCGATCGAAGGCAGGTAGACCGTGTCGCCGTCGACAAGAGGCGCGGCCCAGAGGGCCTGCTCGGCCTCGAAGGTCCAGGCAAGCTGGCGGGTCTCGAGATCGATCGCATAGAGCCGATTGTCGGCGGAGGGGATGAGGACAAGTGATCCGGCCAATGTCGGGGCGCCGATGATGCGCCCGGTGGGCTGGGTGAATCGCCAGAGCTCGGCGCCGCTCTCGGCGTCGAGGATGGTGACGGCGTGATCGTAGCCGCCGACGACGAGCGAGCCGTCGGGGGTGAGCAGGGGGGTGGCGTAGAACGAGCGGTTGCGGTCGGGCTCGGCGGGGTAGTGCCAGCGCTCAAAGCCGTTCGCGAGGTCGACGGCGATGACGGCGTTGTTGTAGGCGATGTAGGCGGTGGTCTCGTCGGCGGAGAGCCCAGGCCAGGAGGAGGCGGCGACGGCGCCGGTGGCGCAGCCGGAAAGCAGGCCGGCTGCGGCGACGAGGCCCAGGGAGAGAAGGATCAGGCGCTGAGAGGAGGGCATGCGGATGGGGCTCCTAAGGCACCGGGTCGTAACCGCCCGGACTAAACGGCTGGCAGCGAAGGAGGCGCCAGGTGCCCATGACGCCTCCGCGGAGGAGGCCGTACCTGGCGATGGCCTGGTAGGCGTAGTGCGAGCACGTCGGAGTGAAGCGGCATGAGTCGGGCGGGAGCGCCCGGGAGATGGTGAGCTGGTAGGCGCGGATCACGGCCATGCCGGCGAGGCGCGGGAGATTGGCGAGCGTGAAGGGCATCTCGCGCAGCGATGGCTCCTGGTCGAGGAGATCAGGCCCGGCGGCGGTCATCGGTGATGAGCCGGGCGCGCCGCAGAACGGCGGCCACAGCCTCCTGAACCTCGGGCCAGGAGGCTCTGGCCAGCGGGGCGCGGGCGACGAGGATCAAGTCCCAACCGGGCGGGATGGAGGCCAGGTGAGGCCGGGCGGCCTCGCGCAGGCGCCGCTTGGCGCGGTTGCGGACGGTGGCGGAGCCGAGGGAGCGGCCAGCGCTGACGGCGAGGCGCGTCGAGGCCAGGCCGCTGGGGGCGGTGTGCAAGACGACGAGCGAGTGGGCGTGGGCCTTGCCGCTCTGCCGCACCCGCTTGAAGTCGCTTGAGGAGGCGAGCCGGAACCTGCGGTTCATACCCGGTGCCGGCCGCCGCGCATGGAAGGAGAGTTCGGGCGGCGATCATCCGGCGCGTCTTAGGCTTTCCAGTTGACCTTCTTGACGTGCCGGTTTCGCTGGACGGTGAGGCGGTGGCGGCCCTTCAGGCGGCGGGCCTTGAGGACGGCGCGGCCGGCGCGAGTGCGCATGCGAGTTCGGAATCCGTGGACGCGGACGCGGCGTCGGGTCTTCGGCTGGTAGGTTCGTTTCGGCATTCTACATTCCCGATGGGAGATCTGAGACGAGCGGTGATTATACCAGGGTGAGGAGGGGGTGGGGAGGGGCGGGAAGTGATCCGTGATCGGGGATCAGTGGTCGGTCGGGGGACCCTGGCCTGTGCTGGTCTGGCTCTTCGTGGAACGGGGCAGGCGGCCGGGAGCGGTCAATTGCCGCGCAGCGAAACTGCCGGGGGCACCGCGCCGCCGGCTCGGGAGGGGTATTGAAACGACACAAGATTGCCCTTATGATGGTTGTGACGGTGGCCTGATCGGGTGGGGGATCGAACTGTGTCTATCCTCCGAGAATGGAAGGGACGATCGGCTGGCCCGGGCAAGAGGCGGCCGATTCGTGTTTGCTGGCCACAGATTGCGGCGGTGGGAGCGGGGCGCCGATTGAAGGCCGGCGGTGGCGTGGAGGGGCATTTGGGCATCCTGCCTCGCGACGCCCGAACGTCTGCCTTGGGCCCGCCGAGCGAATCGGGAGAAGGGAGAATCGATGAAGAACACCGTTGTCTTCCGGCCAAGGATTGCGATCAGAGTGTTCTGGGCGGTCTTCCCCGTCCTGATCGTTGGGGGCTCTCTCGCCATGATGACCTGGCTTTTCGGCGGTTGGGCTTGGCTTGGGGAGATGGAAGGGGACTGGATTGGGTTCTTGGGGCTGTTGCCGCTTGCCATGGTGATCTTTCTCCTGGGGATGGTCGGCTACATGGCCGCAGTCTGGTGGTCGGAGCGCATCATCTTCGCCGACACCTATGTTGAGCGCCGAGGCATTCCGCATGCAATGCTGCGGAAAGGACGCCTCGCCTACGACGACATCCGGCAAGTTCGTCGGGCGATGCGCAATGTGCTGCTGCTTGAGCCGAAAGAAGGTAAGCCCTGGATCATCGCGGTGAAGCAGTATGGAGCTGGCTTCCCGCGCATCCTCGAGGAGCTTCGCCGCCACGTCGCCGCAGAGTGCGTGGAGCCCGGGCTCGAGGAGACGCTCACGGCCCGCGATCGGCGCGACCGGCGACTGTCATGGCTCAATGGGGCAGCCGGAGCCTTCATAGTTGGAGCGAGCCTGCTGATGTGGAACAACGCGCTGGGTGGGGCCTTCTCTACTTGGAGACTAGCCGCCGGCATCTCGCGCTCGCTTCGCGTTGAAGGGTACGAGATCGGCGACGACAACTCCGTCTGGGTCTTGACCCGTGAGGCCTTCGTTGATTTCGAAGATCTGTCAGACCTCACGGTTCGTCGGCTCGCCCCGCAAGCGGACGCACCTCTCCAATTGCCACCTGCGAGCGAGGTGTTTCCTGGGGAGACGGATGTAAGCCCATACTTCGCGGAGCTGCATCTTGATCGGGCAGGCCGGCCCTGGATCGAATTCTGGTATGAGGACCTGCTTCTGCTCTGGTCCGGTGAGGAATGGGAGCCGTACCAGCCGCCGGAGGGAGTGCTAGAGCCGGGGATGGAGTTCGCTGCGCTTGCCGACGGGGTTCTTTGGTACGGATCGTTTGGGGAATCGAGGCTGATCTCGCTGGACCCGGCCAACGGCGTCGCGGTGGAACACCTTCTGGGGGAGGAAGAGAGTGGGGGCTACCCGCATATCTTGAGTCGTCCCGATTCGCTCCTGGTCGTGGACTACCGTGTGGTGCCTGATGGCGCGCTCACCCTCGCCGTGGATTACTACACGAGCGGTCTTTGGAGCGGGTGGATCCCCATCGAGATGCCTCCTTCCGAGGATGACCTCGGGTGGCCGGAAGACTACGCGCTCGACCAAGAGGGGAATCTCTATCTTCTCCTCAAGCCGGGGGAGCCCTGTTACCGCGGCGCCCTTCATGGCTGGTTGGGGAGGTGGGATGCGGCACGACAGGTGTGGGAGTGGAGGGAGTTGACCACCGAAGAGCGGTGCCGGTCCTGGTCGGACTTTGGGGGGCTTGTTGTTGATCCTCTCGGCCGGGTTTGGGTCCAAGCCGGCCGCTCGGTCGCTGTCTACCCCGGGGCAGCCTCGGGCGCTCCTGCTCATGGGGTCCGGCCGATCATTGTTTACACGGAAGACAACTCCGGCTACGAGCGCGGTCCGATGCGGCTCGATGCCCAGGGCCGTATCTGGGCAGGAGGGGACTACAGCGCGCTGGCGTGGATCGACGCCAGTGGCGATGAGCTGGCCAAGCCGCTCCCGGGCTGGCTAGCGTTCTTCCTTGGCACCCCCTGGGGCGGGAATGTCCTCATGTACGTAGGGCTCATTCTGTTCTTGGTGTCCATCGCCGTCGCAAGGAAGTCCTTTAGGCGGAACGTAGGATAGACCGACCCAGACGGATGTCCTTCTCGAGGGGGGCATATAGCCGGCGAGGGAGGCCGGATGTGAGGTGAGACAGGTCGGAGTTGGGGAGGTGCTCAGAGATCGGTGATCGGTCATCGGTGATCGGCCGTTGTCGTATGGGCACCCCATGCGATCGGTGATCCGTGATCCGTGATCGATCGGGGCACCCCTGGCACCGGCTGGTGTGGTGCCTGGGATGATGGCCCCCAGAGGCTAGGGGGACGAAGGGCGGGACCTTCTACCTGGTACACAATTGGGCCGGATTGCCGAATACTGCTGGGGGGGATGAACTGTGCGATCCGCGCACGTTGCGCAAAGCAAAGAAGGGACCATGCGCACAGCGACGCCGCTGTTCCCCATCCTGGGGGCGGCGGCTTTCTTAATGGCGGGCTGCTCTAATCCGCAGGCTGCAGTCCAATCCGATCTCTCGGGCGCGTGCTCTGGCCAAGGGGTGCCCGAAGCGGCCGCCTACTCGGGGGGCGGCGTTCACCCCGTCGTCCTGCTCGCCTCGAGCGGAGAGAGCCACGCGTGGAGCGACGACCTCCCGGAGGAATGGTATCCCGGGGCGGTCGAGGCGGCCCAACTCGTGGCGTGCGTCGGCGAGGAGGACGAACGCGAGATCGAGGTCTGTCTCTACAATGGACCCAGCATCACCCGGTTTCAGTATCAGGTCTCGCTGCGGCTTGTCGAGGCCCGCACGGGGGCCCAGGTGGCATCCACGGTGCTGGAGGGGAGCATGCCGCGGGAGTGCCGGCAGAGTGAAGACTACGACCTGACGCGGTTGGAGGGCAACCACGTCGCCGTCGCCGCGGCCAGGGATTGGATGCGGGCCTACGTGGAGCGGGCCACCGTGTCGGCGAGCAGTGCGCCTCAACCGGCTGGGGCTGGCCCCGGGGAGCCGTCATCGGACGCTTCGTTTATGGGCGAATGGCAGGCCACCGATGCCTACGATGGAAGTGGCATGCGCCTGACCATTACAGGAGATGCCGCCGATGGGTATCTCGTCGTGTGGGACGACGAGTACTGGAGCCTGTGTGAGGGGCCCGCGATCGTCGAGGCCACCGGCAGTATGGATGCCAGCGATCCCAATGTACTCCACACGTATTGGGTGGTTGGATGTACCGTTCCAGGCCAAGTGGGCGAGTTCGCGGCGGACTTCGTCTACAGCGAGGCCAGCGACACCCTGGAACAGATCTATGAAGAGGGGATCAGGGAAACCTGGTATCGGGCATCCGGCCCATAGCCGGCGCTCAGGCACCGCGGCGGGCCTCATGGTGATCCGGTCTGGTGACCTGGGATCGGTAGGCAGTGAGGGCCCGTACCCTCGGTCCCGCAGTCCAATTCGTTCGCATCGGTGCATGGCAAGCGCCGGCAAGCGAAGGAGGTCCCCATGCGCAAGTCATCACTGTTCGTGATCACCCTGGGCGCGTTCGCCCTCTTGCTGGTGGGCTGCTCGAGCCCGCAATCGGAGGCGCAGGCACCGGTCTCGAATTCTCAAGTGGAGGTGCAGGCACCCGTCTCGAACCCTCAAGCGGAGGCCCGGGCCGCCCTGGCCGGCGTCTGCTCGCGGCGGGGAGTTGCGGGGGCGGGCGCCCACGCGGGCGAGGGCGTTCATCCCGTCGTCCTCCTTTCCTCGAGCGGGGAGGACCACGATTGGAGCGACGATCTGCCCCACGGGTGGGCTGCGCAATCCGTGGAGGACGCCCAGCTTGTGGCGTGCGTCGACGCCGAGCAGGAAAGCTCCATCGAGGTCTGCGAGTACATCGGGCCGGACATCACCCGCTATCGCTATGAGGTGTCGTTGCGGCTGGTGGAGGCGCAGACGGGGGCGGAGGTGGCGTCCACGGTGTTGGGGGGGAATGACCCGCGGCAGTGCCAACAGACGGAGGCCTACGATCTGACGCGGCTGGCGGGGGACCCCGTCTCGTTCGCCGCCGCCCGGGATTGGATGCAGGCCTACGTGGAGGGAAGCGCTCCTTCGGCAGTCTCCCCGGCTGAGCCAGCCCCACCGGGTTCGCAGCCTTCCGTTGAGGTGTCCGTCTTCTGCGGCTACTTCGGGGTGTCTCCGGTGACCATTGGGTCCGGGCAACCCATCCTGCTCTACTGGAAGTGGGGGGCTGCCTCTGACGACTATCTCCAGGACTACGTTGACGCCGCCACGTTCGAGCTTCGGCTGGACGGGGAGATTTTCGATATCTCCGCCGCATCCGTGTCCACGAGCACGTGTGAGGATGCCCCCCGGTGTGTCACGTGGCGTCTTCCACCGATGACACTTGGGGAAGGCGCGCACGACGTGGTGATGACCACCACGCTAAGTCACGAGATCACCGACGGCCTCGACCTCGACCAGAACGGCGAGTTGGACACCTACCCCGCAGGTCCGTGGGAGGCACCGGTCTGCGAGATCATTGTCGAGTGAAGGCGGGAGGGTCTGAGGGCAAAAGTGACCCGTGACAGCCCGTTGGTGCCAGGGCACCCCGGCACCCGGGCACATGGGAGGGTGATCGGCGGTCGGTGAGCAGTGATCGGTAGGCACTATCCAGCTTGGGCGCCAACGCCCCAATGCCCAAGCGCCCGATCCGCTCGTAGCCCGATCGCCGATCACGCACCGGGGCGGGGCTGGGGAGAGGCGGGCTGAGGGCGGCCACAGGAGAGACAATGAAGTCCCACTGGGAGACAAAGCCATGAACCGCTCGAAGTTGCGCATCGCTCTCCCTGCCGGCGCCACGGCCGGCGCTACTGTGGCGGCCTCCTTGTTTCTGGTCGTTCTCTCCGCGAGATGGCTTCCGGACTTTGCACTGGGCTTGCTGGTGTTGATCCTCCCGATCCTGGGTGGCATTGTCGCGGCATGGCTTTGCATCAGGTAGTCTTCAACGGTCCTCCTCAACTCCGCGACGGAGGGCGCGCTTGCTGGAATCGTGGCAACGATCGTCGCCACCCTCCTTGTTGTCATCGCCGAAGCGGTCTTTCCCTCGGCCGACACCACCAACACGCTGGGGGGAGGGCTGCTTCTGCTCTTCCTTGCTGTCCCCATGGGGCTGGCGGGGCTTGTTGCGGGTGACCGGCTCGCTTTGCGGAGGTGGCCGGATCTGCGAGAGATACGCAAGGCGCAGGCCTCCGCCCGGCGGAGTTGATCCGGAGACACGGCCGTCTGGAGGACCTGAAGAATATGAGTTACGCGCCGGTGGCCCTGACCGCGGGGACGATCGCGCTGCGTTGCCCGTCGTGTGGGGCCGAAAACCCGCGACATACCTACCTTCTGGGCCGGCCCGGGGCATCCCCCGCCGTTCCCGAGGGCGTTCCAGGGCAGAGACCCGAATGGACCGGTCAGAGCCTGCGCGGTCTGCCGATGTCGAACACCCTGAGGTGGGTGTTGATCCTGGTCTGCCTCGGTCTTCTCTCCGTGGGCGCGTGGCCTGCGGCGTTCGTTCTCGGCGTGCTGGTTTTCCCCTTCTCTCCGCTCTCGCCGATCGGGGACTACATACTGGGGAAGCGGCTTCCGATCTACCTTACGGCCTGCGAGAAGTGCGGCGGCCGGGTCGCCTTCGCCGGGGAGGGCCAGACCTTCCTCGCGGCGACGGCGGCGCCGAGGGCGGGGGACGAGGCTCCGGCTGCAGGGCCGACGCCGGGGAGCTGAGTGGCTGGCGAGCCGGGGGGAGGATTGCGGCTGGAGCTAATGTTGCCTAGGATGGTGAGGGTATCGGCGTCTGGGAAGGGGGCCGTAGTGGGAGGGGGCGACAGGAACGCGAGGCAGGAAGCGAGGCGGCTGCTCCGAGGGGGAGGGCGGCTGCGGCGCACTGATGAAGGGAGAGTGGCTGCTCGGAGGCATTCCCTGCAACCTAACGTCCCTACGGCGCGTGTCAGATCGTTCCCTCTGCCCCGAAGCAAGTTGTGCGCAGTTGGGCTGGAAAGCGACAGAATCGATTACTAGCAGCACTGACGGGATTGCCAAGATGCCCACTCAGCCACGCGAAGATGTTCTGTACCGTGAGCTATCCGTACTCCAGGCCAGAGAAGCGAACAAGCTCGCAACACCGCTGCTGCAGGAGGTCGTCAATTTCGGAACGGACGCGTTTGTGCGCTGCATTTCGTATTCCGCCGGTGAAGAGAACGTCGACCTGGCCCCTTTTGCTCTGTATCGCCACATTCTGGAGCTCACCGATGGAGTGGAAGTGTTGGTCGCGAATGCGTGCCCCGTGCCAGCGATCCCCAGTCTTCGCAGCGCGTTCGAGGCACTTCTGTCTCTCGAGTTCAAGAGGGAGCCTCCCTGGTATCGCCTGTATGACGGCCCTCGCGATCTGAGATCCCTCGCCCAACATCTTAGGCGAAATGCGCAATACGACGTCCTCTATCGTCAATGGTCCCTCAGCGCGCACGCACAGGACTTCTCTCCGTTCCTGACCAGGGGAGCTGATGAAGCCAGGGCTGTCAAAGGTCTCCGCGACATTACTTCCGCAAAGCAGGTTACTACCTTTGCGGTGACATTTCTGATCGATGCCACTCGCTTAATCATCGACAAGTTCCATCCAGGGGAGCTGTGGGGGAACTGGTATTTCCGTGAGGTAAGGGATAGCTATCAATCCATTGCTCGGGGCTTGTAGCTGTCTTGGGATTAGTTCTACCCTACAACTTGCCGGAGCGGACGCAGCCTCGGCGCGATGTCATGATCGAAATGGCCTTGCTGCGGCGCTCAGCTCGCAGCTGATCGGGCGAAGCGCGCCCATCGACGGCACAGAGCCCCGAGCTGAGGGACTGAATTGCTTAGGAGGGATGTCATGCCTGATCCGGAACAACCGGTTGACCGACTGGACAAGTCGCGCGACCAATGGAGGCAGGTCTTGGCGCCTGATCAGTTCGCCGTCCTCTTCAAGGAGGCAACCGAGCGCCCGTTCTCTCACCCCCTGAACGAGGAGAAACGTGAGGGGACATTCCTGTGCGCCGCGTGCGCACTGCCGCTATTCAGATCAGAGGCGAAGTTCGAAAGCGGGACAGGCTGGCCGAGCTTCACCCAAGCGATCCCGGGCCACGTCGGCACCGGGACCGACTTCAAGCTCATTCTGCCTCGGACCGAATACCACTGCGCCCGGTGCGGCGGTCACCAGGGACACGTGTTCGACGATGGCCCGCAGCCGACAGGCCAGCGCTGGTGCAACAATGGGCTTGCTCTCCGATTCATACCCGAGGGTGACTCTCTGCCGCCGCTGAGGTCATAGTCAGGTTCAGGCCCCCGGATATCGCACGCTTCCGCCGAAACCCTCGCTGGAGTCCTGGAACACGACCGGGACACCTGCCCAGAGCGCACATCGCCCCGGAGCTGTTTCGGAAGTACTGGGTCTGCGGCGGGCGGGCGCGAAGCGGCGCCTGATTGCGCAAGACCTGGATTTGTGCGAGGATCATGAGCGGCGCGGCTTCTGGATACGTGCGCGGGACAGGGCAGCTGGAGGCCGTTGGGCGTTTAGGCTCCCATGATTGCCTGCTCCCATTGAGTCATCATCAGGAAACATGTTCCATCCAGGCGAGGTGCCTGACACCATCTTTCCAGGCCCGGAGTCCCAAATGAGCATGCCTCAGCACTTCTACGTTGCCGTCATCAGCGATCGACATCCCAACGGGGGCGAAATCGCGGCAACAGTCACAACCCTCTTGAGCGATTTCGAGGACCCAATTCAGCCATATCTGGCAGCCTGCGCGACTCACCGGGACTGCCGGCTGGCGCTCAGCCGCGCCCTCACTTCACGTGGACTGATCTTCTCACGGCCTGTGGACCCCTGGTATCTCAATCCGAAGACCATCAACCTGTGGTTGGCCCTTGATCACTATGGGGAGAACACCGCGCGCAGAGTCATCAAGGAGTTCGGGCGGGCACCGAAAGGGTTCTATCGTCACGTTTACCCTGACCCGGTCGTTGAGTTTGGTTCGCCATTACCCGAACCCGAGAGCGAGAGCGGACTCGGAGATTGGATCGATCTCCTGGCAGGACTCGTGGAACCCTGGAAACGCCGCCTATGGGAAGTGTTCTGTGATTCCTCCTGACCTGAAAAGCCTGGAATGGGGCGGTGTTGCTCCCGCGGCGGAGCTCTCACTCGGAGCCGATCTGGGCGGGGAGTGCTATTCTATGAGGCAACGAGGCGGCCCTCCGACCGTATCTTAGAGGAGAAAGGAGCCTCGTCACGTGATGGGGATTCTGGTCGGGATCAGCGTCTGTGTCCTCACGGCCGTCCTTCTAACATTGCATGCAGTCGACAACAGCAGGCAATGTGAAGGCCGGAACGATGTTGACGGCGGCCTGCGTTCTCCTCTAGGATGCACCGTAATCGGTACGGTTAGCGGGAGATGAAACACCCCCATGTGGTTGGCCTGAGATGTGTGAGGCCCTTCAAACGCGGCGCAATGATGCAGCCTCAAATCGGATGGACTCGATTCCCCCGGCCACAAGCCTCGTCACGTTGCCTCAGCGAAGGTATGCGGCTGTTGAGACGATCTGTGCATCCTGGGGATGTGGGCAACGGCCTCCGTCGCCATCAGCCCCAGACCTGCATTCCGACGGTGTCGTTCAGAGCGGGGGTCGCTGTCACGAGGGGTGAGCGCCAGCCCGGGGGAACAGGCCCTCACCGCGACACGCCAAACCCTCGCACCTGCTGAAGGAGCCCTGTCATGGTCAGAATAGTAGGGTCTGTTCTGGTAATTGCGGGTCTGATCTTCGTGACCCTCGCCATCCTCGCTTGGCTCGGCGTCGTCACGCCCGTTGAACAGCTTGGGATTGCGCAGGCGAATTGGCCGGATGTGGCGATCGCGGTCCTCACGACGGTGCCCTGGGTCGCCCTTGTCGGGCTGGCGCTCATCTATGTGGGTCTGAAAGCGCTGGGCGTCAATCTCCCGCTGACCTGAGCAGGCGATGCGCCTGGCCACGCTCCAAGGCGCACCGTCGGGCTGAGTCAATACGCAGATCACGACTTGTGGGGCAGGACTCAGATTCGGAAGTGGATGAATGCTCTCAACAAGCCGGAGAAGAAACCGGATAGCAGCAGGTCCAGATCCTGCTGAGGATCGTGAGACGGAATGGCGGCCGAGACGCCGGGCGGGGGCGCCGCGGAGGCCGGGCGAGCGACTCTTCGCAGAAGCCCGCACCGCTCAAGTGTGATACAATGCATATGCGTGGCAAGCATTCGCCAGTAGTTCCCCATCGCAAAGCGAGTAAGAATCACGCCCGACGCAACACCTAGCGAGGCCGAGAAAGGTGAGAATGATCACAAAGTTGTACGTTGGCAATTTGTCGTACTCCACTGCTGCAGGTGACCTCCAGACGCTGTTCTCGAAGGCAGGACCTGTGAAGTCGGTCGCCCTGATCACCGACCGTGAAACGGGACAGTCGAAGGGATTTGCCTTCGTCGAAATGGAAACCCAGGCGGACGCTCAGAAGGCCATCAGCATGATCAACGGCACCCAGCTTGGGGACCGCACCGTTACCGTGAATATCGCCAAGCCGCGCGAGGACCGAGGCGGGGGTGGCTTTGGCGACCGCCCGCCACAACGGTCCGGCGGCCGGCCCCGCGGCCAAAGGTATTGATACCCGCCTAAGCGCGGCTGAGGCTTTGATCTGGCCTTTGCAGTTCCTAACCACGCAGAAGGGCCCCGGGGCTCGCGCAGCCGGGGTCCTTTGTTTTCTCTCAGCCGCAAAGAACGCGGGCTCTGCGACCCTGGTAGAGCACCAGGACCTGCGACAGCACGATCCGGTCAGGCGGCGGTCTTCACTCGGCTTGAGGGAGGATGGATGGGAGAGCCTATAGGAGCGATTGCGGTGACAACAGATACGCTTAGTCGGAGACCCTACCCACCAAGTCTTGTCCATGCCTTCTATGCCGGGTTAGATCGTTTGCCCATTCCCGCCTGGCTCTTTTTCGTTTTGCTTATCCCGATTGTTGGCGTCGCTCAGCATCTGGTGGCCTGGCGCAAAGGAGCGCTTGCCCCGGGCCAATTCAACTTTGATCTGGGCACAGCCGGCTTTTGGCTCGGCATATTCCTTATCGGCGTCTATGTTCTGAAGGGTGCCCCTAAAGCACTGGACGAGTATCGCCCGCTCTTGAATGTCACTGAGGAGGAGTATGCACGGCTCAAATATGGATTTGTGACAATCCCGAATGGGCTAGGAACACTATTCTTCTTGTTCGGGGTTGCGATGGGGGCCGTCAGTGGTTTCTCTGATATGGCCGTCGCTCCCGCAATCGATTATGTATTTCCCCTCCTGAGGATTGGAATTTGGATGATAGCCTCGGGAGGAACATTTCTATTCGGATACCAAGTGATCCGTCAATTGCGGCAGATAGGAGCGTTCTACGCCATGCCGGAGCAGATTGACCTCTTCAACCTGCGCCCACTCTATGGGTTTTCCCGGTACAGCGCTACCCTAGGAATAATGTTCTTCGCCTCCACGGCTCTATCGACTCTCGATCCAACCGCCTATGAAAGCCAGGTGGTGTTCCTCTTTAGTTTCGCGGTTATTCCGCTGATCTTCCTCATGTTCTATCTCCCCTTGTCGGGGGTCCACCGGCGTCTTGTGTCTGAAAAGGAGCGTTTATTGCAGGAGGCAAACTCCCGCATCGCGTCGATCCTGGATCGGATCCATTCGGCAGCGTTTGAACAACAAGACTATGAAGGCGTAGCGGGCATGCGCGCGGTGTACTCTACCCTGAAGGAGGAAAAGGAAACCGTACAAGGCTTGCGCACGTGGCCATGGCGTCCGGGCACTCTTACCGGACTGCTATCCGCCCTCTTCTTGCCGATCATTCTCACGCTAGTAAGGGAGATCATCTCGATGTTCCTGGGCTCCTAGTCTACTGACGGCCCACGCTTTGGCGTTTCTTACAGCTACCGGGAATGGGCAAAGTCGTCCAATAGCCGCCGTGTCGCTTGCCCCGAATGAAGGCTCTGCCGTGGCCCTGGCGGTCGCGCGGTATGATTGTGGGTCAGGCCCGGAGAGCCGTCGCTGTGTCAGGGGAGAACCGGGCAACTGGTAAAGTGCCGCGAGAGGTAGCCGGGGAGGAGGAACCCATGCTGGAAATCGCCCAGAAGCTCGAACGCCTGTCGGCCCTGTACGCGGAGCGCGAAGCACTGGCGGCTCAGAAACAGGCATTGACCGACGAGCTGCTCCCGCCGGAGATCAAGGCGCGTCTCGAAGAGGTCGAAGCCGAGTTTGCCACGAAGGACGAGGGAGCCGCCGCCAACATCGAGGCTCTGGAAGAGGAGATCAAGCAGCAGACCCTCGCCTTCGGTGAAGGCGTCAAGGCGTCCGGCCTCCACGCGGTCTGGTCCAAAGGACGTGTCACTTGGGACGGAAAGGGGCTCTCCGCATACGGCCAGGCCCATCCCGAAGTCCTGAAATTCCGGAAGGAGGGGGAGCCATCCGTGGCGATACGGCGCCTCCAATCGAAAGAGACCAACTAGCCTCCATCTCGCGAGGTGGCCCAAATCTAAGCGGGACCCTCGTATGCCGTGCGGGAGGGGGCCTGCTGGACCCGTCGCAGAGAATGCGGGGGACGAAGTGTGCCGCGGCAGTGCAGGCACACCGCACATCGTCCCGGTGGTGGTCCGCGAGGGGTGGTCTTCGAGAGGCTCATTGAAGAGGAGCGTAGTTGGGCAAGACATGCTAGTCTATGAGGTAGAGGGGCGGCATTGCGGCCGCATCGGAAGCCCGAAGGAGGCCAGGGTGGCTGCCAGGGTCAAGACCCACTACTTCAGCAACTTCAATACGCCCCGTTCTTGCGTCGTATGCGGCAACCCGCCGGGCCAGGGTATGACCTGGAAAGTGAGTGGCTCGAAATCCAACTGGTCGGGGAAGCAGACAACGACCCTCAGCCTCGAATTCCCTCTATGCGAAGAGTGCCATGCCGTGAGCCAAAACCGTCCGCTCGCGAAACTCCTCTCCGTGTTGGGCGTTCTTATGGGGATCGCCATTTGCCTGGTTATGGCCGGTGTCGTGGGTTCGGGTGCTTTTGAAAACAGCATCCTGGGCGTGGCCATCGGAGTTGCGCTGCTTGTCGGGCTGGCGATCGTCGTGCGGTCGCTGTCGAACACGGTCAACCAAAGGGACCTGACCCCGAACAACGCAAGAGGCGCGGCCTCGTTCACCGCTGCGTCAGGGTCTCTGGATTCAAGACGCCGGGGCTCTTCGACAAGCAGGGATGGATCGTGTTCAACTATGAGAACCCCTCGTTCGCGGCTGAGTTTTCGACCATGAACCTTGGAGTTGCCGTCTGACCTGGATCTCCTCTGAAGGTGAAAGGGATGCCCAGGCCTACCGGCTCCGGCCAGCCGGCGGGGCACGAACGACGCCCCGCGGTGGCTATCCGTTCCTTAGCTCGGCTGACCGAGGGATCGCCCGGCGCCCGACACTCCGCCGCAACCCTTCACCGCCTGGCGCTGGCCGCACAGGGCAACCCTCGCCCGTTCGCCGCAAATCCTGTCGCCGTCCTCCGACCACCGGTCGGGGCCCGTAGAGCCAGACCGGGACTCTCTTCCCGCTACACAGCCACACCAAAACGCAGAATACTAGTCGAGAAGGGCCGAGAGTCACTTGCCGCGCCCGCTCGTGTCCGCTCGTGGCCCAAGGATGACTGCGGCGGGCCTGGTGCCGAGCTTCGTTCTTCCCCCCCCGGATGAGGGGACGTCCCGAGGTGATTGGATCTAGAGGTAGAGAGGCGCCCGCTCCTAAGCCGTCGCTGCAGTGTGGCCCGCGCGCACACTGCCTATGGAAGGAAGAGACCCATGCGCACCTCCCCCGTCGTTCTTCTCACCCTGGCGGCCTTCGGCCTGCTACTCGCGGGCTGCTCGAACCCGCATGCGGAAGTCCAGGCCGCCCTGGCGCCCGCCTGCTCCGGGCAGGGCGTTCCGGAGGCCGCCGCCTACGCGGGCGGCGGGGTCCACCCCGTCGTGCTTCTCTCAGCCGACGGAACATCCCATTCCTGGAGCGGCGACCTGCCCGACGGGTGGTATCCGGAGACGGTGGGGACAGCCCAGTTGGTGGCTTGCGTCGAGGAGGAACAAGAACGGTCCATCGAGGTCTGCCTCTACAACGGGCCCAGTATCACCCGGTATCGGTATACCGTGGCGGTCCGGATCGTGGAAGCGCGGACGGGAGGGCAGGTGGGTTCCACGGTGCTCCAGGGAAGCAGCCCGCGCGAGTGCCGGCAATCGGAGGACTACGATCTGACGCGGCTGGAAGGCGGCCACGTCTCCTTCTCGGTGGCTGCGGATTGGATGCGCACCCACGTCGAGTAGGACGGTGCGTCGACTGACGCTGCAGATCGT
>Ga0209342_10003692_pt1 | contig 16104 bp, 14 predicted proteins | sample RifCSP16_2_FD_184023 | JGI IMG/M metagenome (GOLD analysis project Ga0209342, IMG submission 184023) | Soil microbial communities from Rifle, Colorado - Rifle CSP2_sed 16_2 (SPAdes) (version 2) | ecosystem: Environmental > Terrestrial > Deep subsurface > Rock core/Sediment | place: Rifle... | reverse complement strand
CCGCCCTCGTTTCCCATCGCACTTTTTGTAAAATTAACACGTATAGATGTGGGTAAACTTAAGGTCCAGACGCACCCTACCGACTACCGACTACGCTACCCGATCGCAGGCAACTCATATCCCTTGCGTCGCGGACGATCGAGATAGGCGTTGGCCTCCGCGTCGCCGGGAAACATTTCCTTCTCGGGATCCCAACGAAGTCGCCGATTCAGCCAACGGGCGATGTTGCACAAATGGCAAACCGTCGCCGAGCGATGGCCCGTCTCGACGTCGGCCACCGGCCGCTTGCGTGTTTTGATGCAATCGAGCCAGTTTTGCATGTGGTTGTCGCTCTTGTAGAGGCGTATCGGCAACGAGTCCACCGGCGTTTTGGCCAACTCGGGCGGATTCGACTTGAGGCGATCGCGTAAAATCTCGATTTTTGCATCTTCACCGACAAAAATGCCGCCGAAGCAGTTTTTGCCGTGGCTAAGCTCAACGACAATCCCATTGGCATAGCGGAAGTTCACCCGGGGCACGGAACAAATCCTATTGCCTCGATCCTTCGCCTCGGGTTTTTCATAGGTGGGAGGATCAAACGGCGAGCCGTCGGTCCAAATCTCCACCGGCCCGCTTTCGTCCATGTCCAAGGCCCATTGGATCTGGTCGATTCCGTGGCTCCCCCAGCCGGTCACCTCGCCGCCCGAGTAAGGTCGGAACGACATCCAGCCCGGGTTCGCCCGTGGCGCAAACAGATCGGGATGAAACGCCACCGGCTCGACCGGACCACTCCACATGTCCCAATCCAATCCATCGGGCACGGGCTTTGCCGGCAGTGCGCAATTCCAAGGGCTCGGATAGTTGTAGCCGATTACCTTCTTGATCTTGCCGAGCTTCCCGTTGCGAACCAACTCGCAGCCGAGCCGGTTGGGAACCATCGATCGCTGCTGGCTGCCGACTTGAAAGACGCGATGATGCTTTCGAGCCGCTTGTACCATTTTGCGGCCTTCAGCCACGGTCAGCGTCAAAGGCTTTTCCGCATAGACGTCCTTGCCGGCCTGGCAAGCGTGGATGCACACGAGCGAACGCCAATGGTCGGGCGTGGCGGTGATCACCGCGTCAACGTCCTTGCGATCGAGCACGCGACGGTAATCCTGGAACGGTTCGGCGCCGAACTGTTTGCCCACCTCGCCGGCCCGTCGCAAATATGCGTCGGCCACGGCCACGATGCGACCGCCGATATTGTGCAAAGCGTTCAGATCGGACGTTCCTTGTCGGCCCACGCCAATTCCGGCCACGCCGATGCGGTCATTCGCGCCCGCAAAGCCTTGGCGAGCCAGCACGTTGGAAGGAATGAGATACGGCAGCGTCACGGCGCCGACCGCGACCATCGCGCTCCCTTGGAGTAGCTGTCGCCTGGTGATTTTTTGATTGGCGTTCACGACAAGACTCCCGAATTTGAGGTAGGAAAGGTTTCGCGGCCCGCGGGCCGCGGGAGGGAAAGACTCCTTGATTCATGCCGACCGCCTCGCTGTCGATTTGATCGGCATATTCGGACCAGAAGCCGGGCAACAACATGATCCGGTCGAACTGCCGAACGGCCCGGAGATTGGCCTCGAGCCAGATCTCCGGATCGTGGAAATAGTCCAGAATAGAGTAACCGGCCCACCGCGGAAGCCAGGGACAATCGACAATGAGTCCGACCGGAACGGGATCGACCCGCTGTCCGTCGATGATTTTCAACAGATCACGCCATTGTGCGTCGTTCATCCACTTCAGCGTGCCAAGCGAGACAGTGGAAGTCAATCGCTTTCGAGAAAGATGACGCTTTTTGTTACAAATCGTTTCGCAAAACGACAACAATCGGCGATCTACAACGTCACCGGGACAAAAATAATTGCGGATAAACGTGTCATCACAATAGAAACAGGGTGGCTGCCCCCATTTTCCCAAATATCCCGTCTTTCGCAAAACCAGGCGCATCCTGCCCGTTCGGCAAGATCTCCCTAATCCAAAGGGCTCGCCGCAACCGAATTTCCATATAAGCGCCGTGCGCGCATTCGGCGGTAAGAGGTCGGATTCCTCGCGGCGGCTGACCCTCAAACGAAATCGAGCGGCGCAACCCATGGACGAAAACGCGCCGGAGCGATTGGCAAGCGAGATTGCCGACGACAAAAACCGGGCCTGAGTTGCCCTCGATCTGGCCTGAGAACTTCGATAGGAGAATCCCGTTATGAAAAGGCTTTGGATCGCGATCGCCGTGACCCTGTTCGTGGTTCCGACGGCCGGCGCGCAAGACAGCTCGTCGGACGGCCCGAAAAGCGCGTCCGGCGCGGCACCGGCGGTGGCTGCTTCATCGGGCCAAGTGACGGCCACGCCGGAGATGTGGTTCTACGAACAGCGGCTCCGGGAATACATGGATCCAAAATTGTCCGTGCGAAGGGTTGCCGAAGAGCGTTCGGCCCAACGCCGCGCGCGAATCGCCGCCCGGATGTGGTACGGCTACTCCAATCTACGGCCGGTAGCCTCGCCCGATCCTTACAACGGCGATTACTCGCCGGGCTGGGGCGGCAACAACAGCATGTACCCGCATCTGTGGAGCGGTTATGGGCCGTCGTACGTCGTGGTGCGGCCGTACGCCAGCTACCGCTAAGCTGGGAAATAATCCTCGATACACACTAACCCGAAGCGCAAGCGAGGGCAAACCGACCGGTAGCCCTCGCTCGCGTTTCGGGTTGGTATTGCGCGCTAGGGACGTTTTTTAGTCGCATAGCCGGGCAGGATCAGCGTTTGCCGGCGAAGAACATCCGCCTGTTGCTGAAACCTCGGATCATTGGGGCCGCCGTAAGTCTTGCGGAAGGCGTCGCTGGTCATGTCCTCCGGGACTCGATCGGGCGGGAGGACAAAATGCCGAGCCTCGAACGAGCCGGCCAGTTCGTCGAGCGAGAGTTCCGCCTTGGCAAGTCGAGTGACCACCTCAATTCCCGCAAAATCGGCCGCCAGATCGGAAAAACTGAACCTGCCGGCTTTTTGACCGTCGATCGTTTCCTTCAAGGACGAGAGGGACGCGGCGCCGGCCGGGCCCACGGTTGCGGATAATCCACCGGCGGCGACGAAGTGACGCAGCAAGTCCTCGCGGCCGTGAATCGTCGGCTTGCCTAGCACGCTCGGCCGCGCGCCGTCGCGTCCTTCCAGCACGGCCACGAGGCCCGACAAAAATGCCTTGACCGCCAGGGGCTTCGGCAGCCGGCTCGCCTCGCGCGCGGCGGCGCGAACGTAATAGTCCGCCAGGGCGTCGCTCGACGCCGGACGCGATTCGTCCGCAAGGGCGGCCCGCGTGACGGCACGGACCACGGACTGCGTCGCGGCGGGCAGCGTCGGCGGACCCGGCGCGGCGGCCCGCGGCGCCGACATCGCCAGCAACGTCAGATAGCGACTCGCCGCCGTGTCGTCGGGCAGGCTCCGTTGCAATTCCGCGTAGACGTTCGACAACACCGCGCGGCTCGCCGGGCTCAGATCGGCCAGCCTCCTCGCGCCGCGCAGCCGCAGTTGCTCGCAAAAGACGAACATCGCCAACGTGTTCAGCGGGTCGAACCCGATGCGGAACGAACGGGCACGCGACTGCCGGTCGCCGACCATCGGCCGCATCACCGAGGCACTTTCGGCGCTGTGCGACGCGCCCAGCACGTGGCCCAATTCGTGGACGAGCACCTCGAGCCGCTCGGGCTCGCTGATGTGCTGCGACCATTCGCGCACCAGGAGGTGGTGATACAGCGGCCCTCGCGTTCCGCCAAGATGAACGCGGTTCGCGTCGGGCTTCCGATATTGGCTGGTGAAACCGATGGCCAGGCACGCGGGCGGCACGAGAGGCGCCTCGCGCTCAAATTCGCGGAGCGAGAGCGAAAAGTCGGTCACGCCGTCGTTCGACTCCCAGACGCCGACGGACACCACCTCGAACCGCATGAGGCAGTGACGCTCGAAAATCCGCGAAGCGTCCGCCACGCGACGGCGCAACCGCGATTCCCAGAGACGGCGCACCGCCGGCTCTTCCTCGTCGACCAGAATCATCACCGGCAACACGCCGACCACGTCAAGCCGCTCCTCGGCCCGCGGCGCGGCGACCGCGCCGTCGACGCCGAAAGACCGCTGAATCAGATCGAGCGACCCCTCGCGGACAAACGCGCAGATCGAGTCGGGCACGGCCCGTCGATCGACGACTCGACCTCCCGCCTCGAAACGCACGGTGATCGGTCCTCGCGCCGGCAGGGGCAGAACGTCGCCCGGCGCGATGCGATAGGCCCGTGCCTTCTCCCCGGGAAGAACCTCGGCAAACGTGACGGACTGGTCCGTTTGATTCGCCAGGACGACGACGGACGCACGTGCAACAGGTGAAACCGCGCACGCGATGAACAGTCCCGACAAGACGATCGACACCGGCCGAATCATGCGCCATGCCTCGAACGAAGCCGCCCCAGCCACGGCGATCATAAAACGATCGCCACGGCTGCATTATACAACGAACGAGACGAACGGCAAAAAACTTCGCGCGGCCTCCGGCGATTTCAAGAAACCGCGATGCGGCGGCCAAACCGCGCCGCTTGCGCGGATTTCTCAGACCAGTTCCTTGCGCACGGCCCAGACGGCGGCCTGGGTGCGGTCGGAAACGCCGATCTTCCGCAGAATGTGCTGGACGTGTTCCTTGACGGTCTCGTAGCTGATGTGCAGGGCCTGGGCGATTTCCTTGTTGGTCAGGCCGTAAGCCAACTGGCGCAGAACCTCGCTTTCGCGCTGGGTGAGCGGAACCTCGATGTCGGCCGTGAGCCGGGGCGTCGCCAAGGCGCCCGTCACCCGCCGAAGCTCGTCGCGCGTCCACGCGCTTTCGCCCGCGGCGGCCGACTGGATCGCCTTGATCAGCTCGTCGCGCGAGCAACCCTTCAGTAGGTAACCGCTGGCGCCCAAAGCCACCGAGCGGGCAATGTACGTCGGATTGTCGAAGGTCGAGAGCATCAGGATCGGCATTTCGGGCTTTTCGAGCTTGATGCGTCCCAGCGCCGTCAAACCGTCGCCGCCCGGCATCCGGATGTCCATCAGCACCAGGTCGGGATCATTGTCCAAGGCGTAGCGAATCGCCGCCTCGCCGGTCGACACCTCGGCCACCACTTCGATGTCCGTATTCGCCAGCAGCGTTTTCAACCCAAAACGGACCACTTCATGGTCGTCCGCGATCAGTACTCGAATCTTGCTCATTCGTAACTCCTCTTGCTAACTTGCGCCGCTTGCCCGGGTGCGCGGACAATCGGCAATTCCACAAAGACCTGGGTCCCCTTGCCCGGGTCGCTCTTGATGGTTATCCGGCCGCCCAACAAGCGTGCCCGCTCCTGCATTCCTTGCAGTCCAAAATTGCCGGCGGATGCCTGGCTCGTGTCGAACCCCGTTCCCCAATCGCGGATCTGCAACCGGACCACGTCGCCGTTGGCGGCAAGGCGAACAAGGATTTGGTCCGATCGGCTGTGTCGCCTTGCGTTGGCAAGCGACTCTTGAACCATTCGAAACAGACAATCTTCCAGAACGTCGTCCAATCCGTCGAAAGGCCCCTCCGTTTCCAAATCGACCCTCGGTCCGCCCGCCGGCAATTCACGAATCAGCTCCTGCAAGGCCGAGACAATGTCCGACTCCTCGAGCCCGGGAGGACGGAGTCCGCGGACGAGATGTCTCGCCTCGCAAATCGATTTTTCGATCAGGTTCAAGCTGAGCGCGATTTCGCGCCGCACCGGTTCCGCCATCGTCGTGTCCGCGTTCAACAGCGACTGAAGCCGCATCTGGGCGCCGATCACGTGCTGCAACATGCCGTCGTGCAGGTCGCAGGCAAGCAGCACGCGATCCTGCTCGCGCGACGCGGACCGATCGGCGTCGCTCCGGCGATGATTTCGCGAATCGACGACGGTGGCAGCCTCCTCGGACAAGAACCGTACTCCGGCCGGACATGCCGAGTCCGGTTCGGACCGGTCGCATAAGGACGTTCGGATCCCGCTCGAATGGCTACTCATGAACGCGCTCGATGGGTCGCTGCAATGGTGAGTTACGCTACGAAGACCGCATGTACGACGCGACAGCGACGGACTCGTGGGCGATTTGCACACAGCCGAAGGTGATCCGATTGGGGGCTCTGCATTTCCCCAAGTTGATCCCCTTAGTCCGATGTATCCGACCCACCTACAATCATAGCAGAATTCTTGCCTGGGGGGAGACCACCTATCTTTTTTTGGGGGACCGTGGGATATACGGTTATGCTGGCTTTTAAGGGAAATTGCGAATGTGACGCCCCCGCAAAGCCTGCATACCCCGCTATCAATCGCCAATCGTCCGTGTACCCCACATCCGGATGTCGGACAGCCGACGCGAACGGCGACAGTTCAACAACCCACCCGTCGAGGTTTCGGTCTCGCTCGGTCAGCCACGATCGTAGCGTCTTTCCGACGTGTGTAAAGTACCCCCCCAAAAAGACGATCTGCCCGAAAATGAGGCTTTGCGACTTTAAAGACCATAAAGAAACAAGGCCGCCCGGAAGCATTGCCGGCAACCTTGTCGCATTAGAAAAAACAGGACCTTGCAGGGGGGAACAGCGTCCTTAGCTTCGTTGCCTCCATGGAACCATGCCAAGTAAGGCTGCCAGCGAGAGGAGCATCGTCATCGTGGTCGGTTCCGGCACCGGATTGATCAGGAAATTCGTGTCGTCCTCCAGGTGCCAATTCGGAACGGACGCCGTCGATGTCTGAATCGCGCCGTCGGGTGACATGATGATGTCATGCAGCGTGGCGGCATTGCCATAGTTTTCCGCCGACATTTGCAGGAAAGACATGCCTCCCTCATGGTAGAGCACGGACAGCCCGGCCTTCTCCAAAAACACGGTGGTGCCCGAGTTGTCGGCGAGGATTTCCGGAATCGTCAAAACTCCGTCCTTGTTGCCGATCTGCCGTCCCGCAAGCGTATTGAAGGCCGTGCTGATAAAGTCGTTTTCATTGCCGAATCCCACGATCGCGTCGAGCGAGTAGCCGTTGGCCGCCGTCATCACGTTCGAGATGATCGACAGCGGATCGTCCGAGGAATCGCTGTTCATGAGGCTGAATGGATCCTTCGGGTCGTTGATGCCCAGCGAAGGGATCTCGACAAACGCAAAAACGGCGTTGTCCCAATCGGTAAAAGAGCCGGGCTCCAGACCATCGTCCAGCAGCGATTTTAAGCCATGGGTTTCGGAACTGGGAATCGCCTCATGATCTTGGATCGGAACGCCGTCGAGCGAGCGGCTGCCGTTCATTCTGAACGAGAAAATCGCGTAGAGTCCGGAGGGCGACGGATCGGCATCGTTGACCCTCTCAAGCTGAAGAACGCCGACGTACTCGTCCCCCGCGCTCAGCACGTTGTCCTGATCATTGTCAAAGATCATTCCGCGGCTGTTGTCGTTCAGAGCGTCGGCGTTCCCGTCAAGCGTCATCAGGTCGCCCAGGATCGACGATCCGAGCGCGGGACAACACGTCACGACCAAAACCACAACCGATAGAACCAAACAGCCTCTCATGAACTTTGTCCACTTTTGCTCACGGTGCGACTTCAATGTTCCTTGCGGCAAGCCCCAGACAAGTACGCAATCGCCGCAATATGCACAAGCGCCATTTCATTCCCGCCCTGCAAGCCCCTGGCGTCACCCTTCTTAGAGTCATTCTACCAACAGCCACCGTTTTTTTCCAGTGAAGATCCAGCCCTTGACAACCCACTCTACGCATGACGCATACTTTATCACCCCCCATTGTGGCCATCATATGTGACAAAATCGTTTCGTCAGGGTGGCATTTGACCCAATCAGGTGCGGAAATCTCTGATCGGAAATGATGAAGGATCTCGCCTCGGTCATGCGGAGCCCAGCCCTCCGTCAGGTGTCTGTCTCGGTTTTCGAGGCATTCGCGTGGTCTAGGGGGAGAAAACACGCATGTTGCGGTCGTTGCCCGAACGACGAAATCCCTTAAAATGCACCGTCGGCGGTGTAAGCCACGATTGCGAGCAATGGACTCGGCGAAACGGAGTGCGACGGATTGTCGGGCGCAACATCGTGGCCCCTCCTTCCCGCGCGACGTGGTTTGCAGTAAAAATAATGCAGGCGGTCGGATTCCGCTGCGAAACAAATCGAAGTTTCTTTTATCAGAAAGGTCAGTGCCATGAAACGCTTAGGATTGCTCTTGGTGCTCGTGAGCATCAGTCTGTTCTCGCTCGGCTGCACTCCGAAGACGGAGTCGCCGAAGGAGCCCGCGCCGCCCACTGCCGGCACGCCCGCCGAGGAGAAGCCCTCCGGTGAGCAGAAGCCGGTTGACGAACCGCCCGCTCCTCCGACCGACGAGAAGCCGGCTGAGTAGTCGCGGTACGAAATCGCCAAAGCGTTTACAACGCAAAAACGAAATAACAAGGGAAGGCAGCCCCCCGACGGGCGGCCTTCCCTTTATTTTTTAGCCGGTGCCATGTCCACGGCCCGAGACTGTGAAAAAATCAGGTTAGCCGCCGCGCCTGCGCGGCGTGGAGTGAGAGCGGTAGGGTGGGGCGGCGACCGTCCACAATAACGTCCGAAAAACCGCAACCTTCTCCGGGACGGTCGTCGCCCCACCATCACCGCGATTCAGCGCCCCACCCTACACGTCACAGGCTCGCAAGAACGCCCAGGACGATGGCGCGAAGCTTGGGTTCGGCGTCGGCGGCGACGGCGAGAATCTCGTCGATGTCGGCCGGTTTCAGGGCGTCGGGCAGACACGCGTCCGTCACGACCGAGAGGCCCAGCACGCGCATTCCGCCGTGGACGGCCACGAGAACCTCGGGCACCGTGGACATGCCCACTACGTCCGCGCCCAAGGCGCGGAGGAAACGATATTCGGCCCTGGTCTCGAGATTCGGTCCGGTGACGGCCACGTAGACGCCCTTGTGCGCGACGAAGTCCTCGCGCCGCGCAACCGCCAGAGCCCGGTCGATGAGGACCGGATCGTATGGACACGACATGTCCGGAAACCGCGGGCCGAGCGAGTCGTCGTTCACGCCGATCAAAGGGTTGCCGTTCATCAGGTTGACGTGGTCTTCAATCACGACGATGTCGCCTCGGGCGTATCGGGGATTCATGCCGCCGCAGGCGTTCGATACGACAAGCACGTCGGCGCCAAGCGCCCGCATCACGCGGACGGGAAACGTAACCTGGCGTTGCGTGTAGCCTTCGTAGGCGTGAAAGCGGCCTTCCATGGCTACCACGGTCTGACCGGCCAGACGACCGCATACCAACTGGCCGGCGTGTCCCACGGAGGTGGAGCGAGGGAAATGCGGAATCGACGCATAGTCGATCACCGCCTCGGTCTCAATCTGTTGGGCGATGCTCCCCAGGCCCGTCCCAAGGATGACGCCCACGCGGGGCTCTTTGGGCCAACGGTCGCGCACGACCTCGACGGCCTCGCAAATTTCACGGACAAGTTCCAACACGGGACGCTGCCTTATTGTGATTGGCGCTGATTGTGAAAACACGGGTGGGGCGATCGCGACGAGCCCCGCCGACCATTCCCAAAGGGATTTATCCGGCTCACCGCGATCGCCCCACGTTGCACGTCGCTTCGTAGGCGTTAGTCCTCTTCTTCTTCGAAGTCTTCCTCTTCGTCGTCTTCGTCGAGGTCCTCGTCGTCTTCGTCGAACTCGTCGTCGAAATCCTCGTCGTCGAAATCGTCGTCGAAATCTTCGTCGAAGTCGTCATCGAATTCATCCTCGTCATCGCCTTCGAAGTCGTCGTCGTTGGGACTCTCGTAAGCGTAGAGACCGACGGACTGGCCCCACATCGGTGACGAAGCAAGAGGGGTTGGCTCCAGAAGGGCTTTGCCGGCAGTGATATCGAACAACATAACTCGACCCTTTTCACACGGTTTACTATGGCACGCAAGATCGACGATTCGTTGGATGGATCCCCCCACCCATCGGGCAAGCGAGTCTCCAAACCTTTCCTAGAGCCGAGAACGACGGCTCACGTCACGTTTTAAGACACCATCGGCCAATTTGTCAACTAAAGTTTGGTGCCACCGAGTGGCAATTCGGTGAAATGGTCAAAGTCGCCAAGCCCGAGAGGCTATCCGAAAACGGAGACTGGCTCCCAAATGTTGTGCGTTAAACATTCCATAACCGCTAGATGTGGGGTGTCTGTCCTCATTTTTGGATAGCCTCTGAGTCCACGCCGCCGCCATCGACTGGCCGCACAAGACACGGAACAGCGGCAAGAAAAGAAAAAAGAGCGGGGCTATCCCAACCGGGATAACCCCGCCCCAAACACGGGGGTGAGAAAGCCGTATTTTATGTCCTAGGCGGTGTTGATTTTCCCGTTGGCCGCCAGTCATTGAAATACTACCACTTCCCCACATAATGTCAACTTACGTAATTTAGCGATTCTGGACAATGTCAACATTTTCGTGATAACGCTTTTCATTCTTGACGGTGCGGCGGATTGTGCGGGAGTCGTGCTGGCGTGACCGCGCGAAATCGCACGCCGTGAAAGAGGTTTTCAAGCTAAAAGGCTTGGAACCGGACGCCGAGTACGAACTGCGTTTCGAGGACTATGACGTTCCGACCGTCGTCGCGACGGGCCGATCGCTCATGGAGAAGGGCTTGGCTATCCAATTGCCAAACAAGGAATCATCGCAGATTATCTATCTACAGCGACGGAAATAATGAGGGCAGCCACCCGGTCCATGGGCCGGGGCGTCGCGGAGCGACACCCCGTCTCCTAGATGCGACATTCTGACGCACCCACAACCCACCGCACGTGGCGAAACCAGATGCACTCCTTCCATTCGACGGATTCGCAAAGCTCTTTGCGTTCGTGGCGCGGCAATTGCAGGTGAAATGATCACCGGCCGATAAACCGTCCGAGGTCGTTGCGATAAAGAAGCTTATTTGTGGAGATGCATTATGTTGCGATGGACATTGATTTTTCTGTTGGTGGCGCTGGTGGCCGGATTTTTCGGTTTCTGGGGCCTCGAAGGTCTGGCGATGTGGATCGCCAAGGTGCTGTTCGTCGTGTTCCTGGTGCTGTTCATCATCAGTTTGATCACGGGGACGGGGTGGCGCAGGCCACTTGCGTAGAGCTTGTTGCGACAACTGACGAAGCATCCTTTCGGAATTTGGTACAAATGGAGACTTCCTCATGCGAGGTGTGTTGGTAAAATAGGATAATAGATTTGGCGTTGGCGGCCTGCAGGGTGGAATCGGTGCTGGCGGAAGGGCCGCGAGGGAACTCTCGGGGACAAGAGACGTCGGAGGATGCTTAGAGGAGTATCGACACCTGAACGTGATGGGACGATTTCTTTTAAAGGGTGGAATCATGAATCGATTGCCCGTGGTATTGGCTTTGTCGGCTATGATCTTAGGTTGTGCGGCGGCGGTGAACGCTGACGTTTACTCGGGGAGTCTTGCGTATTCGTCTCCCGCGCCGTTTGATAGCGACGACGAACTTGCCGTGATCGGTCAGCCGACGCAGTGGCCTAGTTATAACGTGACGATGCATTGGACCGTGACGGATGAGGACACGAGTTTCCCAAGCTTTCCGTGGAAGTACACGTATACGTTCAGCCATGACGGAAGCCAAGCAGGGTTCAGCCACATCATCATCGAAACATCCGACGGTTTCACGGAGGACGACATCACGGGATTGACGGGCGCAAGCGTCGCTTCAATTGGTTTGCAGAATGTGTCGTCGGGCAACCCACACATGCCCGAGAACGTAACGGGAATTCGGTTCAATCCACTCAGTTCGGGGCTGTTCAGCATGACGTGGAGTTTCTGGAGCGATCGCGCGCCGGTGTGGGGTGATTTCTACGCGCGATGCGGCGGAGGACCGGTGGGCGATTTGGTCAACAGCGCCTATAACTACAATGAAGACGACCTGGGTGTCGAGAGAGGGTTCCTCGATCCGAACGATGACAATTCGTTGCTGGACGATGTGGATCCGGTCGCTATGCCTTCGAATGGGTCGGTGGACTTCCACATTCTGCGTCCGGATTCGGTGGTGCCCGAGCCTAGCACGCCAGTTCTGTTACTGATGGGGGTTGGCCTTTTGCTGCGACGAAGCCGTGGGATCATCGTGGTTGTCGGCCGTAGTGGCACGTAACAGGAAGTTTGCCACCCTGCCTTATTGCCTGGCTTGACGTCCCTGGGCCGCCGCTGGCGCTATGGCCCAGAGACACTCCGGGCCATTGACCGGCTTGGCATCACCGGAACATGATGAGTATGTTGCGGCTACCAGAGCCAACTTGGCGGCGGGTTCCAGGTGGTCCGCGAGAGCACGGGCACCGGTTCGCCGGCCGAGACGGGCTCGGCGGTCGGAGCGGGAAGCGGGTCGAGCCGCGGGCTCGGCAGTGAGGTCGGTTCCGTGGATTCGTCTGGCTTCGGCACGATCTCCGGCGCCCAGCTTGGCATCACGATGGGTACCGGCCCGGGCAAGCATAGGCGTGTGATCTCTCCCGCCGGACGCGGGCCGCTTTCCCAGCCGCCGCCCAACGCGCGGTACGTCGCGACCAGACCCAGCGCCGTGTCGCCTTGGGCCTGGGCCAGGAGTTCCTGCTGGTCGACCAGATTCTTTTCGACGATGGCCACCCAGTTGAAGTCAATGATCCCGCCGCGATATTGGGCCAGGGCCACGCGAACCGCCTTCTGCGAAGCATCGACGCTCGTGGCCAACCACGCGGCCCGTTGACGGCTGCGCAAAAATTGAGCGATTCCGTTTTCCGCCTCGGCGTTGGCCCGCAGGACGAGGTTCTGATAGGCCACGATCCGTTCGGCCAGCCGCGCGTCCTGTTGACGAATGCCGTTCAATATCCGCCCGTAGTTCAAAATATTCCACCGGAACGACGGTCCCACCGAGCCCTGAAACGCCTCGGGCGTGAAGAGGTTGTCGAGATCCTCGGCCGTGTAGTTCAACGTGCCGCCGATGCCGATATGCGGATAAAGCTCGGCCGTGGCGATGCCCACCTTGGCGCTTTCGGCGGCTACTTCGCGCTCCGCGCGGCGCACATCGGGCCGGCGTCGCAACAGATCGGCCGGAATGCCCACGACCACGGCGGCGGGCATCGTGGGAATCACGCCTGCCCCCAGCACGGGCTCCAAGTCGGCCGGCGGAATGCCCATCAACACGCACAGCCGGTTCGACGCCTGGCGGAGTTGGAGCTGAAGCTGCGGGATGAGCGCTTCGATCTGGGCCACGTTGCTCGTGGCCTGATCAACGTCGAGCTCGCTCACCTGACCGCCGCGAAAACGAGCGTCGGCGATCGTGTAGGTTTCGCGTTGGAGCTTGAGGTTCTCTTGAGCCAGAATGATTCGCTGCTGGAGCGTGCGAATTTCGACGTAGGTCGATGCGATGTCGCCGAACAACGTGACCATCGCCTGATCGTAATTGGCCACGGAGGCGTCCAGATCCGCGTCGGCCGCCTCGATCGCGAGGCGAAACCGACCCCAAAAATCCAGTTCCCAGGCCAGGTTGAATCCGCCGTTCCATTGATCGTAGAACGGTTCGGATAAAAATTGCGTATTCGCTGCGGCCGTGCTGGCGGCGTTGCGGGCATAGCCGCCGATCATCTGTTGCTGTTGGGGGAAGAGGTTGCCGGCGGCGATAGCCCGGGCCGCGCGGGCCTGAAGCACGCGATAGCCGGCTTCGCGGAGCGTGAGGTTCTGACGCGCGGCCGTCTGGACAAGCCCGTCGAGCACCGGATCGTGGAACACCGACCACCAGTAGGCCAATTCGGCCGGTGTGCTCTGCACCTGGGCGTCGGCCGCGTCGATCCACCCGGGCGCGACCTGGGCCGCCGGCGGCTGGTAATCGGGCCCGACCTTCAGCCTATTGCCGACGTACTCCCGCACCGAGGTACAACCTCCGGCGATGGCAAGCACAAGTAGCAACAGAAGACGGTCCGGACGCATGGCATGGCCCTGGCGGCGCAGTATTTCCAAAGAGACCGGCACAAAAAGCTCCGCTCCTCGTTTTTATCGGCACGGAAGAAAGAGAGAACGCATCCGAAACGACTGATACAGGCATGGTTTTCTGCAGAGTTTACCCATCCTCGCAACGCCATGTCGGAATGACGTGAAGATGGGCTAATTGGGAAGCAATCCTCGCGTTCTTTTGAAATGTGTTTTTTGGACTCCCTTCTCTTTTTTTGAGATGAACGCAGCGCCATTTGAGATGGAGGGACGCGATCCGTTGTGTCCGTTCACGGGATTTCAACCGGGGTAGTAGGCACTCCTTAAGCTCGTCGATATACTCGCAAAATCTGGGGTGTTCATCCCGGCGGCACGGGCGGAAGAGGATCTAGAAGCGGAAGAGGGTCTAGAAATCGTCCATTCTCGGTTCAACTTGTTTTTCGGGGGGAAGTTATGTTTCTCATGCATCGCATTGTTTCCAGGTTGTTTCTCGTGAGTCTCGGTCTCGTGACTTGGGCATGTTTACACGGTGCGTTGTGCGCCGCCACCGTCGTTTGGAACTTCGATGAAAACAATCTGCTATCCAGCGCGGCGTGTGACGCAACAGCCGTGATGAGCTACTTTGACGCCGACCCGGGCGTTACGCAAACCGTCCAGAAGGCGACCACCTTCGGCGTCACCGGCCGCGTGGGCGCGCCGTCGAACATGGCCGACGGCGAGGCTCGTTATCTCCGCCACGGGACGCTGCCCAACTACGGACACGGCGGCTACGCGATCGACCACACCGGCTTTCATGCCACGACGGCCGACGGCCGGATGCAGACGTGGACCATGGTGATGGACATCTATGTGCCGAGCACCGTCGATCCGACCACGTCGTACAACGGGATGTTCAACTCGGACACCACGCTGAGCAACGGGGCCGAATGGTATCTTGGCCCCTACGGCACCCTGGGCTACGGCAGCCTGGGCACGACGGCCTTGCACGCGTGGAATTATTCCCAGTGGCATCGCGTGGGCCTTGTGTACGATCGGCCGGGCCACCGCGCGAGCTACTGGATCGACGGCGCCAAGGTGCTTGAAACCACCAACGTCGCCGACGACCGCTACTTGCTTTGGGCCTCGGGCCACGCCGGCGCGGATCTTATCTATCAAGGCGACCGGTCCGTTGATTCGCCGCCGAATAACTACACATCCACCATGTACACGAGCAGTCTGTCGCTTGCTGATTTCGCCTATTCCGACGCCACCATGCAGGCATTAGGCGGGCCCACGGTGGCGGGTATCCCCATCGTGAACGAGCCCGTGCGTCTCGGGGCGCTCTCTGAATTTAACTCGCCCGCACAATTGGATTTGACGGGCAATTTCCGTTACGCGATCGACATGGGCTCCGCGACGCCGTGGTTTGTCTCGGGACTTCAGTTCCAGGCGGGCCAGAGCGGAATCACCGGATACGCGGCCGACGGATTCGCGCCGGCCCAGGGAAACCGGCCTGAGTTCGGCGATAGTCCGAGCCTTTATTGTCTCGAATCCGTGTTGGAGACCGCCGCCTGGCACGAGGTGACGGCCCAGAAGCCCAACGGTGAAATCACCCTCGACGTCACGGTGGGCAAGCGATACAAGCTGCAGTTACTCTTCTGGAAGGCGTTCGGCGCGAGGTGGTTCGACGTGAGCGTTGAAGGCCGATTGGTCCTCGACGAATTCAATCCGTCGTCCAACAGCGAGGAAGAGGCTTTTCTCTATACTTATGAGTTCACGGCCGCGGACAATGAAGTCAACATTCTTTTCGCCCCCGGCGATCCCAGCTGTGAAACGCGACATCCCGTTCTCAACGCGCTCACGCTTGAAATGATCAACCAGATTCCAGGCGACATCGACGGCGACAACGTGGTGGATGCGGAAGACGCCGCCGTCGTGGCGAGCCATTGGGGGGCGTCGGACGCGGGCTGGGAGGACGGTGATTTCAACGCCGACGGCCTGGTCAACGCCCTGGACGCTTCGATTCTCGCCGCTAATTGGGGCGACCACCGGGCCGAGTCGGCCCCGTGCGGCGTGCCCGAGCCGTTGGGCTTCGTTTTGGCCCTGGAAATGATTGCGGCGTTCGGATTGCGCCGTCGGCGAGCGTGATGAGCGTTGATTGTGAGAAGAATG
>Ga0209342_10003688_pt1 | contig 16117 bp, 20 predicted proteins | sample RifCSP16_2_FD_184023 | JGI IMG/M metagenome (GOLD analysis project Ga0209342, IMG submission 184023) | Soil microbial communities from Rifle, Colorado - Rifle CSP2_sed 16_2 (SPAdes) (version 2) | ecosystem: Environmental > Terrestrial > Deep subsurface > Rock core/Sediment | place: Rifle... | reverse complement strand
CAGCCGGAGTATCCAATAGTTACTCCAATAATTGAAATTGTAAATTTCTCAAGATTTTCAAACCGTCATAAATTAGGGTTTAGAATGCCGAGTTTTAAAATTTTATTGCCGCTGGCTTTAAGCACTCTTTTGGTTTACAACACTCTTGCTTTTTTATTCGACTCCGAAATTTCGACGGGAAATTTTTTCCAAGCCGCCGACTCCTTCGGTCCGCCAATTGCCCAGACTTTAGTGATAAATGAAATACTTTACGACACCAATTGTGGTACTCCAGAAAATAAACAATGGATAGAGCTTTGGAACGGTTCAAGTTCTATTGTTGATCTTAAGGATTGGAGTTTAAGGGATCAAGATAATAATACTATTCAAATTGTTAATTCGGTTACCCTTCTGAATCCGGGTCAATTTGCCTTGCTTTCAAAATCACAAGCAACTTGGAATGACCAATGTTATGGAGATTTATTATCAGGTACTGTTACGGCTAATCTAGGTGGCACAATTAATATTAACACCTCAGCCGGGACGATCAAACTATTGGATGTTAGTCTGAATGTTGTAGATAGAGTTGATTACGGTGGTGCAACAGGTCTATCTGCTGGTGTCAACCGTTCCCTTGAGAGAAAAATTTTAGGTCAAGATTCAGTTACTGGAGACAATTTTGCCTCTGCCGATTTTGAAATGCGTTCTCCGCCGACTGCCGGATTTGCAATTCCACAAAATCAAAGTGTTGTCATTAACGAATTTTTAGTGAACGACGGATCCGCTGGCCAAGGAAAAGATTGGGTAGAAATCTATAATAAATCTGGATCAAGCGTCGACATCAGTAGTTGGACTCTCCGCGATACAACTGGTATTTTCCATACTTTTCCTGCAAGTACAAGTTTAGCCGCAGGTGCTTTCTTCGCGACCGCGGATATGAGTAATCGACTTAACAATGGAGGAGACAAGATTTACCTTTTTGATAATAGTGGCAGCTTAATCGACGGCGTTTCTTATTTTAAATTTGTTCCTTCAGACGGAAATTCTATTGGCAGAACAACAGATGGTGCCTTAATCTGGTCTACTTTCACTACGCCAACAAAGGGAATAACTAACACAAGCCCTACATCGCCATGGCCATAAAACAAAAGATTAAAAAAAGAATATTAAAAATACTTTTGATAATCTTGTCGGTTGCAACCGTCTATTCTTTTGCCGCCCCAAGGTTTTTAAACGACAATGATGTTTTAGCGGTTGGGGATTTAACCATCGATTGGGGTGTCACTACCGGCCAGCCGATTTTTGAAGTTTTCAATATGCTTCCGGGAGATGTTGAAGACCGTGATGTTGTGATTACAAATGACGGGATTGTGACAAGAAGCGTTGGCGTTCGGGGTGTCCAGACAAATGTTTCTGAGAATCTGGAAAATGTTATCGATTTTGTCATTTCTGAAGGCGGAAACGATATTTATGGTGGAACATTGGGTAATAAAACTCTAGGGCAATTTTTTGCGGACAGTGGCGGCCCGAATGGCCTTTTCCTATTTAATCTGAATCCGTCTCAAACAAAAACGGTAAATTTCGAAGCGACATTTCAGTCATCTGCCGGCAACGAATTTCAAGGAACCAAAGTAATCTTTGATCTTATTATCGGCATCTCAATGGACATTCCCGCAGAATGCCAAGGGATTGATCTTCTGCCGACTCCGATTGTCGGAACCGGTGCTGCCGAAACACTTAACGGAACGTCCGGAAACGATCTAATCATGGGGCTTGAAGGCGCGGATAAAATAAACGGTAAGGGCGGGGATGACTGCATATTGGGAGGTTCCGGAGCCGAAAACACCATCAACGGCAACAACGGCAACGATGTGATTTTCGGAGAAGCAGGAGGGGATCATATCAATGGTAATAACGGTGATGACCTTCTAGTGGGCGGATCCGGCGCCGATGTCTTAAATGGTGGCAATGGTAACGATCATTTAATTGGTAATGAACAGGCTGATGATCTTGCCGGAGGAAACGGGGATGATCTTATAGAAGGCAACGATGGTCCCGATACTTTGCGGGGAGGCAGCGGCAGCGACAATCTTATCGGAGGGGCAGGAATAGACAGCGCAAATGGAAATGCCGGAACAGATACTTGTAATGCGGAAACAGAAATCAGCTGCGAATTGTGACTATTTAAAAATTAGCCATTTACAATTTTCGATTCACTTTATGAGGGGAGGTGATTTAAAGATATGAAACTAATTTATAGAGCGGGAGCATTTGTTTCCGGCGCGGCGCTTTTAGGATCAACACTGGTAGGTGTGACCTTAGCCGATCCGACTGCAGATATTACCGGTAACGGTAGCGGTTCGACAAACACTATTACACAGACCAGCAGCTGCACGGCCTCTTTAACCCAAAAGAATAAAACAAAGGTTAATACGAATGCGACTGTGATTGCCGGCACAGGATTGAACGAAGCAAACGGCAACACCGGCGGAGACGTAACAATTGATACCGGTGATGCAACCGCTTCGGCGACCGTAACTGTCGGGGGTTCGTCAAACGAAGGAACATTGCCGGATTGTTGTGAATGTGCCGCAAGTCCGTCTGCGACAATATTCGAAAACGGGACAAAAACTACCAATACCGTTACACAGACTGATATAAAGAATGTTAGTGCAGAACAGAAAAACAGAACCCGTGTTAGAACAAGGGCAACAGTTAAGGCAAAGACAGGCAAAAACAAGACGAACAGCAATACAAACGGAACCGTAGGTACAACAACAGGAATAGCCGGTGCATCAGTTGATGTTACGGTTGATCCTTCTTCAAATAGCCTTTAGAGACTCAAGGTGAGATTTTAAAAAGCCCTGCCCCAAGCGGGGCTTTTTGGTGGCCTGGTTGTTTAAGAAGATGTAAATCTTCTATAATTAATTGGTGAAAAGGTCCCTTCCAGTCTTACTTTTTCTTCTTATAGCTCTTTTTGTCTGGCCACTTTGGCCGACAGCTGCTGCACCCGCAAGCCCAAATGATCGAGTCCCGGGTCAAGTTCTTGTTAAATTCAAGCCTGATACTTCCCAAAACACTATCGACAACGAGCTTAAACGCCACGGCGCTAAAGTCACTGACCAAGTTGCTGCAATAGGCGTATTAGTCTTAGCCGTACCCCAAAATGCAGAAAGCAGAATAATTACCGCTCTTTCTAAAAATCCCAATGTTGAATTCGCAGAAGCCGATTATCTAGCTTTTACCACTGCCGTCCCAAACGACACTTACTTTGCCAACCAATGGGGACTGGAAAATACGGGCCAGACAATCGCAGGACAGCAGGGGACAGCAGATGCCGATATTGACGCTTCTTCTGCCTGGAATATAACTCTCGGCGGAGGGGTTAAAGTTGCCGTTTTGGACACAGGCGTTGATCAGGATCATGAGGATCTTGCGGGCAAGATTTTTCTTCAGAAAAATTTTACATCGTCCTCGTCGCCGGATGACTTTTACGGACACGGAACGCATGTTGCCGGCATCATTGCGGCCACAGGCGACAATGAAATCGGAGTTTCGGGCGGTTGTCCTTCATGTTTGATTCTAAACGGTAAGGTTCTTAGGGATGACGGGGCTGGTTATTATTCATGGATTGCCAATGGCATAACCTGGGCTGCCGATAACCAAGCTAAGGTTATTAATCTCAGTCTTGGGGGATCTGCTTCCTCAAGGACTCTTCAGAGGGCAGTTAATTATGCCTGGAATAAAGGAGCGGTTGTTGTTGCCGCCGCCGGCAATTCCGCAAATCAGTCGAAGACCTATCCTGCCGCATACGCCAACGCGATTGCTGTTGCCGCAACCAACAATCGCGACCAAAAAGCTTCATTTTCAAGTTATGGTGTCAAATGGGTTGATGTGGCCGCTCCTGGTCAGGACATTTTCTCAACCTTTCCAAATCACCCTTACAAAATTAACAAATCGGCAAATTACGATTATGGCTCCGGAACTTCCATGGCCACACCAATGACCTCAGCCGCCGCCGCTCTTATTTGGTCAACAGGTTATGGTACCTCTGCATCATCAGTTAGGTCCCGTCTTGAGTCAACGGCCGACAAGATTCCCGGAACAGGTACCTATTGGTCCGCCGGCCGGGTCAACGCCGAAGCTGCCGTTACCCCATAGCCCATAGACCCCAACTGATTGTACGAACAGACGGTATATGTGATTTTTTTGGAGACTTGACAACCGATAGTTATTTATTATAGAATACTCGTCTTGTCTAAGTGCTAACACATTTAGATTGGATTTCTGCCCATAATATATGACTAAAAGTTATTTAACAAAAACAGCTTTTCTTTTTGCCGGTATCTTACTTTTTGCCGGCGGTTTTGCATGGCAGATTCCTTCAAGTGGTGCCACACATCAAGATGATTGCGACGAAGTATTCACTTATACAAAATCGAACGACTTTAATGACTCCCGTGTAAATATTAATTTTGAAAACAGCGATGAACAAATCGATGTCTCGGCAGATTCAGGTTATCAGATAATCGAGGTTGCACTTGATGTTGAGAATGACAACCACGGTGGATACTGGGTTTATTCGACCGGCCCGTTAAACAACTTTAATCCAAGTCCGGGCGGAGACATTGAAAGTGCAAGGGTAAAAGTTAAAAAGGTTTGTGCATCACCCAGCCCAAGCCCTAGTCCGTCGCCTTCACCATCACCAAGTCCTTCGCCTAGTCCGTCACCGAGCCCTGATCCAAGCCCAGACCCAAGTCCATCACCGTCACCTGATCCCGAAGATGAGTGTGAAGGGGACTCCTGCAATACAGGAGGCAATGATCTATCACCCAGCCCTAATCCGTCACCGAGCCCTGATCCAAGCCCGTCACCAAGTCTGTCATCCGGCGGCTCAAGCTCTTCGGATAACAGCTCAGGTTCAAGTTCGTCTTCCACGTCAAGCGACAGTTCAGGCGGCCAGGTTCTTGGGGCAAGCACATTGGCATCAACCGGCACTAGCGCTTCACAGGTAGCGATGATTTTAGGATTAATATTAATGGGAGCAGGTGTATGGCAGCTACTTCACGTTCCCGCAAAAAGAAAAGCCCAATAAGGCTTTATTTTTCCCAGGCTTTTGCAATTTTTTTAATTTTAGCCGGTGCAGGGCTTATTTTTTGGTCTTCTTTTCGTCAGGGTTATGGATGGCAGACACCAACTCAAGCTGAGCCGCAATTGAATCAGGAACAAACAGATAAAGAAGCTCCGAAGCCTGCCAAAATCTATATTCCAAAGCTTGAAAGGACTCTTGATGTTTCAGACGGTTTTATTAAGGATAACCGCTGGACAGTTTCCCAGACTGGGGTTTCGTATCTGATAAATTCAGGAAGGCTGGGCGAACCGGGCAACGTGGTTTTATACGGCCATAACACAAAAGACGTACTAGGAAGCCTATGGAAAGTCCAGGCGGGAGATATAGTTGAAGTAACCGATAGTGAAGGCAATATCCATAAATTCGAAATATTTGAGCGCAAAGAGGTCAAGCCAAATTCTGTTGAAATTTTGGAAAGTACAGAAGATTCCCGCCTGACAATTTATACATGCAGCGGGTTTCTGGATACGGCAAGGTTTGTAGTTGTCGCCAAAAAGGTTTCTTGACAAATAAGTAACTATTGTATATACTTTAGTTACTATGCAAACAGTAATTCACATAAAGGCTGATAAAGAAGTTAAAGAAAACGCAGCTAAAGTCGCCCGCGAACTCGGCTTGAATCTTAGTGATGTCATTAACGCCTCACTGCGAAACTTTATCAGGACTCGAGAAGTAATTTTTTCTGATACTCCACAAATGACACCGGAGCTTGAGAAGCTTCTTGATAAGGTAGAGGAAGATATTAAGCATAACCGTAATTTGTCTCCTAAGTTTGAGTCGGCCAAGGAGGCAATTAACTGGTTGAAGTCTAAATGACAATTGTCTTTCATAGAGACTTCAAGAAGAAATACCACAAGTTATCTCCAAAAATTGTAAAGAAACTTGACGATAGATTAAGTCTGTTTAGTAAAGATGAATTTAATCCCGTTTTGAATAACCATGCATTAAAAGGTAAGTGGTTGGGCTACAGGAGTATAAATGTCACCGGCGATATGCGGGCAATATTTAAAAGAGATTCTGAAAGCGCACTTTTTGTCATCATAGATTCCCACAGTAATTTGTATAGGTAATTACCAATTTTCTTGACAACTTGTCAAGAAAATGTTAAATTATAATTGTGAATCAGATGACTGTAGGACAATTTAAAGCTAAATTTTCCGAGGTATTGGAAAAAGTGCTGCAAGGTGAAAGTATCGGCATTACATTTGGCAAAAACAAAAAAAAGGTAGCGGCATTAATACCTTATAAAAAATATATAAAGAAAACGAATTTTAAATTGGGATTATTAGAAGGTAAAGCATCTTTTAAAATACACAAGGATTTTAAAATCTCAGACGAAGAGTTTTTAGCTTTGTGAACTACCTCGTCGACACACACGTTTTTTTGTGGGCTGAACTGTCACCCAAAAAAATTTCCAAAAAGGTAAAGGATATTCTACTTAACGAAGAGTCAACAAAATACGTTAGCACAATGACTTTTTGGGAAATATCTCTTAAATTTTCGCTTGGAAAGATCGATATAAAAGGTATTTTGCCCGATAAACTGCCCGCTATCGCAAAAGATACTGGTTTTGAGATTTTAAATTTGGACGCACAGACCGCATCAACCTTTTATCAGCTACCCAAAATCAAAAACAAAGATCCCTTTGATCGTATCCTGGCTTGGCAGGCAATCAGAGAAGATTGTTTCTTGCTGACCCATGACAAGGAGCTTGCTGGCTATAAAGACTATGGACTCAGAGTAATATGGTGAATTAGCATCAAACATATTAATCTTTCAACTTGCTAACAATTCCGTTTGAATTCCACACTCAACATTTGCACCTACGAACTCCAAGAAACTGGCAAGAGCTAAAATGTCATACCGCAACTTTTGGCAATATACGGCAAGATTCGGCAACATTTGGTAATATGTTGGTATGAAGATCCCTCCTTCGTATACCATTACCCCCCAAATGCTGGCGCTTATTGCCAAAATTGAAACCGAGCGATTGCATATTGCTTCCCTTAACCTCCCAAAACCACTAAAGGAAAAAATCCAAAGGGTCAGCCTTTTAAAAAGCTCTCTATTTTCTGCCCGCATTGAAGGAAACCCGCTTGAACTTTCAGATGTTGACATAGGAGATAAAAAATCCCAAAAGAAGCTCGAAGTATTCAATATTGAAAAAGCAATAAGGTTTATAGACGGACATGTAAGAAAAGGTGATCTTAAGAAGGATATTCTTTTGCAGATTCACACGCTAGTTCTCAAAAATCTAAGTCCGGACGCCGGCCGCCTTAGACGCGAGGCAAGTGCGATTTTCAATGAGAGCGGTATTGCCGTTTACATGCCACCGCCACCTCGTGCCATTTCAAAATTGCTAGATGATTTATTGTCCTTTGTTAACTCCGATACGGAAAAGTTTCCTCTTATAGCTGCTTTTATTGCCCATCTCACTTTCGAAAAAATCCACCCTTTTTTAGACGGAAACGGGAGAGCAGGCAGGCTTCTTATTGCCATTATATTAAAATCCCGCGGCTGGGATTTTATCTTCACCGTACCTTTTGAAGAATATCTGGATAACCACAAAAATGATTACTATTTTCACTTGGATAAAGGACAAAAAAATACTAACGATTATTTGCTTTTTATGCTTGAGGCCTTCTGGCAACAGACCCAAACTATAAAGGCTCAAATCGAAGAGGAGCTAAAAAAAGACCAAAAAGTGTTTTTACCTCCAAGGCAAGAGGAGATATACAATGTTATAAGCGACCATAAAGTTGTTTCCTTTGATACGATAAGACGCAGGTTTACCAAGGTACCCGAAAGGACATTGCGATACGATCTAAAGAAACTTTTAGACCACAAACTTATTGAAAAAAGCGGAGAAACAAGAGGGAGGTATTACAGGGTGAAGAGCAAATAACTACATAAAACTTACCTTAATTTTACGCTAAACACCTGCAGCTAAAAATTCCAAAGAACATAGATAACCATAGACAAATAAAGGAGAATATGATATATAGTATTTTATTATATGTCACAGACAATTTTATTAAAGGTCAGCGAAGTCGCGCAGGTTCTTAAACTGAATATCCTAACGGTGTACCAATATATCAGACAGGAAAAACTATCTGCAGTTAAAATTGGCCGAAATTATAGGATAGAAGAAAAGGATTTAAGTTGGCTTTATATAGCGGCAGTTGCCCTGGTGCACCCCCAAACCCTAAGTCTTCAATTGACCCACTTTGCTCCGTGGCCGAGAGAGGATACTTTTGGCGAGGTGTCTTTTGTTATTTCTTTTATCTCCTTTTTGTATGGAACTTAGTAAAAGACAATAAATAGGCTATACCAAAGTCGGACACTACTCACTTGGATTTTTAACGGGCTTTTGGTATAATTTAGCTTCGAAATACATCTTATTATGCTTTTTAAGTGGCTAATTAAATTAAGACAGTTGGTCTGGCGTCCCGGCACATTTGTGTATGTTGCCATTGGCGACAGTACCGTCGAAGGGGTAGGTGCGAGCGATCCTTCAAGATCCTGTCCGGCGTTAGTTTTTGAGAAGATAAAAAACGAGAGAAAAAGAGCCTACTTTTATAATTTGGGAAAGAGTGGGGCGAGAATTAAGGATGTAGTTGAATTGCAGCTTGCAAAAGCTGTTGAATTAAAACCTGATCTGATAACAATTTCGGTTGGTGCAAACGATTTGCGTCACAGAACAAAATTAAGGCACTTCGAAAAAGACTTTCTTGAGTTAATTAAAACACTGAGTGGAAAGACAAAAGCAAAAATTATCATTAGCAATATTCCCGATGTGTCTGTTGTGCCTTCGATTCCGATTTTGGTAAAGCATTTGTTAAGATTTGCAACCGGAAGATTTAACAGAATAATCAAAGAGCATGCCGAACAATTTAGGTGTATTCTCGTTGATCTTTACACAGGCAGCAAAATATACGGCCGAAAATCTACAGGGTTAATTTCGGAAGACGGTTTACACCCTTCCGACCGCGGGTACGCCCTTTGGGCAAATGCAATTATTGGCCACCTTTAATCTAGTTAACCGGTTCCAGCTTAAATCTTTTATAATCGCTTAGCAGAAAACCCTACTTTCTTAAAGTAGGGATGAATGCTAAATTAGCGATTACATACTTCCGAGGCTATTATAGCCGAAACAAATGGGATTTTCTGCTCGCTCTTGTAAGCAAAGCTTGCGGTCCTCGTCCTTCGATGAACTCAGGACTGCGGGCCTAAAACTTAAAGAATAAAACCGAAGACTTTCAGTCCTCGGAAGTTTATTGATAATGTAAATTAATGTCGACGATTTCAGCTTCATTATGACCAGTCATAATGAATACGGCGCGGTATTTTTGATCAATCCGAAATGAGTAAATCTTAAGGTACCTTGGTTCTAATATTTCTGTATTAAGCGAAGGATGGCGAGGGTTATCCTCAAAGATTTTAGTTTGCTTTAAGTATTTCTTTGTAATGTTATGTTTCTGAAGATACCTTTTGAGGTCTGGTCGTAGCTGTTTAACGACCATATCTTGAAGATTTAGCCAGTCCCTTTGTCACGCTCTCAATAAAGTCTTGACTGTACTTGCCAGTTTTTGCGAGTTCAAGCTTAATCTGGGCTAAGGGACGAGTCTCGTATGGTTCAAATTTTAGTTCACCTTCGGAAAAGTATTGACGAAGTATGCTGCGAATAAATTCTGAGCGTGTTGAAAACCCGAGCTTTTCAGTTTCTGAGTCAATTTTAGTTGCAATTTGCTTTGGCAACGAGATGGTTAAGGTAGCCATATTGTTAATATTTAACAATATTTCTTAATAATTGTCAACCATAATTTGGAAATACGTTAGAATCCGTTTTTCGAAATAGGATATTCTTCCAAGTTAAAAGTAAATTTACTTTTAACTTTACTTAACAACTTTTTATCTGCAGTAAAAAGCGGAGCTTTAAGATAATCTGCCAAAACAATGTAGGAAGCGTCGTAAGAAGAAAGATCTAAATTCATAGCTTTGTCTAAAGTGTTTTCCAGCAATTCCTTAGAAGAATAAACAATAATGCCAAGATCCAGAAATCCTCTATAAGCTTTGACTGCTTTTTCTTTCTTTATTCTTAAACTTTTAACAGCTGTTTTTAATATATTATTAACTTCGTAAAAAATCAGTGTTGGTGCGGAAATTATTATTTTTTTGTTGATAAAGTCCTCCCTTATTTTGAAAGCAATATTGCTTTGTTCTTCGGGAAAAAACCATTTTGCAACTGCTGAGGAATCAAGGATAATATTGATCACTTGAGGTCTTTTTTACTCTCTTGTAAAATTTCTTGAAGATTGATCTTCTTGCCACTAAGACTTTCCCTAAATTGATCTATTTTGGCCATAGCTTGCTTTCTGGATTCAAGATCTGAAATCCGTTGAAATCCGGCTGCAAGAGCTGCGTTAACGGTATCTTGCAAAGATACTCCTCTTTTTAATGCGTATTCACGGGAAATATTTAACAGATCTTTTCTTATTCTAATAGTAGTGCGGGTTGTTTGCTGCATAATTTTATATTAGCATCTTGTCATCAAGATGTCAACAATTTACGTTGGATCTCCAGATGCCTATACACCTTTCCTTCCTTGAGACTTGACCCAGCCGAATTTCACTTCTTGCCTTTTTGGGTATTTAGTCCCGCAGCGAAGCGAGGACCGCAAGAATCTGAAAGATTCTTATCCATACACGGCTCGAAGAGCCCCGCCTGCCAACGGCTGGAGCCGCAGGCGACTGACGGGCAGGGATTTTACGGGGTCTGCGCCCAGAACTGAACTTTATTCTAGCTCGGGGCTTGACAACTTATAATTCATACTATAAAATGCTCAAACTGCTTCATACTACTGCCTGATTACTGCCTAACTACTGCTCAACTGCCTCATAAATAAATGATATTCAAAAGACTGATTTTTGGAGTTCCTGTTCTTTTATCAATCGTATCCCTTGTTGCAATTTTGAATGTGGCCCGTGCCATAGACGTTTCCATTGAAGGTAATGGAGCAGGAAGCAATAATAGTGCAAACGTCAATCAAAACAACCAGACAAACGTCAATCAAAACAACAGCGCCAATGTCTCGAACAACGTGGACGCGAACTGCAACACGGGAGGCAATTCAGCAAGCGGAAATACAGGCGCAGGAACCGGAGTAACTACCGGTAACTGCGAAGCGGCTGTTAATATTACTAATCAGCTCAATACAAACATAACCAGAATTACTTGCCCGACTTGCGCAACCCCTACACCCGGAGCAAGTCCTTCTCCTAAGCCCAACGGTGGAGCAGGAGGTCCCGGAGGCGATGGGGGCTCAAGCGGCGGGGGTAGCTCAAGTTCGGCAGGAGCAGGCGGCGCAGGCCAACCCGGCGTATTGGCAGCAACAGGAACATCTACTAATTTACTTTTTGCGCTTCTGGGTCTTGGTTTGGTCACTACAGGCCTTTGGCAATCCCAAAAAAGTCTTCGTTAGAAATCAGGAATTTCCCCAATCAAAATACAAAAGTTGTTGTGGGCTAAATTAAAGTTGGCTATAATAGCAAAAAGATGAAAGGCGTAGTTTTGGCAGGCGGTTTGGGGACAAGGCTTTATCCTCTGACGCATGCAACCAACAAGCATTTGCTTCCGGTTTTTGACAAACCGATGGTTTTTTACCCGATTCAAACCTTGGTCAATGCCGGTATTCGGGATATTCTGGTTGTTGTCGGCGGACCCCACGCAGGAGATTTTATTAGGGTTTTGCAAAACGGCAAGGAGTTTGGCATTGACCATCTGGAGTATGCTTACCAGCAATCAGGCGATGGGGGAATTGCCGATGCCTTAAAACTTGCCGAGGATTTTTCGGATAATGGCCCTTTGACTGTGATTTTGGGCGATAATTGTACCGATGCCGATATTTCAAAAGAAGTCAAAAATTTTAATGACGGAGCTTTAATTTTTTTAAAAAAAGTTCACGACCCTCACCGCTTTGGAATTGCAGAGATTGACCCCAAAGACAAGACTAAAGTTGTAAGCATTGTCGAAAAACCCAAAAAACCTAAAGGTAATCTTGCTGTAACCGGCGTTTATATCTATGACTCTCACGTTTTTCATCACATTTCCCAGATGAAGCCGTCAGCGCGGGGGCAGTTGGAAATCACCGACGTCAACAACATATATATTAAGGAAGGCACACTTCGGTGGGCGACTCTTGAGGGTTACTGGTCGGATGCAGGCACATTCGCGAGTCTTTACAAAACAAACGTATTCTGGGCAAACAAAATAGCCGGAAAAAGGCTCCGGGAAGAGCCAGATTAGGGATTCTTGCTATGCGGCTTTTAGTTACGGGCGGAGCCGGTTTCTAGTCTTTTGTAGCCGTTATGGGCTTTTTACAAAAATGCCCATAATAGCGAAATAAGCGCAAAACGGAGTGATCAATAAAATGGTTTGTTCACAATCTTCACAAACGAATTATGAGTAAGGTATTGGTTACAGGAGGCGCCGGATTTATCGGCTCAAACTTTATTCACTACTGGTTAAAAAATCACCCCGCCGATTTTGTCGTCAACTTGGATAAATTAACTTACGCAGGGAATCGCCAGAATTTAAAAGCTGTCGAGAACAGTCCCAACTACTCGTTTATTAAAAGTGATATTTGCGATCCCCAAATTGTCAAAAAGGCAATGAAAGGGGTCGATGTCGTTGTCCATTTTGCCGCCGAAAGCCATGTTGATCGCTCGATCATGGACCCATCTGTCTTTGTCAAAACCAATGTTTTGGGAACGCAGGTTCTTTTAAACGAAGCGCTTGATGCCAATGTCGGGCGATTTCACCATATCTCTACAGACGAAGTTTTTGGGGCACTGGAACTTGATGATCCCCAAAGATTCACCGAGGAAACGCCGTACAGCCCCAGAAGCCCTTATTCTGCCTCCAAAGCGGCTGCCGATCACTTGGTGAGAGCCTATCATGTTACCTATAAACTGCCAATCACAATCACCAATTGTGCCGATAATTTCGGTCCCTTCCAGTATCCGGAAAAGCTGATTTCTCTTTCCATCACCAATGTTTTGGAAGGCAAAAAAGTGCCGATTTACGGCGACGGGCTGTATGTCAGGGACTGGCTTTATGTGGAGGATCACTGCAGGGCAATTGACTTGGTGATTGCAAAAGGCAAAGTTGGCGAAACTTATCTGATTGGCACGGATAGTGATATGGCCAATATTGATTTGGTTAAAAAGCTGCTTTTGATAATGGGCAAAGATGAAAAAATGATCGAGTATGTTGCTGACAGACCCGGTCATGACAGAAGGTATGCCATAGACAGCGCAAAGATTAAAAATGAGCTTGGCTGGAAGCCGGTTTTTGATCTTGAAGAGGCGCTAGATGCGACGGTTGCGTGGTATAAAAGTAATGCTAGCTGGTGGCAGAAGCTGAAAGATAAAAGTTATATGGACTACTACAACAAGCAATATATAAGAAAGTAAGATTAAGTTAACTAGGTTAATTAAGTCACTAAGTTAACTAATTAACCAATCAGCTCAATCAACTTAACAATGAACTATCAATATACAACACTTCCAAATCAGCAAGGATTAATTGAAGATGTAATTTTAAGAAAACTTACAATCCACAAAGACGAATCGGGGACATTGGTGGAAACTTTGAGGCGCGACTGGCAAGATGTCTTTGACGATGAAGGGCTGAATTTCTCTATGCAATATTTGTCCATTACTCCGTCAGGGCTCGTAAGGGACAAAGATAAGTGGCACGTCCATAAAAAACAAAAAGACCGTTTTATTTGTGTTTCAGGAAAAATCGTCACTGCACTTTATGACCCGCGGGAAGGGTCAAAAACCAAGAGCCAGACCGATTTGTTTTTAATGGGGCCGGAAAAACAGGGTGAAATGTATATGGTTGTTATTCCCCAGGATGTTTATCATGGTTTTATGGTGGTTTCCAAAGAGCCCGGATATCTTTTAAATTTTCCAACGCAATTGTATACGGGTGAAGATGAAGGAAGGGTACAAAACTCCCAGCTTGACTGGAGGCAGATTGCCAATGACTTCGGTTTCTAACCCCAAAGCGACCATTGCTGTAGTTGGTGCTTCTTCAATGGTTGCCTCGAGATTCTGCGATTTAACAAAGAACAATTTTAATCTAGTTAAAGGTGATCTCTCCGGCAAAATCGCAGTTGATATCACCCGGGAAAAGTCTGTCAGCGATTTTTTTAAAAATCACAAATTCGACTGGGTCTTTCTATTTGCGGCATTTACCGATGTTGATGCCGCAGAAAAAGAAAGAGGCAATAAAGGGGGTTTGTGTTGGAAAATCAACGTCGGCGGTGTTCAGAATATAGTCGAAGAGTGCGCAGCAGGCAAAAAGAATTTGTTATTTATTTCAACCGATTTTGTTTTTGACGGCTCGGATGGTCCCTACGACGAAAATTCCCCCGCTGGACCGGACCTGGATAAAGTTTCGTGGTACGGAATCACAAAGCTGGAGGCGGAAAGGCTAATTCAAAAAACTCTCAAAAAATTTATCATTTTGAGAATCTCCTATCCCTTTCGCGGCCCGTTTAGCGGGAAAGACGATCAGGTCAAGCGAATCTTAAGACTTTATGACGCGGGGAATCTTTATCCGATGTTTGACGATCAGACTATTACGCCGACTTTTGTAGATGATGTTTCGCCTGCTGTATCACTTCTTTTTAAAAAAGGGGCACGCGGGATTTTCCATCTGGCAAGCCCGAAGATTACAAACCATTTCGAATTTGCCAAAAAAGTACTTGAAACATTCGGCAAGGATACAGATGAACTCAAACGGGGATCAATTGTGGAATTTTTAAAAAATCCTTCGGTGACTCCTCGGCCGGTAAACGGTGGATTAAAAGTAGAAAAATTGAGGAAATTGGGATTTTTGTCGACCGATTGGGAAAAGGGCATAGAGGCCGTCTTTTTGCAATCAGGCGGTAAATTGATTTAAAAAGCACAATATGGCTAAAATAAACTTCAAACTATGACTTTGACGGTAATCGGCGCCGGATATGTAGGATTAGTCTCAGCAGCAGTTTTTTCTGATCTCGGGAATAAAGTTTGTTGTGTTGACATAAATAAAGACAGGATCAGGGATCTCAAAAGGGGCAAAGTTCCCTTTTTCGAACCGCAGCTTGATGAATTTATCAAAAGAAATTTAAAATCAAAACGGCTTTTTTTCACAACAAGTTATGCTGAATCTGTTCCCAAATCACAGGTAATTCTTGTTTGCGTCGGCACGCCTCCTAAAAATAACGGCGAGGCAGACCTTACATTTCTTTTTGCAGCAGTTGAGGAGGCGGCAAAACATCTGTCAGGCTACACGTTAATTACCATAAAAAGCACGATCCCAGTCGGATTTGAAGACGATCTTGAAGAAACGGTTAAAAAACATGCAAAAGCTAAGTTCGAATTTGCAGCGTCTCCCGAATTTTTAAGGGAAGGAACTGCCATAGAGGACACTTTGCATCCCGACAGAATTGTAATCGGTGCGGCTTCAAAAAAAGCCCAAAAGATTTTACTTTCGCTGCATGCCCCTATTTCCGGCGAGAGAATTTTGTGCGACATAAGAAGTGCACAGCTTGTAAAATACGCATCAAATGCGCTTTTGGCAACCAAGGTTTCTTTTGCAAATGCAATCGCCGCAATCTGTGAAAAAACCGGAGCCGATGTAGAAAAAGTTCTTGCAGGGGTCGGCGCCGACGGACGAATAGGCCGGTCATTTTTATATCCGGGTGTGGGATACGGCGGCTCCTGTCTGCCGAAAGATGTTTTGGCGTTTATTGCAATTGCCAGAAGTTTTAATTACGATTTTCATCTTTTAAGATCCGTCGATTCAATTAATGAAGGACAAATTTCCCTTTTTATCAATAAGGTCAGGTCGGCACTTGATGCAAAGGAAGAAAAAGGCAAAAATTTGGCAGGCAAAAAGCTTGCGGTTTTGGGACTTGCTTTTAAACCGAATACAGATGACATGAGAGACGCC
>Ga0209342_10003686_pt1 | contig 16119 bp, 17 predicted proteins | sample RifCSP16_2_FD_184023 | JGI IMG/M metagenome (GOLD analysis project Ga0209342, IMG submission 184023) | Soil microbial communities from Rifle, Colorado - Rifle CSP2_sed 16_2 (SPAdes) (version 2) | ecosystem: Environmental > Terrestrial > Deep subsurface > Rock core/Sediment | place: Rifle... | reverse complement strand
CCTGCTGCGCCGGCTTCAGGCGCTCGATGAACTCGAGCGGGTCGAACCCGAGCCCAGCGCCGATCAGGCTGTCGAGGACGTCCTGCGGCTTCGCGAGTTTGCCCTTCTCGCCCCGGCGCTCGACGGTGAGGTACGTTTCCTTCTCCGTCCACGTCCGCGTCACGCGGAGCGCGCCGAGGTCCACGACGACCTTCGCGCGCGCGGCCCCCTGGCGGATGGGCACGTCCGGCTGGGCATCCTTCCCACCCAGCGCCATGACGATCGCGTCGAGCGTCGAGCTCTTCCCGGCCCCGTTGTTCCCGGCCACCTTCACCAGGCCGGTCTCCGCGGGCAGGATGTTGACGACGCGCAGGCGCTTGACGTTCTGCGCGAAGAGACCGAGGACGGTGAGCGGGCCCTGGTCGGTCATCGGGTGTCTCCTCCGGTGTGGGGCCTGAAGGTGTCGAGGTAGGCGAGCGCCTGCGCCAGACCCGGCGAGCACGGGGCGCGCTCGAAGGGCGCCGCGGCCACGAACGCCTCGGTGGCGTCGGGCGTGGCGACCGGCGCGCGCTCGTCGACCCCTTCGGGCCAGCCCGGCAGGCCGATCTCATCGTAGACGGGCGTGCCGCCGGCGGGGTGGCAGGGGCAGTCCGCCCACGGGTTCCGCACGGGCGCGGGCCCGAGGGCGTCGCGCACGTCGTCGCGCACCCAGCGGATCAGCGCCTCGCGCGCGCCCTGGCCGTGGTAGATCGCCGCGATCCCGGCGTCGCGGTAGAAGCGCCACTTCGCCGTGAACTGGCGGAGCCTCTCCGCGCGGAAGGCCGCGCGCTCCCCGGCCGACCACGCCTCGGGGTGGAACGGGCTCAGGCCGCGCGCGACCGCCCAGGAGCGATACCAGCCGGGGAGGCTCACGACTTCCTGCCGTTGGGCAGCTTCTTCGTGATCTCGCGGAGCCGCGCGACGGCCTTCTGCTCGTCCGGCCCCAGCGCCTTTTTCTCGGTCGCCAGGTCCTCCGCGCGCTTGAGCGTCCGCATCCAGGCGAGCAGGTCGGCCACCTCGCCGGGGTCGGCGCGCATCAGGTCGTCGGGCCCCACCTTCACCGTCTGCTGGCAGATCACCCGCCAGACCTCCGGCTTCGGCTTGGTCCGGAACGACGCGACGACCTCCTGGAGGCTCGTGACCTTCTCGGCGCGGTCCGCCTCGGGTGACTCATCCGCCGGCGCATCGAAGAGCCCCGGCGCCTCGTGCTGCGTGGGGCCCTCCGTCGGCACCACGCCGCCGGCGCCGTCGAGCAGCTCGGCCTTCGGCGCCGTCGCGCTCGTGGCCGGCGTGGGCTCCTCGACGGTGCGCGCCTGGATGTGCTCGGCGTTGTCCAGTTCCTCGTTGATGTAGAGGTCGCCGAGGTCCTCGGGCAGGGCCATGCGGAGCGCTGAGGCCTCGGCGCAGTTGCCACAGAGCATCGAGAACCCACGCCGGCGCACCACGAGGACGCCTGAGGGCACGGTCACGCACCACACGGGCCCCGACGAGGGGACCGAAATCATGCTTGTCGTCTCGTGCGGGTTGCCCTTCTCGAGGCGGTGATACGGTCGCCCCCAGCGCTGGACGCCCATCAACGAGCGCGCGCTCACCGTGACATGCAGGTTGGGCATCGTCGAGATGTCAGACCAGCGCGCGCGTCGAGGACTGACGGCATAGCCGGCCGCGACCGCGGCAATCTCGAAGGCGGCGAGGTGTATGGGCCGAGACGAGTAGACCCGACGGACCCCGGCTGCGGTCACGGAGCCGTCAAAGTCGATCCAGGCGTCGACGAACACGCGCGCCTGACGGCGTGAGAGTTGCAGCAGCGCGGCGATGTCGACCACCTTGCACGGCCCGCAGAGGAACCCGATGGTGTCCGCGGCATACACGAACTCAGTCTTGTCCGCGCGCGTGACGATCGAGCGCGTCGGCGTCATGGCAACGTCCCCAGCCCGGCGCGCGAGACGCTCGCGCTTATGCAGGCCCAGGGCCCTCAGCGCCGCGACCTTCCTTGGCCGCGAAACGGCGATGACGAATCCGCCGTCGTGGTCGTACCCATCCGCCAGGTATGCGGCCGCCAAGCGCAGCGCCTCATCGGTGAACGGGATGTCGGGGCGTGAGCCCTCCACGCAGCGAGGGATGAAGAACTGCGGACGCGACCGGGCCCGCGCGTAGAGGTCGCCCGCCTCGATCTTGCCAACCGTGGTGAGCATGTCGTGGTTGGGCGTTACGCAGAAGTTGAGGTGCTCGCCGTCGTGCTCGATCATGGGCCCGTCGTAGGTGCGGCAGAACGGCTGCGCGGTCACCGGCTCCAGTCCGTGCGGCGTCACTTGGAGCACGCGCGCCGCCACGGCATCAAACCGCTGGAATCCGGCCTCGGTGAGGACCTCGGTGTCCGCGGTATAGCATTTCTCCAACATGGTCTGGGGCTTGGTTTTCCAGAGCCCCAGGACCATGCCCTTGTTGTCGGTCTGGACGTACTCCTCCCAGCGCACCTCGATGCGGGCGGGCTCTTTCCAGTCGTGACGGTAGACCTCGGCCCACGCTCCGGTGAGCGCACCCTGGGCGTCCCGGATCGGCCCGCGCTTGATCCCGGCGAGGAGCCGTGTGCTGTCCGGCCCCTTCGCGCGGTTGGCGAGGACGCGGAAGCCGTCGATGCCGGTCTGGTGGGTGGCCACCCACTCGTAGCCGCCGTTGCCCTCGTTCAACTCCCTATTCCACCGGCGGCGCTTCACGAAGTGCACCTGGCGCAGGAACGGGTCGAGGCCACGCCGGCGCGACGTCCAGAAGAACACCGCCAGCTCGTCCGGCGTGGCGCCCGGCGCAACGGTGGCGATGAGGGTCTGGATCTGACTCTTGTCGAGCGTCTTGTTGAGCCACTCGACGCTCGGCGACGGCGGTAACGCGAGGGCCTGCGGGCCCGTCGCTGCCTCCGGAATCTCCTTCGCCTCGGTCGGCTTGGTCGCGGTCGCTGTGCCTGTCATGGTCCTGCTGCCCTCCTGGTCACGGTCGTGGGTCAGGGAATCGCCTGCACGGCTCCTCGGAGCGGCACGTAGAGGATGGCGAACGCCGCGGAGGCGGCGATCGCGGCGAAGAGGATCGCGAGCATCAGCCCGGGCTTCATGCCGTCGTCTCGTGGAAGAGCCCGGCGCCGCGCACGATCAGGACTTGCGCGGCGGCCTGGGCCTCGAGGTTCGCCACCTGAGCCCGCGCAGCCTTGCAGAGGCGCTCGGCGCGCGTCGAGAGGATCAGGTGCTCGTGGTCCGGACCAAGGCACGGGCGGAGCTTCTGCCGCTCGCGAGGCTCGATGCGACCGCCAGGGCGCGCCGTCATGTTCGCCATGTCAGGCCCCTCGCGCTCGTCGGACATCGTCCGCCCGCTCGTCGGACATCGTCCGCCGCGTCATGCGCCTGCCGCCTCGGCAAGCACGCCGGCCTCGCGTACCTTGCGACCGATGGAGGCGCAGCGACGGAAGAAGCGGGACGTCTCTTCCCCGGCCCGTCGGGCGGCGTCGTCCCACTCCTGGCGTTCCGTCGAGGTCAGGCGCACGGTGAGCCGCTCGCCGCGCGCTTCCATCCGGATCAGCGGGCGCGCATCGGCGCTCATGCCGGCACCGGAGCGCCCGCCCGACGTTCCTCTTCCGCCTCCGCAATCAGGCTGGCCGCGGCGTTCAGCACGGGGCGCGACGTGAAGTCGCCCGCGAGGACGTGGCACACGTGGGTGCGCGTGACCCCGGCGCGCATCGCCACGCGCTCCTGCGTGATCCCGAGCGCCTTGAGGTTCCGGCGCAGTCGACGTAAAGTCCGTGTGCTCACGGTGAGAACACTAGTTTCATTTGCAACCGATGTCAAGGGAAAAAGTTTCGTATGAAACCGGGCCGCGGAGACCGCCCACAGAAGAGCCGCGAGGTCGAACGGCTCGATCAGGCGATCGAGCGATACGGCGAGGACGCCGTCTGCGCGCTACTCCGCATCAAGGCGGGCACCCTGAAAACGATCCGGCACCGCAACCATCTGTCCGAGCCCGAACGCCTACGATTCGATGCGGCGTTTCCGGAAGGCGAAGCGCCGGCACGACCGATGCAGCTTGCTGCGCTCGGGGAGAACAGGATCATGGGCGACCTGATTAATCTCGGTCTTGTGCGGCAGCTGGCCGACCTCGAGCGTCAGTCCGGCGACAACTATCGACGAATTGTCACGCTGCTCCAGGCCTTCATTGATGTTCTCGTGGCGATGAGTGCCACGGGGAACACGAAGCCCAGGAGCAGAAAGCGACGCGAGGCGGGTTAAATGCGATGGTGGCACGCGCTGATCCTTGCCGCGGGCCTCGCCATCGCCGGCGTTGGTGCCGGCGGGATCTGGGAGGTGCGCTGGAATGAAGACGGGAATCCGTGGCGCTTCAATCGCTTCACGGGGGCCTGGGACATGTACCATATTCAGAAGGGGGGCATGGGATGGCTCAGGATGCCAAACAGGGCCTTCGGGGAAGCCAGGGTCGAGTCGTCGCACTCCTCGCGGGGGCGGTGATTGTGGGTGCCTGCCTGACCCCTGATGTGGGATTCCGCATCCCGACGCGAGCCCTTCTAGGCCAGACCCAGACTCGGGCCGCGACGGATGCAGCGACCTGCGAGGCGGAGGCGTTGGCTGGGGCCGAGGTGCGCGAGCTCCGCTACGCGGCCTGCATGATCGCCCGCGGCTACGCGAGCTTCGTGGACGTGCCGCCGGGCGGCTCGGGCTACGGCCGACTGAGCGCGAAGTACGAGGTCAGCCACGCCGCGCCCGGCGCCGGCGAGGCGGTCCTGCGCGAGTTGTCGGGCTGCGCTGACGAGGCGGTCCGGGTGGCGCGCGACGCGACCGGCGCGCGCATCCTGGCCGCGGCGACGGGCATGGTGGGCGCCGGCCCATTGCACGCGGCGCTCGACCGGACGTTCCGCGCGTGCCTCGAGGCGAAGGGGTACGCCCTGGCCCCCTGGCCCTGACCTACTCCTTCTTCAGCTTGCCCAGGAGCGCCGGCACGCGGGCGAGCGCGAGGTTGGCGATCGAGTCCGCGCAGGCGTAGCAGATGAAGCCCATCAGCACGGCTTGCTTGGCGAGCGACGCCGCCGGCAGGTCGAACGGCGGCCAGATGCTGGCGATCGGGACCGTCCAGACGAACCCGATCACGCCGCCGACCACGACGTCGCGAAGGGTCCCCCTGCCCCAGGTCGCCTGCTCCCCCGTGAAATAGGCGCGCGCGAGCGCGCCGAGGGCCCCGCCGAGCGCCAGGACGAGTGAGGCGACGTCGCCCGGCGCGGTGGCGCCCGCGGCCATCAGGACTCCGAGGATGCTGCCCATGCTCTGTCCTCCAGGGTGATGATCGTGAGCCGCTGCGGCCCCGTCTCCCAGGCCGTCTCGCCGTAGACGTCCACGACGCCGTAGCGCTGCTCGGCGTAGACCGGGTCGATCCCGCACGCCAGGAGCGCCTCGCGGTAGACGAAGTCGGCGGTCGCCTTCGGCAGCGCGTGGGTGCCGTACAGCCAGTCGTGCAGGTGTCCAGCCCTGCGGCACGGGGGCCCGGCGAGCGCGGCCAGCAGGCGCGGGATGCTCTCGCCGTCGCTGACGTGCCCGGCGGGCAGCGCCAGCCGGCCGACGAGGTCCGACTCGTACACCAGCGGCGCGATGAGCGCCCAGCGCTCGCGCCCCCGGTCGGCGCCGTCGAGGAGCTGGGCGCGGTACGGCGTGAGGAACGCGCTCAGGGCAGCAGGCTCCTGAGCACGCGGCCGCCCGGCACGAAGAGGCTTCCGATCTTGAGGCCGTCGGCCTGCAGTTGCAGGATCACCTGCGAGCACTCCGGCGAGATCGGTTCGCGGGTCTTGGACTTCAGGATGTGCCCGCGCATCGCCAGCGTCGCGAGGCCAACGACGCCGTCGGGCTTCGGGGGCGCGGCAGCCTCGAGCTTCACCGCGATGTCGTTGAAGCACTCCGGCCAGCGGTCACCCGCGGGCAGCTTCCCAGCCTCGCGCGCCGCGAGCCCCTCGGCGGCCGCGTTCCGGAAGTCCGCCGGCGCGAACTCCTTCAGGGTGAGGTCGCCGCTGGCCGCTTTCGCGAGCTCGCCACCCGGCGTGGCGCAGCCCGCCAGCGCGGCCACGACCAGGACCAATGTCATCAGCATGCCATTCGTTCTCACGGGCGATCCTCCTTCGGCGGTGGTGTCTGGCGGAGCTTCGGGCAGTGCACCTCCAGCTCGATCTGCCGGCCGCGCCCGCGCATGGACACGGTGACGTCCTCGCAGCCCTGGCGCAGGGCGACGCCGCGCAGCTCCTCGCGCAGCGCGCCGAGGTCGATCGGCCCGGCCACGACGACGGCGTGAATCAACAGGAGGGCCGCGACCGCGTCAGCCACGCAGGAACGTGTGCCGGCCGATCACGGCGAGCACCTTCGCCTCATCGAGCTTCGTCGGGTCCGACGGAGACCGACACCATTCCGGAAGCGTGCCGTCGCCACGCCCGATCTTCGTCACCGCGACGTTCAGGTAGAAGAGCGCGCCGCGCGTCGGGTCGGCGAGCCCGAGTTCCCGGCGGAAGAGCGCGCCGGCGGCAGCGGCGAGGTCCTCCTGCCAGGACGCCGGCGGGATCGTGTCCAGTCGCAGGCGCGTCGGGCTCTGGTTGTTCCAGGCGGAGAACTGGCGGTCCTTGAAGAGGATGTCGAGGAGCGACTGCCGCCACTGCTCGGCGCGGTTCACGATGACCATGCCGACGGCGAGCTTCCCCTGGAAGGGTTCGCCTCCGGCCTCCATCTCGATCGTGGCGGCGAGCGTGGTGAGGTCGTCGAAGGTCGGCAGGATCATCAGCGCGTCCTCTTGAGGAGCTCGTCCAGTTGTCGGCCCTGTTTCTCGAGCTTCGCGTCGATGTCCAGGAACTTCTGGCGCATCACGGCGATCTCGATGTCCTGGCGCGCGTTCTGCTCGAGCGCCGCCTGCGCCTTCTGCGCCGCGCTCTCCACCGTGGTGAGGATCCCGGCGCGGTCCGCCCAGCCGAGGGTGCCGATCGCCCCGAGGAGGAGCACGATGACGACGCCGGCGATCGACAGGGCGAGGCCGGTCGACACGTACCGCGCCAGGCGCTCATCGGTCACGGCAGCCTCCTGGCCGGCGCCTCGTCGGGCAGGGGCACCGTGAACTGCCGCGTCACCTGCTCGAGCGCGCGGAAGCCCCGGAGCAGTAGGGCCCGCTCCTGCGCGACGACCCGCAGCGCCGCGCGCTTGGTGTCGGCCGGGGCCGTGAGGCTGTAGGTGATGAAGGTCTGCGCCTTCCGGAGGTCGCCGAGGTCCTTGCTGATCTCGCGGAGGTCGCCGACCAGTTCGGCCTTGACCCGCGCCGCCGGGTCCTGCGCCAGCTCGAGGAGCCGCGGCGTCGCCTGGCCGCCCTCGGCCTGGGCGCCGAGGCTGCCGGCGACGCGCTGCGCCTCGTCCAGCACGCGGTAGAAGCGCTCCTCCGTCTGCCGGTCCACGTCGCCGCCCGCCTTGCCGAGGACCCGCGAGACGAGCGGGAAGCGCGCGCCGCGCTCGTACTCGCCCACGGTTTCGGGCAGGCGGCGACCGAGTGCGGCGTCGCCCGCGTCGATCATCGACTGGCCGAGCCCGCCTGTCGACGACGAGACCGCGTACTCGAGCTGGATGGGCGAGACCTTGAGCCCGAGCCGGTTCAACTGGCGCGCGACCCGGATCATCGTCGGCGACGTCGTCGCCCGCGCCTGGTCCTCCGGCAGCAGGTTCTCCTTCAGGCTCCGGGGCACCAGCGCGGAGCCGAAGCGCGCGTTGGTGTTCGCGAAGAGCTCGGCCGGGACGCGCAGGACCGGGTTGGCGCCGGCCACCACGCCGGAGCCGGCGCTCTCGAGGAGGCTCTGCGGCAGGCGCCCGCGCGCCTTGTAGTCGAACGGGACCGGCGAGAGGTTTCCGAGCAGGTCGACCATCATGCTCGCGGCGTCGCGCCCGTACGGCGTGAAGGTCCGGTCCATCGCGTGCTCGAGCGCCGTGGAGACGACCTGGTCCGTCTCCTCCTTGGCGAGCTTCAGGTACACCCGCCGGGTCGAGCCGTCCCCGGCCTGGTAGGTCCACGGCGTCAGGATCACGAAGGAGCGCTGCTTCTCGCTCTCCGGCACATCCTCGATGCCCTGCTGGCCGGAGAACTGGCTGTTCCAGAGCCAGAGCGCCGTGGTCGGCAGGAGCGAGTAGAGGGCCAGCCGCGCCAGCGTCTCCTTCGGGTGCTCGCGGATCCGCCGCAGATCACCCGCCGTGCCCTGCAGGCGCGCGTTGTAGAACATCCACATCAGGTTCACGTACCGGCCCCAGGCCCCGGCGCGCCCGAAGTTGGGCGAGCCCCCGTAGTTGGCCGTCTCGTACGCGACCTCCTCCGGCGTCGCCTGGCCCCGGGCCCGGGCGCGCTCGCCGCGGATCAGCGTCTGCAGCTTCGTGGCCTCCTCGACGGCGCTGTTGAACTGCCGGGCGCCCTCGAGCAGGTAGTGGAGCGGATTCTTCGACGTCTGCAGGCGCGCGGACTGGCGGACGAACTCCTCCGGCGTCAGGCTCTTCTGGAGCGTCGAGAAGCCGGCGCCGCTCTCGAGGAAGCGCCGGTAGACCGGATCGTCCTGCCCGAGGAGGGCGCCTCGGTACACGGTGGCGAGGCCCCGGAACCAGTCCGCCGCGAAGCCCGGCAGGTCCGTGCCGAAGCGCCCGGCCTTCAGGCCGAACTTCGAGTAGACGGCCGCGCGCTTGATGTCCCGGAGCAGGTTCGTCGTCGCGAAGGCGATGTTGGCGCCGGTCGCGCCCGCCTGGAGGGTCTTGCGGCCCATGTCGAGGATCCGCCACGCGGCGGACACCTGTTCGGCGTCCAGGAACTTCATGGCCCGGGCGATGTCCGCCGGCACCGCGTAGTTCTTCCGGTGCCCGCCCTCGAAGACGCTGACCACGTCCTTGCCGCCCGGCACCCGGAAGGTGTCGCCGGCGACCGGCTCAACCACGCCGGGCAGGATCGCGGAGAGGTCGGTGACGGCGCGCGCGGCGCGGTTGCGCTCGATCAAGGAATAGGCGCGGGCGGCCTTGTCGAGGCTCGCGGCCACGGGACTCCGCACGTCGCGCTCGGTGCCCTGCTGGCGGCGGAGGTAGTCCTGGTAGCGGACGCTGTAGGGCTGACTCGGGGCCCGGACCGGCGCCTCGCCCACGTCCATGATGTAGTCGAGCACCTGGAAGGGCACGTAGTCCTCGCCGCGGCCCCGGATCGTGCGGTAGGCCTCGTCCGACACGATGCCGGCCGCGTGGGCGTCGTCGAGGACCTTGCGGTTCAAGGTCCACACCCGGTCGGCCGCGGCCTCGACACGCTGGAACTTCTGCGGGCCCTCGAGCTGTCGGAGGTCGGCGAGTGCCTGCTGGATCTTCGGCAGGTCGAAGCCCTGCGGGTTCACGTACGAACCGTCCGGCCGGCGGCCTTCCGGCGAGACGTAGTCCTTCGGCAGGCGCGGGCCCTGGACACCAGGGAGCGGTGGCTGGCCCGGCGGCGCCGGCGCGGCCCCGGGCGCCATCCCCGGGAGCGCGCCCTGCGGCGTGGTCTGGGCGCTCGCGGCGTGTAGGTCCCGGATGCGCTTCTCGGCCTGCCGCAGGAACAGGTAGCGGTCGAGGCTCTGCTCAAGTCCCTCGTCGTACGCCTCGCGGAAGATCCTACCCAGGTCGCGCGCGTAGAGGAGGATCCGCCCGTTCATGCGGTTCCGGGCAATCTCGGCGCGCTCGATCGGCGCCTCACCCGGCCGCGGGCGGCGCCCGGCCGCGACCAGCGCGTCCGTGAGCTGGCGGAGCGGCTGGAACATGTTGGCGTGCAGCTCGATCGCGCGGTCCTTCGCCGCCCGGGCGCGCTCGAGCACCCCGGTCTTCGCGCGCGGCCGCTCGAACATGGCGTCGATATCCGCGAGCGTCGAGCCGGCCGCCGGCTGCGCCGGCCGCGGCCGACCGCCGGGCAGGCGGAAGAAGCCCCCCTCGCTGCCGAAGAGCGCGGGTCGGCCAGAGCCCGCCGACGCCAGGTACTTGAGGTCCCCGGACGAGAGCTGCAAGTAACCGAGAGGTGCGCCGTGGCGCGTGACGTCGCGCGTGACGGACGAGAGGAGCCGGTCGCTGGTGCGCCCCTGGAAGTAGTCGCGGTAGGTCTGGCCGCCGAAGGGCATCGGCTCGTCGCCGCCGAGCCACTCGAGGACCTCGTACGTGCCGGCGCCGCGCCCCTCGTCGCGGAGCAGCTTCAGGCGCGCGACGGGGGCGCCAGCCGGCGTCTGCAGGAGCCGCTCGCCGGCTTCGCTGGCGCCCGCGATCGCGCGGACCCGCTCGAGCGGCTTCGCCGGCGCGGCCGCACGGAACGCCGCCTCGAAGGCCTCGCCGGCGGCGCGGGGCTCGCCGAACATCGTCCCCTGGCCCGCGACGTCTCGCTGGGCCTCCGCGGCGAAGCCGTCGAGCGCCCGCTTGAAGTCGTTCGGCTTCATCCTGATGAGCGCCTCGGCGAGCACATCGGCGCGCGCGTTCGGCGCCTCCTCGCCCAGGAGGCTCACCTGCTGCCGCAGGCGCGCCACGCTCCCCGCCTCCCGCGCGCGTACCTCGGTCGCGGTGCGCAGGGCCTCCGTCAGGTCAGCCGCGAGGTCCCACTCCCCGCCGCGCGCGCGGAGCTGCGCGACGGCCCCGAGCGAGCGCCCGATCTTGTCGAGCGCGCCCGCCGGCGCCTTCTGCAGGAGGTCGGAGTCCGGGACGGCCGCGCCGAGGAGCGTGCGCTCGACGAGCTTCCGCCCGTCCTGGTTGAGCGTCCGCGTGCGCGCGTCCTGGTAGCGCCCGATCTCGCGCTCGGTGAAGACGCCGTCCTTGAGGAGGCGCTGCGCGAGTTCCCACTCGCGCCCGGACCGCAGGAACTCGGCGAGCGTCGCCCCCTCGCCCAAGCGGTCGAGCTGCCCAGCGAGCCAGTCGAGGGTCCCCGCCGAGACGGCGCGCCCCTGGCTCACGGCCGCGGCCTCGGGGTTCAGCGTCTGCTTGAAGCTCTCGTTCGTCTCCTTCGCGAACCGCCGGTAGAACTCGAGGCTCTCCGGCGCGGCCTGCCGCTCCCCGTTCTTGCCCACCACGGCGACCAGCCGGCGCACGTAGACCGGCTGCTGATCGGCGAGGCGGTCGACGTCCTCCGGCGTCCAGCCGAGTACCGGCGCGACCTCCTTGAGCGCTTCGAGATACGCCCGGCGCTGCTCCGGCTTCCGGAACACGCGCAGGAGCGTGAGGGTGCGGCTGTTGCCGGAGCCCACGACGTTCGTCCGCTCGAAGACGATCGGTGAGCCCCCCGAGCTCGGCTGCGGCAGGACGAGAAACGCCGGCTCGAAGCTCTGGTCCTGGCGCACGACCTTGCCCTGCTCGGCCTTGTCGGAGTGGTAGGGCCGGTTCTGCACGCCCGCGGGGTAGTTGGCGTTCTTCGCGAAGCTCACCGGGTCGTGCGAGGGGATGAGGCTCGCGGCCGGCACGAGCTCGTTCCGTACGACATAGCGCGCGCCGGCCGGCGTGCGGACCTGGTACTCCTTGCCCGTGAGCAACGGCGCGTCGGCGGCCGGCACCTCGTCGAGGTTCTTGGCGTACTCCCCGGTCACCCGGACGCCCTGGGCCGTCGGCGCGGCGAGGGTCGCCCGCGCAGCGACGGCCGCTGGACGCTCCGGCAGTCGACGCGCCGAGCGGCCACGCCTGCCACCCGGGATGGCGCGCAGGCCCGCGCCGAATTGCTCCATCGAGGCGGCGACGGCCTGCGCCTCGAGTCTCGGGATCTCGGAGGTGGGCGTGAAGGCCTGCGGCCGTGCGGTCGGCGGCGCGACCTCGCCGGCGTCCTCCCTGCCGATGCGCTGCAGGTGTGCCTGCCACGCCTCGTCAAAGATCCGCCGCCCCTCCGCCACGGCTGCGTCCCGGATCCCGACGTTGACCCGCGGCGCGCGGACGATCCCGTAGGCCCTGTGGGCGAGGTCCTGGACCTCGGCGATCTCGCGCGGGACGAGCTGGAGCTCCGCGGTACTCCCGTCGCGGAGTTGGACCTGGAGATGGAACGCGCGGTAGCCGTCGGGGCGCACGCTCGTGATGAAGTCCTCGGGCAAGAGCACCGGCTGTCCGCTGCGCGCGAGGTCACCGGCGATGCGGCGGGCGGTTTCCGCCCGGTCCACCGCGACGCGCAGGCCGAGGTAGTCCACGATGGTGTCCGGGTTGAGCCCGCCCTTGGCCTGGACCTTCTCGACGGCGCGGCTGAGGTCCTTCGGCCGGGCCCCCATGAACCAGGCGCCGGGGTACGCGCCCGCGATCGCCGCGCCGAGTTCTTCGGCTTCCAGCACGTTGCGCTGCGCGCGAGCGACGTGTCCCTCGACAGTATCGTGTGGTTGGACTACACTACGTCCCGTGGGCGGATCAACGACCCCCAGGCTGACCCTGTCCGCGGGTCCCGTCAGGGACGAACCCGGCGGGCTGCCCATCCGCGCGGTCTCCGACGGCTCGACCGTCTGGAGCGAGGTCTGGCGCGCCGGGTCCTGGACACCGGGAGCCAGGGTGTCCGATGTGCTCGAGGGCTTCCCGCTGCGGCCGGAGGAGATCGCCGCGCTCGGCGATACGGCGCTGACCGAAGGCGCCGAGGTGGGGGACTCTCCTGGTCCCCCAGCCGCCACGGCGACCCCAGTCGTCCCGACCTCCTGACTCGCCAGCCTCCTCGGCGGTAACCTGATCGGCGCCGGCCCCATCCCAGCCGCGGCCACGCCCTCGGCCTGGACTGGCGCAGGCCGTGGCGGCGCCGCCAGATCGGCCAGGGCCGCCGCGCGCTCTGCGGCCGGTGTCCGTGTGATGTCCAGCAGCCTCGTGCCCGCCGCGGCGGCGCGCTCCGGCAGCCGGCGCCCCACGCCAGCCGCCGCATGAGCGCCCTTGAAGGCCCCGAGCGTCGCCGCGGACTCGAGGAGCGCCGAGGCCGGGTCCTGGCCACCGATGATGCTCGGCGCCGCGAAGACGCCGGTCTCGGCTGCAAACCTCGGGAGAGCCGCCGGGATCGCGCCGGCCGGCGTGAGCGCCACCCCGAGCGCCGCCCCGCGCCCGGCCGCGCCCAGCACCTCGGCTGGCGAGAAGCCTTCCCGCTGGTCCCGTGCGATCTCGACCGGCTGCTCGACGGCGTTCCGCACGGCCTCGTAGCCGGCGAAGGCGCTCGCGTTCGGCAGGGTGGCGGCGACGGCCTTGAAGGCGGTCTGCGCCGCGCCGGGCGCCATCCGGCCGACGACGCCCCTGATGATCGCGTTGCCGGCGGCGCTGCCCGGGACGCGCGTGATGAGGAAGGTGAGCGCGCTCGCCGGCGTCAGGTTCGCGGCGACCGCCTCGACGGCCTTGTCGACGAGGGCGGGCTCGTAGTCCGGCGCCTCGGCGAAGGGCCTGCCGCCCCCCACCAGCGCGCCCGCGACGAGCCCCTCGATCGAGCGGTTCAGGCCCCGCTTGAGCGCCTCCAAGGGCTTGGCCTCGGTGACCTCGGAGATCGCGCGGCCACCCGCCTCCCGGGCAAGCTGGAGGGGTCCTGGGGGCGGCCCCTCCCTGACGACCGTCCCGCGCAGGGGCCGGAGCTGGCGCGGCCCCTCCACCGGCAGCGCGCGCGTGGCGGCCATCGGGGCCGAGGCCTCGGCCTGGACGCGGGCCAGGGGGTCCGGCAGGGCGACCTCCGGGAGACCGAAGGCCTCGACCTGGCGCGCGCGCACCTCGCCCGGCGCGGGCTCCGACTCCGGTGCACGCCGCGGGATCGTGGCCGGCGGGGCGTCCGGCAGGGCGCGCGCCGGGAGGCGGCGCGGCGGCTCACCGAGGAGGCTGGAGAGGTCGATCGTCCCGGAACCGCTTGATCTTTCCTCAAGCAGGCTCGAGAGGTCAATCGCCATGCGGATCTACTGCACGTCCCAGCCCGCCTGCCGCATGACGGAGATGGCGCCCGCCTTCGAGTGGCCGGCCTTCATCAGTCGCTTGGCCTCCTCGACGGCTGACCCCGGCGTCTGGACCTGCGGCGGCGGAAGCGCGCGGCGCGGGTCGATCCCGGCCGCCTGCGTCGCCGGCGTCTCGCCGGGTTTCCCGGTGCCGCCACCCCTCGCGGCGATCTCGAGGGCGCGCTCGACCGCGCTCTTCTTCCGCGGCTCCGGCCGCGCCGGCGCCCCGCCAGCGGTCTTGATCGGCTCGATCGTGTCGCCGGCCCCGACGCGCCCGTACACTTCCTGGCCGTTCTCGTCGACGTACTTGATCGTGCCGGTGGCCGTCGGCCGCGCCTTGACGGGCTGGCGATTTGGGCCGAGGAGCGGGCGCGCGGTCCCCGAGGCGTCGTAGACCAGCACGTTGCCCTGGTCGTCGACCATGTGCCCACCGGGGCGCCGGCCGCGCGCGCGCGCATCGGCCGCGTTCATGGCAGCCGTGACCTGCTCCTGCGTCGCGGTGTCCGGGCTGAGGCCGCGCGCCTCGAGCTCGTTGAGGACGTCCTGGCTCAGACGGCGCCCGCGCTCGGCCCGCCTCTGGCCGGCGAGCACGTCGCCGACGGTGCGCTCCGGGAGCCGCCTCGCACCCAGCGGGGCGACGGCGCCTTCGGGCTCGCCGAGTGGCGTCGTCAGCGCCAGCGCCCGGCCGCGCTCGGTGCCGGCCGAGCGAGCGGCGGCCAGGTCGCCCTGGAACGCCGGCAGGTTCGCCAGGAGCTTGTCTCCGCCGGGCCGGGTGAGGATCCGCTGGCGGGCCACGTCGCGGCCGATGACGCCGAGGTCCAGGTCGCGCACGTCCGCGGCCGACTCCGTCCGGGCCCAGCGTGTGCCGCAGGTTGCCGAGCAGGGCCAGCCGGCGCGGGTTCGTGCCCGCCGCCTGCCGGAGCGCCTCGTTGCGCGAGAGGTTCTGCGTCGTCATCAGGCGCTCGACGTCGGCGTTGAGCCCGGCGAGCTCCTTCTGGGCCAGCGCCTTCTCGCGCGCGTCCTTCACGGCGGCGAGCGCCGCGGCGTTACCCTTCAGGCGCGCGGCGATGGACGGGTTCGTCTGGTAGGCCTGGTTCAGCGCCTCCAGGTCGCCGTTGAGGAGGAAGCCGTTGATCGCCTGGTCCGCCTCGCGCACCTGGCCCGCGGGCCCCGCCATCGCAGCCGTGACGTCGCTCGCCTCGGGGCCGAGCACGGCACCCACCTGGTCGGCGTACTCCGGGTGGGCCATCGAGAGCTCGAGGGCCTTGAGCCGCGTGGCGAGCAGGTCCCGCTTCTCCTGGCGCTTGCGCGCGTCCTCCTCGACGAGCATCCGCCGCAGGCCGAGGCCCGTCGTGACCATGCCCTGCGAGCCCTGCAGGAGGCCGGTGCCGAGCGCCGCCAGCCCCCCGAGATCCGCCATCAGGACGTCCTCTTCAGCGCGTCCAGGTAGGCCTGCAGCATGTACGGCCCGGCGGCCGCGCCGACGAGCTGCCCGCCGGCGCCCAGGGCCGCGCGCGACTCGGCCGAGCGGTTCGCGGCGTTCGTCGCCTCGGCGCTGTACCGAAGCGCGGCGTCCTGGCTGCCGATGCCGGCGAGCAGGGACAACTCCGTCGAGGCGAGCTGCGCCGGGTCGAGCTCGAGCTGGCGCGCGAAGTCGGTGCGCGAGAGCCCCATCGTGTTCAACTGGCCGAGCCGCTGCTGGCGCGCGTCCTCGAAGATGGCCTCCCACTGGCGCTTCCTGTTGGCGATGGCGTTCTCGCCGGCCGTGCTCGAGGCCCAGCCCGGGCCCAGCTCCGTGCGGAGCCGACCCTCGAGCGTGCGCAGGTCGTCGTCGCGCCGCTTCACGAGGTCGGGACTGACGAGCGCGTCGTCCCCGAGCAGCGCCGCCATGATCTGGTCGTTCACCGTCCGGCGGATCCCCTCCTCGCCGGCGTACCCCCGCGCGGCTGGCGTGCCCTGCGCGGCCGTGCGGGACGCGGTGAGCGCACCCGCCGCGGCCTGCTCGGCCGGCGAGAGCTGCACGGCGGCGCGCGAAGGCGTCGCCACCGAGGGCGTCTTCGTGAGGAGCCCCTTGCCGACCAGCGCGAGTCCGCCCAGGCCCATCGCCGCGCCGACCGGGTTCTTCTTCAGCGCGCCGAACGCCCTCGTCGCGGCGCTCTGCT
>Ga0209342_10003684_pt1 | contig 16121 bp, 12 predicted proteins | sample RifCSP16_2_FD_184023 | JGI IMG/M metagenome (GOLD analysis project Ga0209342, IMG submission 184023) | Soil microbial communities from Rifle, Colorado - Rifle CSP2_sed 16_2 (SPAdes) (version 2) | ecosystem: Environmental > Terrestrial > Deep subsurface > Rock core/Sediment | place: Rifle... | reverse complement strand
TGCTGCACTCGCCCATCGCCAGCGTACCCCAGCGTGGTGAGCGCCCAGATCAAATTCCCGTTCAGGCAATGCACTGCCCCGCTGGGGACTGCGCCGGCACTGGCCGAGAAGCCGCCGTGCGCGGCCTGTGAATGCGAGAGGAGATACTTGACGCCGCGCTGGATTTGGCGGTTACGCCCGTCTGCGCCGAGTTCGGCGAGAAAGAGGATTTGCCACGCGGTGGACTGGTATTTGGGCCCATACCCGACGCCCGGTTTGCTCCACCAGCCCTCCGGGTGCTGGGCGGCAAGAATCTTCTTCACCAACTCACCGCGCATGATGGCTCGTCGCGCAGCCTGCACCTCGCGATCGTCCTCGGGCCGATTGAGCAAATGTCTGAGAGCGAAATAACGCACTGAAGGGCTGTCCTTCTCCAAGAGCCATTCTGTTATTTTGTCCATGAGATCTGCTCCTGAAAGCTCGCGCTTGGGCAGCAACCTGTTTGCTCAATCATATCACCCCCCGGTGAAAAGAAAGCGGACGAACTTGCCTGCGTCCCGCCATCGCGGCCAGAACGCCGGGACTCTCCGGCGATACTCGGCGTAGCCTTCTCCAAACCGTTCGATCAACTCCGGCTCCTCCAGCAGCCGCAGCCAGAGCGTCAGGCCAACGGGCATGAACAGGCCAAACAGGACAGAGAACCACGTCCCGCGCCACAGCCCGAAGGCCATGCCCATCCTGATCGCGCCCGAATAAGCCGGGTGACGCAATACGCCGTAGATGGACGAGTTCACCAGGCGGCTCTCGGCGGGGAAATAGACGTACAGCATCGCCAGGTTGTCCATTCCCAGGACGATGTATGCCCGCACATAGAGCAGGAGGCCGGTGACCAGAAGATATAGGCCGATCATGGAGGCCAGCGGGGTCAGCCATCCCGACCAAACCCGCTCTCCCGGCAGATATAGATTGTGGAAGATGGCGGCGAACATGCACGGCAGGCCCGGCAGCATGAAGCGCGCGAAAGCGTTGCGGTAGGCGAGCGCGCCGTATTTCTCCCGATACTCGCGCCGCCGCCAGAAGAACTGCGCGGCGACCAGAAAGCCGATGATCACGGCGGCGATCTGGCCCAGCGGACTCCAACGCAGCCACAGTTGGTCGGCAATCACCATGACCGCCGTCGCCGCCGCGAAAAAGGCAAGCGCCGTGAGCCCGATGAGCGGGCCGCGTCCGGCGCGCAGGTCGGGCACGTGGGCGATAAGGATGTCTCTGCCCGTCATACGATCATCTCGCCCTGAGCGCGGCCAACCTAAGCAGGAGCCACGCCAGCCACAGGGCGGCGGCCCAATAGACCTGATACTCAAAGAATGCGAACACCATCGCCGCTCCAAGCGGTCTCATTCATCGCGCTTGACCGAATGTTCGGCTATCCCGACCACTTCCTGCAACCGCTTCAGGTTCGTGTCGGTAGGGATGCCATCTCTGTCCCAGTGGTATTTGCACCCCACGTAATCGAGCAGCACGCCCTGCGCCGGTACACCCAGGACCTCAGCCTCCCAGCCGCCGCTCCAGTTGGTGAGTGCGCACGCGACGCCGACGAGGCTGATGCCGCTCAGCGTCCGTCCGGCCTCGATGCCAAAGCCGCGCAGTTCGTCGGGGATGATGCAGACCTCGAAGCCGTGCTTTTCACCCAGTTTCGTGATCTGGTGGACGCGGCACGTCGGCGTGCAGGCCTGGCACTTTGCGCCGAGCGGCGTCTGGATGGCCTTGCACTTTTCCTCCGGTTGGGCGCGCATGCAGGGAGGCACAATCACGATCTTGCGTTTCGCGGCGAGGAAGCGCTCCCGGTAGGCGCGGCTGAGGATCTCTGTCCCTAACATGCCCAGGTGATATTCCACGCGCGAGCGCGAGAGGAGCTCGGCGTCGTAGCGCCAGCGGTATTTCGGCGCGACTTCGGACAGGAAATGCTCAACTTCTTCCGTGTATTGGCCGAGGGCCAGATAACTGTCTATAGCAAAATCATCCGCCAGCGCGAGACACCGCACGAGCGCCTCCCGCGCGGACGCCGCGCCGAGGTCCTCAAAAAAATCCTGCCACTGGGCAAAACGGGCGGCGCGGACCTCCTCGCCGTTGGCTTTGAGCCAGTCAATCAGGCGGCTGACGTCGCTCGCCCCAGCCGCCCCGGCCGGCTTGTGGCTTCCCAGCCAACCGATGAGACCTCGCGCTATTTTGACCGCCCCCTCTGCTTTCGGCCACCGTTCCTGCGCGCCGATCAGCGCCTCCAGTGCGCGCCCCAGCCGCTTGGGCAGATGCATGGCTTCCGTTCCATGCTCGCGCAGCATCACGCCGAGCGCGAGGAGTTCAAAGGCGCACTCCGCTTCCGAGCGGTCGGGCTGGTCCAGCTCGCGCCGGAACGCACGAAAATGGATGATGACGTCTCGGGCTGCGTGAAGGGCGTTGGACTGCCAGGCGTCCGCAAAGCGCGCCATGTCGCGGTAGTACGCGTCTGAGTTGCGCGCTTCTAACCGCAGGGAGTAAGTGATAATTCGGGGCATCACGCGCCTCCGCCCGGCTGTGCGCGGCTGGCTGCGCGGACCTGGCCGCGTGGGTCAGTCCTTGCACCCGCCGTTGTCCCACAGCCGCGCCACCGTTGGAAAGCGGCCCAGGTCGGTGTGCGGCAGGAACAGCGCGCTGGTGAACGCGTCGTAGAACGTGTTGTCCACCGAGAGCTCGATATACGTCATCTTCTCGGCAATGGCTTTGATCTGGGCGCGGGCCGAGCGCGAGAGCAGGGCCATGTACGCGCCTGTCACCGACGTGTTGCCGAGGAAGGTGAAGCGGTCCCAGGGCATGTCGGGCAGCAAGCCGATCTGCACAGCTTTTTCGACGTTGATGTACTTGCCGAACGAGCCGCCGATCAGCAGCCGCTCGGCCTCCGCCAGGTCCACGCCGATATTTTGCGCGAGCACGGTGAACCCGGCGTAGATCGCCGCCTTCGCGCGCAGCAGGTTGTCCACGTCCACTTTGGTCAGGACGATGTCCCGCCCGGCGGCGGTTTCTTTCCCCCACGCCACCACGTACTCCGGCCCGTGCTCGCCCACCCGCAGGCGCGGGGTGCGGGCCGACGCAGGGTCTGCCCCTAGGGCGAAATTGCCGCCCTTGTCCACGACTCCGGTGATGAACAATTCGGCGATGAGCGAGATCAGGCCGGAGCCGCAGAGGCCTTTCGGCTTTGTCTCGCCGATCACGCGGTACGTCGGCTCGAAAGTCTTGCCGTTGATCCAGACTTCCTCGATGGCCCCCGTGGTCGCGCGCATTCCGCACACCACGCCGGCTCCTTCAAACGCCGGCCCCGCCGAGCACGCGCACGTCACCAGCCAATCTTTAGTGCCTAATACCATCTCGCCATTCGTGCCCACGTCAATGAACAAGGTGAGCGCTTCGGCCTCGGCCAGCCCCGAGGCGAGCACGCCCGCCGTGATGTCCGCGCCAACATACGAGGCCACGCCGGGCAGGCAGTCCACCACCGCCAGCGGGTGGATGTCCAAACCCACGTCTGAAGCCAGAACAGGTAAGGGGTGATTGACGGCAGGGATATAGGGCGCGAGGCGGATGGAAGCCGGCGGCACGCTGAGGAACAGGTGCATCATCGTACTGTTGCCCGCGACGGCGGCCTTGTAGATTTGCCCGGTTTCGACGTGATTGCGCTGCGCGAGCCGGTGGATGACCTCGTTGATTGTCTTGCCGACCAGGTAAGTCAGTTCTCCGAGACCGCCGTTTTTGCTCGCGTAGATAATGCGCGAAATCACGTCTTCGCCGCGCGCGATCTGCCCGTTGTATTCGGCGGCGCTGTCTACGGCTTCGCCCGTCAGCAGGTTGACCAGGTAGACGGTGATGGTCGTCGTGCCGATGTCAATCGCCGCGCCCCACACGCAATCCCGGCGGTCTCCCGGCGCCAGATCAATGAGCCGAGGCGGCCCCTCGGGCTGGCGCCAGTTGTCTGTTTCGACGATGGCCGTCATTTCCCAATTGGCCTCACGCAGGCGTCGGCCCAACTCGCGCAACAGGGGCAGGGGAATGTCGAGATTGCCGATGCCTTGCTGTGCGAGGGCGCGCTGCAGCCGGAAGAAGTCGTCAACGGCGTCGTCCAGCGTGGGCGGATCGAGCGAGAGGTAAAACGCCCGCACAGTCTGGTCCCGCGCGCTGTCGTAGGGAAATGGGACGGCGACTCTGCGTGCGGTCTTATCGGTGATCAGCCGCCGCTCGATTTTCTCCTGTTCTGGGATGTAAATGGCGGCGTCGCCCTCGACGACGGCCTGGCAGGCGAGCGCGTACCCGGCTTCGAGATCGGAGGCCGACAGGCGGAGCGTGGACCGGCGGCGAACCTGCCCGCTTTCGACGACGACCGCGCACCGCCCGCACCGCCCCTGCCCGCCGCACGGCTGGCCGATGTCCAACCCAGCCGTCCGTAGCGCTTCGACGATAAGGGTGCCGGTTTGGACCGTGACTGTTTTATCAGACGGGTGAAGCGTGAGCGTGTGAATGGCCATTAGCGCCTCCGCGGGCGCAGCACGGTGAACAGAAGGATGAGCGCCGCCAGCGGCCAGACCCACGCCAACTCGCCTGGGCCGCCTGGGCCGGTGCGCGCTTCAGTGCGCCGAAAGTGCAGCAGACGGTATTTGCTCGTTATCGCACCGAATTCGCCATCCGTCATATGGATTGGGTCAATCCCCACCAGATAGGTGACGACGCCGCTGCTCATCAGCACCTGTCTCAACAGCGGCAGTCGCTTCTCAGAATCCGACACATCTTCCACCACGCCGGCCCACCAACCATCAGGCAGCCACACTTCAACCTCCGGATGGGCTAGCAGGTTGCGACACCAGTCGGAGATCGCGCCGAACCCGGCGGTGCAGTAGAGCTCCCCATCCACCAGCGCGTAGTTCACCGGGGCATAACGGCGCGCGCCGGTCTTGCGCCCGGTGTGGGCGATGACCATGATGCGCCCGCCGACCTCCGGCCAGGCGTTGATCCACGCACCCAACCCCAGCCGCCACAGCAGGAGCATAAGCGGATTGAAGCGTTTGAACACCTGTCGCAATGTTGCTTCGGCGCGTGGATTTAGGATCGTCATCAGAATCTCGGCGTCGGGCAGACTATCCCACAGCGCCTTCGGTCTGATTGGACAGGTAATTCTCCAGACCCATCTGCTCGATCTGCGCCCGCTGCTTTTCCGCCCAGTCCACATGCCCCTCTTCCATTTTGAGGATGTTAGTCAGCAAGTCGGCGGTCGCTTGGTCGTCTACCTCATGCGCCAGGCGAATGGCGGCGTTGTAAGCGCGCACGGCTGCTTGCTCGGCGGCCTGATCATTGCCGATCATGTCCAGCACGCTCTGGCCAATTTGTATGGGGTTGAGCTTGGAGACGACGGGCGCGCCTTCCAGGAAGATAATGCGCTGAATGAGCCACTCGGCGTGGTGCATCTCGTCTCTGGCTTGCTTCTCAATGGCTTTGTGGAGTTTATCGTAGCCCCAGTTGTCGCCCATCTCTGAGTGCACCATGTATTGGCTGATGGCTGTCAGCTCATCGGCCAGAAGCTCGTTCAGCACCGTCAGCATCTTTGCGTCGCCTTTCATTGTTTCTCTCCTTTTCTGCGAAAATCTCTTGAAGGCTCCGGGAGGTTCCTATTTCCTCAGGCGCCTTGCTTCTGTTTCCACATCACCTTCAAATACCCTGGAAGATCCACGGCTTCCTTCGGCCCGACCATGATTTCCCAACCCGGCAGGGCTTCTTCCAGTTCGCCTGAAAGCACCGCGACCTGCCCCGGGATGATGAGCCGCTTATGATTGGCCTTGCCTTCGACGTTGAAGTTCTTCACGGCTTTCGCGATCCGCTCAGCGTCGAATTTCCCGGCGGCCCACGCGGTGAGCACGCTCATGCCCTCGGCGTCGGCTACCACCAGCCAGCCCGGCCAGCCGGAGCCTTCCACCTCGTTGTTCACGGCAAAGTAGGTAATGGAGAAGTTCGTCGTCACCATCACGGGCGCGTCGCCGTTCGGCGAATTGATCTCGTACAGCCCCGGCTGGACCTGAATCGGCTTCTGCGGGTCGGTAAAGATGTTCTGCCGCAGGACGAGGAGCGGATAGGCCGTCGCGGGGTCGAAGGCCTCCAACACGACGAAGCCCGCATACTTGGCGATGTGCTGCGCGGCCAGCACCATTTCGTCGGCGTTCGCCTCGCCCGGGAAGGTGATGACCGGATGGCCGAGGGCGCGGAAGTTCTTCTTCAAGGCCAGGCGGCGAATCTGGGTCAGCGCGGTGAGCGACTCGCCGTACCCGCGCGCCATCGGGTCCAGCACCAGATCCTCCAGGCCGGCTTTCTTGATGTCGGCGGTGAGGGTAGCCAGTATCTCCAGCGACTCGGCGCGCACGGCCAGCGGCGCCCTGGCGGATTTGGCCGCCTCGACCATTTTCGGCCAGTTGGTCTCGTCGGCGGCGTAGAGCAGGGGGGTTATGCCCTGCGCGGCTTTCACTCCCTCGGCCATCACGTCCGGGTCGCGGGCGATGAGGATCAGCGGCTTCCGGCTCGCCTCACGTACGGCGCCGATGGCGGCGGCGAATCCCGCCCCGTCGCCGGGCGCCTCGACCGCGAAGCCGTCCACGCCGAGCTTGATGCCCACGTAATCCACCACGTAGGCGCTGGCTTTAGAGACCTGCGCCTTGATGGCCTCCACGCCATCCGAGGCCTTCACACGAATGAACAACCCCGGCTTGTGGTAAAAAGTCTTCTCATGGCGGAAGAGCACCGTTTCGTTGCCCGCCTCGATCTTGACGCCGTCGCTCGCCACCGTCACCAGCCGGATGGGCGGGGCCGAGGCGGCCTCCAGTTGCGCCTTGGCCTGCTCGGTGACATAGGGGCATTGCTTCAGTTCGGCCTGCTTCGCGGCGAGTTTCATCGCAAACGCCAGGCAGGTGGGTTGGCCGCATTCCTTGCAGTTGGTCTGCGGGAGGAGCTTGTAGATTTGGAGTCCGGTCAGGGCCATAGGTCACCTCGTGAGATGGACAAATGCGCAATGGGTAAATGACAAATGTGACATTCCGGCATCTGTCATCGGGCCTTCATCAAATTCGCCGCCATATCCTTGACGCGCGCCAATGTTTCAGGATGGCGGAGCACGACGACATCCGCGCCGGCGTGGATGAGCGAACTAGCGGTCAGGGTTTCCCAGTTGAGGGCCCGGCGTTTCCAGTCGCCCCAACTCTCAGGGACACCTTCGCCCACTTTGGATTCCTTCGCCTTCCACGCCTCCTCGCCCGGCGTGACGATCATCGGCTGCTGCGTCATGCTGTCGCCCTGCAAGGCGGCCAGGCGCAAACGCTCCATCACCGAGTAGCCGTACTCGATGCCGTAGCCAAGCGCGCCGGTCGTCGGGTCCATGATGATGCGCTCCAGCGGCATCCCCATGTCGTGGATCAGGATGACGAGCTGCTTGGCGAGGTTCACATCCATGGGCGTCTTTGAGCTTACCAGATGGTCGTTCGCCATCGCGGCCGCCACAATCGTCCGGTAGTTCTTGTCCTCGCAGACGCCGATGAGCAGCCGCTCGCCTTTGGCTTCTTCGGCCACAGGGACGATCAGTTCGTTATCCCTCTCGGCCTGGCCCGGCCCCAACACGGCCAGCGGCAGTCCGGTGGCCTTGAGCACTTTGCGGACGACGGCTCGGGCGTTCTCCGGCGTGTTCGGTTTACCGTCAGCCGTCGTGAGCGAAAGCGTCAGGATCAGCAAATCCGCTCCGGCCACCTCCGCCGCGTGGGCCCAGTCGCCGGGGTCGTCCATGGCCTCGCCCCACACCTCGTAGAGCAGAGGCGACCAGTCATCCGGCTTGCGGTCTTTGATCTCGACGGCGAGGGCAGGGGGATGGGGGATCGCGCCATCGAAGTGCAGGAACGGCAGCGTGCCCTCGCCGCCGACGGTGACCGTTTTCGCGCGCGTCCCTCCCTGGGCCGTCGTCGCGCCCAGGGTCACTTCTCGGACTCTTCCAGTCCACTTTTCTCTTGGAATCTCGACAACTGTCGGCATATTTACCTCCAGAAGGGATTGGGAAAGGCCAGGCCGCTGCCTGAGCCTATACCCATAAAGATTACCGCTCCATTCGGAGCGGTAATAGTGAGAATGTACAGTTTTGAGGCGTGATGTATGTCAGGGGAAATCAGAACTGGGACCCCCAGCAGGCTCTACTGGACCACTATGCCGCCTCATCCAGCTTGTCCTCGCCCCAATTCAGCGGCCGGCCGGCTTCGCCGACGAGCAGGGGGCGGCGGCGGTGGGCGATGGCATCGGCGTGGACGACGACGCGGCGCACGTCGGAGCGTGAGGGGATTTCGTACATCACGTCGAGCAGCGCGCCCTCGAGGATCGAGCGCAGGCCACGCGCGCCGGTCTGCTGTTGGAGCGCCATGTCAGCGGCCAGGCGCAGGGCTGCGTCGTCGAAGACCAGTTCCACATTGTCCATCTCGAACAGCCGCCGGAACTGCTTGACGAGCGCGTTGCGCGGCTGGGTGAGCACGGCCATCAGCCCGGCGTGATCGAGCGGCTCCAGCCCTACCGCCACCGGCAGCCGCCCGACGAGCTCGGGGATCATCCCGTAGTGCATCAAATCGTCCGGCGTCACCTGGCGGAGCAGCTCGCCCGCCAGCGCCTTCGACTTGCCGTTGCTCTTCTTCAAGCGATGGGCGATGACCTCCGTCAGGCCGTCAAATGTGCCGCCGCAGATGAACAGCACGTCGGTCGTGTTCACCTGGATGAATTCCTGCTGGGGATGCTTGCGCCCGCCCTGCGGCGGGACGTTGACCCTGGCCCCTTCGATGATCTTGAGCAGCGCCTGCTGCACGCCCTCGCCTGAGACGTCGCGGGTGATGGAGGGGTTGTCGCCGCTCTTGCGCGCGATCTTGTCCACCTCGTCAATGTAGACGATGCCCTTCTCGGCGCGGGGCAGGTTGTAGTCGGCGGCCTGGATCAGGCGCGCCAGGATGGATTCGACGTCCTCGCCCACGTACCCGGCCTCCGTCAGTGCCGTCGCGTCGGCAATGCAGAAAGGGACGTCGAGGATCCGCGCGAGCGTCTGCGCCAGCAGGGTCTTCCCGCACCCGGTGGGGCCGATGAGCAGGATGTTGCTCTTCTCCAGATCGGGGTCGCCGGGGCGCGGCTTGTGGCTGATGCGCTTGTAGTGGTTGTACACCGCGACCGCCAGCACGCGCTTGGCCTGCTCCTGCCCGATGACGTACTCGTTCAGCTTCTCGTAAATCTCTTTGGGGGGCACCGCGGGGCGGCGGCCGAATTCGAGCGGCGCCGGGAAGGCCTCGAGCGGGTCGGCCTCGGCGAGCAGGTCGTGGCATGTGTCCACGCACTCGTCGCAAATGGCGATGCCCGGCGGCCCGGCGATCAGCCGCGCGACCTTGTCCTCTGTGCGCTTGCAGAAGGAACAGCGCCTCGCTTCGTCAGAGGGTTTGGCTTTCGGCATGGCGCTCGCTGAAAGAAAAGCGGCCAGCCCAACAAGCCGGGAGGCCGCTGCTGAACGTCTTGCTCCCGCGCAGCCGGCTCACTTCTTGCCGTTGCCGCCGACGAGGGCGTGCTTTTCTGGCAGGGGCATGACCTCGTCAATTACGCCCAGTTCAACCGCCATCTGGGGGGTCATGAAGAAGTCGCGGTCGGTGTATCTGGAGATTTGCTCGTTGTTCATCTTTGTGTGACGCTTGAGGATGGCGTTGAGCAGGTCGCGCTGGCGCAGGATTTCGCGGGCGGCGATTTCGATGTCCGCCGCCTGACCCTCGACCCCGCCCAGCGGCTGATGGAGGTGGATGGTCGCGTTGGGCAGAGCGTAGCGGCGGCCCGGCGTGCCTGCCGTGAGCAGGACCGTGCCGAAGCTGGCGGCGAAGCCTACCGCCGTGGTCGAGACCGGCGCCTCGATCAACTGCATGGTGTCGTAGATCGCCAGCCCGGCGTGGATCACGCCGCCGGGCGAGTTGATGTACATGCGGATTTCCCGCTTGGGGTCTTCGCTGTTCAGGTAGAGCAATTGCGCCACGATCAGGTTCGCCACCTGGTCGTTGATGGGCGTGCCCAGGAAGACGATGCGCTCCTTGAGCAGCAGCGAATAAATGTCGTAGGCGCGCTCGCCCCGGCCTGACGATTCAATCACCATCGGGATCAATGCTTGTGGGTCCATGCTGGTCATAGGTAACCTCCGGGATGCTGGTCCGTTTCACTGGAATGATGCTTTTTCTGTGCCCTCCGCGCCCATCCGGTTATTTGTGTACAGGCAGGCGGTCAGCGGCGCCGCCTATTGAGCCGAGGCTTCGGCGGCGGGCGCGCTTTCCGCCTCGGCCTGGCCCTCGATCACCCCCGGGCTCGCCCGACCCGCCTGCCCGGCGGGCAGGTGGCGGGCCTCCGGCTGCGCCTCGGCCGCGCCAGGCAGTGGAACTTGCTCGCCGCGGGCAATCGCCGACAGCCGCTTGAGCGCCTTTTGCGTCAGCAGGTCCACGCCCAGCGTTCGGCGAGCGTCCTTCGTCCCGAACAACTCGCGGATGCGCCCGGCCTGCTCGCCGAACGGCGTGCTCAACTTCTCGATCTGGTCGTCTACGTCCGTGTCGCTGACGTCGAGCTGTTCGAGTTCGACGACTTTGCCCAGGATGAGCGCGCGCTTCAACCGTTCCTCGGCGCGCGGCTTGTACTCTTCGCGCAGGGCCTCTTTCGTCTTGCCCTCGATCTTCAAATAGTCGTCGAGCGTCAGGCGCTGCTCGTGCAGGCGGCGGTCGAGGTCTTCGAGCAGGTCGTCCACTTCCTTCTCCAGCAGCACGAGCGGATACCGGATGTGCGCCTGCTCGAGGAGCCGGTCCATGATCTGTGCATTGTATTCCTGCTCGACCGTCCGCTCGGCCTGGTTCGCCAGGTCTTCCCGTACCCGGGCGCGCATCTCGTCCAGGGTCTGATAATCGCCGATGGTTTTGGCGAGTTCGTCGTTCCACTCGGGCAAGGTCCGCTGCTTGACTTCTTTCACCGTGACTTCAAAGTGCGCCGTCTGGCCGCGCAGCGACTCGTTTGCGTAATCATCGGGGAAAGTCAGATCAAATTTCTTCTCCTCGCCGGCCTTCAGGCCCACGATGAATGGCGCAAAGCCCGGCACCGGCCAGTCGGTCTTCTCATCGAGCAGGAGCGAGATGTCCTGGTCGGCGAGCAAAAAGTCGGAGGGGTTCTCGCCCGTGTTCAGGTAGCCCTTCACATCGAGCACCGCCACGTCGGTCAGTTCAGCCGGGCGGTCCACTGGCTCCATCACCGCCTGGTGCTCGCGCAGATGCTCCAGCGCCTCGTTAACCTGCTCGTCCTTGATCTCTGGCGGGGTGTAGGGAAGCTGGAGGGCGCGGTAATCCCCAAGCTCCACTTCCGGGCGCAGGGGGACGCTGAACTTCAGCACCATCGGCTTGAGCTGCACGTCCTCCAGCGCGCCGGGGCCGTAGGCGTCTATTTTTTCCTGTTCCAGCGCCTCGGCGTACACCTTCTGGCCGAGGTCTTCCACCGCCGCTTCGTACAGCGCGCCTTCGCCGAACTGGCGCAGGATCACGTCGTAGGGGGCCTTCCCAGGGCGGAAGCCCGGAACCGGGTAGCGCTTGGCGAGCTGGCGGGCGGCGGCGCGCAGGGCCGGCTGGACGCGCTCCTCATCCACCTCGACGGTCAGCTCCAGAATGCTATTCTCTTGCTTGTGCGTCTCGATCTTCAACTCAGGTATCCTTTTACCCACAGGGGGTGACCCGCCGCCAGGGTGTTGGACGTGCGGCGAGTATAGCATAGCGTGCGTTGGCGAATGATAAGAAAGCGGGCCACAGGGGCTGCCTATTTGGCTAGGTCCCATAACCGCAGCACAAGTTGCTGACTTGCGCCTCGAGTGGGGAAGGAGGGATTTGAACCCTCACGGGTTGCCCCGACGGATCCTAAGTCCGTTCTGTCTGCCAATTCCAGCACTTCCCCGTTTTGTGGGATTGCACGTGAAATTTTAGCATCTCGCGCCCGGCCTGTACAGCCTTTGGACCGGGCCGGGCAGGGCTTTCCCAAAGTCCCGGCGATTGCCCGCCCTGGCTAGCGCCAGCGGGCCAGGGAAATCGCGGCAACAAAAAGCACGAAGTCACCCTACGGTGACTGGCTCTAGCCCGCGAAGGCAGGCTTTGTGCCCTTCGTTGCTGCGCGCGAAGCGTCTAACCGCCGGAGCCGAGAATGGGAAAGCCCTGCCGGGCCGGAAGGGTGCATTTCGGCGTGGTGCGTCGCACATGACCAGAAACTATCGTAGCACCCCCGGCAACAGCGCGTACCACTCGGTCGCGCGCACCAGGTCGTCCAGCGGCACCTGGTCCAAGAGGCTGTGGGCGGTGGTCTCGACGCCAGCGGCGAAAATAATCGTCGGGATGCCAGCCTTGCCCGCCCAATACGTGCCGTTAGTGGAAAAGTTGAGTTTGCCGGTTTTCGGCGCGCCGCCCCACAGCGTCTGGGCCGTCCGCATCCCGGCCTGCACCAGCGGATGCTCTTCGGGGAGCGCCCAGGCGGGGTAGTACTTGTCCACCGGGTACTTGAAGCCGGTGTACGAGGGCGTATCGTAGAACAGCATCTCGACGGTCATGTCGTTCTTATGCTCCGGCGGGATGAGCGCCTTCACCTGTTTCATCGCTTCTTCCTTGCTCTCGCCAAACGTCAGGCGGCGGTCAATGTAGATGGTGGCTTCGTCCGGCACGGCGTTGAGCGAGGGCGACCGGGACTCGCTGATGCTCACGGTGATGCGCCCCTGGCCGAGGAACGGGTCGGCGTGCAACTGGTCGTTCAGATCGCGAATGCCGGCGATGACCGGGAGCAACTTGTAAATGGCGTTGTCGCCCAACTGATTGGAGGCGGCATGGGCCGAGCGGCCCTTGGCGACGACCTTCAACTCCACGCGCCCCTTGTGCCCCCGGTAGACATTCATCTCAGTCGGCTCACCCACGACCACGAAATCGGGCTTGACGCCCTCGACGTTCACCAGCGCGTCGCAGGCGATCCCGTCGCAGTCCTCTTCCATGTTGCCGAAGTAGTAGACGGTGTACCCGTCGAGCAGGCCGAGGTCGCGCGCCAGGGCGATGCCGTAGATCATTCCCGGCGTGGACTGTTTCTCATCCCCAGCCCCGCGGGCGTACAGAACCCCGTTCTCGACCTTGCCTTCGAACGGATCCCACTCCCAATCGGAGCGGTCGCCCACGTCTACCGTGTCAAGGTGCGAGTCGTAGAGCAGAATCTTGCGGCCATTGCCCACCCGCCCCAGCACGTTGCCCATCTTGTCAGAGCGCGTGTCCTCGAAGCCCAATCTGTCCATCTCGGAGATGACGCGCTTGCCGACTGCGCCGATATTCCCCATGATGCTGGGGATGGCGCAAATCGCGCGCATGAACTGGACGATCGGCTCGCCCTGCCCGGCCACGCGGGCTTGGATGGTTTGGATGAGGTCCGGGGTGATTTCAGTCGCCATGTCGGTCTCTTTGCGCGTTTAACCCCCCACCCCCATCCCGCTTGCGCGCCATCACGGCTATCAAGCCTTGGCTGTTTCGAGCGCCTTGCGCCGCAATGGGGAGGGGCGAGAGGGGGTCACCTTTTCAGCCAGGCCAGCAAATCGCCGTGGATGCGGATTTTGAACTCGGCGAGCTGGTCCATCGTCTCGAGGGCGCGGGCGTAGCTCATCTGCGCGGCGCCGTTCAGGCGCGAGTCGTAGAAGGCCATGAAGTCGGCGCGGTAGGAGACCGGGAGCTGCCCGGCGGTCTCAATCAGGTAGTGCGTCCAGGCCATGCCCAGGTCGCTCAGTTTGGCCCAGTTGGCTTTGAGGTATTCCCACGCCGGGACCTGCGAGTGGCGGCGGGTGAGCATGGTCGTCAGCACCGGCCCGATGCTCTCTTTGGGGATGACGTCTTCGTCCATCAGGCTGAGAGTCTGGGCCACCAGTTCGGGCGCGCGGAAGGCGGGGAAGCTGTAGAGATAACGCTGGACCTCCTGCGGCGTGAACGCGGCGGCCTTGCGGCGCTGGTAGATGCGGACGTATTCCTGGAAGCGCGCAAGGTCGCCAAATTGCGCCGCCGCGGCGACGAGGGTCGAAGCGAGGTTGGGATCAACAGACTTGGGATCGGCCGCCTCCTGAGCGGCCCATTCCCCGGCCTCGGCAAGGGCGCGCAGGTCGTGCGCCAACGTGGTCATGGCGTCAACGACGGAAATGCGAGTCTGCGACGTTTCAGTGGTTTCGCCCTCGCGTGGGGCGAATCCCAACTGGTCGAGGCGCGCCGCAAAGAGCCGGTCTACCCAGCCGCGGAACCGCTGCAGGGCGGTTTCATCCCCAGCCTCCTCGACCAGGCGCTCCAGGGCGTGCAGGCGCCCGACCACTTCAAACAGAACATTGTAATGCTGGCTCTGGGCGAAGGCGTCGAGGACGTCGAGGAACTGAGTGATGGTCTGCGCGCCATTGCGGGTGAGCGCCCACTGGTCGCCGAGCAAGCCCATTTGCTCGCTGGGAGTCAGTTGGGAGAGATGCGCCAGCGCCTCTTTGAGCAACGGACCTTGCAGGTTCTGGCGATAGAAGCCGACTTCGTCGGCGTTGGCATAGCACCAGCTGAGCGCGCCCGTGACGTCGAGGGGCAGGACGGCCTCGCGCCCGGTGAGGACGTAGCGGGTTTCGTGCGCGCCGGCGTCGTCGGCGTACCGGAGGACGAGGGGGACCTGCCAGAGCTGGGAGTTATCCGCAGGGGCCGCGGGGCTGGAAAAGAACCGCTGCTGGCGCAGACGGAGTTGGTGTCCGCCTTCGTGGGCGACGGCGACGCACGGGTAGCCGCTCTGCAAAATCCAGCTTTCCATGATCTGCGTGACGGGCCGGTGTGACGCGGCCTGCAGATGCCGCCACAGGTCCGCGCCGCGCGCGTTGCGCTCGGCGAACTCCCGCATGTACGTGCGCAGCCCAGCGCGGAATGCCTCCGCGCCGAGGAAGTTCTCGAGCATCCGCAAAACGGCGCAGCCCTTGGTGTAGGTGATCGCGTCGAAAAGCTCGCTCGCCTGTTCGGGCGTCTCGACGGGGCTGTAGATGGGATGCGTGCTTTCGAGCGCGTCCTTCGCCAGTGCGCCGTTCTTGCCGCTCTGGAAGTCGTCCCAGATTCTGTAGTCCGGCGAGAGCTCGTTCACGGCTTTGTGCGAGATCCACTCGGCGAAGGCCTCGTTCAGCCACAGGTCGTCCCACCACTGCATGGTCACGTAGTTGCCGAACCACATATGGGCGAACTCATGCGCGATGACATGGGCGATGGATTTTTCCTGCCCCCACGAGACGCCGCCGGGACTCATCAACAGCAGATTCTGGCGGAAGAGGACGAGACCGCTGTTTTCCATGGCGCCAGCGGAGAAGCCGGGCACGGCCACCTGGTCGTATTTGTCGAAATGGTAGGGCGCGCCAAAGTAGTCTTCGTACCAGGGCAGGAGGCGCGCGGTATAGCGGAGGGCGAAGTCGCCCAGGGCTTCTTTGCCGCGCATGGCCCACACGCGCAGGGGCGTGCCGTTCACGGTTTCTTCGGGCGTGCTGGCGACGTCGCCGATGACGAACGCGACGAGATAGGTGGACATCACCCTGGTCGGCGCGAAAGTCCGCGTCGTTGAGCCATCCGCCTCGGTCGCCGAGAGGAGCGGGGTGTTGGCCAGCACGACCGCCTCGGGCGCAGTGGTGATCTGATAGGAGAACCTGGCTTTAAAAGCCGGCTCGTCCCAGCACGGGAAGATGGCGCGGGCGTCAGTGGCTTCGCACTGGGTGCAGAGCAATTGCTCCGGCTTGTCTTGCGCGAGATACAGTCCTTGCAGACCCTGGCTCACTTTGCCCTCAAAATCGAGCGTGAGCGTGGCCGAACCGATGGGCAAGGGCGCTTCAAATTTGAGGATGGCGCGTTCGCGCTCCGGGTCTAACTCGACCGCGCCGGCGAGCGTTTGCGCGCCGGCCGCCAGCTGGGCGCGGGAGATGGTCAAGTTGCGCGCGTGCAATTCGAGGACCTCTTGCGCCTCGACGATGTCCACTTGAATGGTCACCCGCCCAAAGAACGCCTCACGCCCGAGGC
>Ga0209342_10003683_pt1 | contig 16126 bp, 9 predicted proteins | sample RifCSP16_2_FD_184023 | JGI IMG/M metagenome (GOLD analysis project Ga0209342, IMG submission 184023) | Soil microbial communities from Rifle, Colorado - Rifle CSP2_sed 16_2 (SPAdes) (version 2) | ecosystem: Environmental > Terrestrial > Deep subsurface > Rock core/Sediment | place: Rifle... | reverse complement strand
GAATGCAAAGTGGATTTGAATACTAAACTCGCAAGCAAGTCAGCAAATCAAGGAGAAACAATCCGCCTCACTGCAACTATCAAAAACAAAACAAACGAAGGTCTGCCTAGCCCGATTGCCATCATTGGAATTCCGGCAGGACTTTCTCTCCAACCGTGGCAGTTGAAAGAAATGCAGGAGAAAAATTTGTTTGATTATTACGAAGTAATCGGAAGCAATCTTGTTCTCTACTACCGCGGAATGGGTCCGAAAGAAGAAAAAGTGATCAACCTTGATTTGAAAGCCGATATTCCTGGTGAATACGAAGCTCCCGCATCATCTGCCTACCTGTATTATACTAACGAATACAAAACCTGGGATGCCGGTGGCAAGGTAATTGTTAAAAAGCAAGCATAAAATAATCTCTCACTCTTCCCCTCTCCTTAAGGAGAGGGGATTGAGGAGTGAGGCAAAAAAAAGTAAAATGAAAAACCTTCTTATCATTGTAGCACTCGCACTTCCAATTGGAATCTTTGCGCAAGGTCCAAACACGAACATTAATCCTCCTCCGCAAATTCAAATGCAAAATGTAAATTACATGAATCAGATTGATATAAATAATGATAACAACATAAATATCATTCAAACAAATCTTGGAAATCAGCAAGCGAATCCTCCGGCAGAAGTTCAACAGCAAGCAACACAAGGATCTTTCTTTGGCTCAGAAAATAATAATGAGAAGCCCTGTACAGATTGCGATGAAGTAAAAACCGCAATAAAAGCATCACATTATTTTTCATCTGGTGTTCATCACAGCAAATCGGTCAATATGAAACAATGGTCAAAAAAAGTTTCAGGAAAAATGCATATGAAAATGAGAAAAACATTTTCCCGTAGCCGGAAAGTTAAAACCAACTATGCAATTTGCTTCAACTGGCATTAATGTTAGTGTCATTCTGAGCGATATGAAGAATCAATAATTCACATGGGTGCGTTGATAAGTACGAAGGGGGTTTAGACCAAATGCAGGTTTTTTTCGTCTAACATTGCAGAAATTACGTCCGATGAACAAACTATTCACGGTCGAACAACGTTTAACCATTTATGAAATCGAAACTATCATTGCTTTTCACATTCGTCATTTTTCAATCATCCTTCGTCATTTCTCATGCTCAGAACCCCGAGACGCTTCCTAAAGATTCTTCTTCCATTATATTTAATGACGACCCCATCGCTTCTATGCTGGATAGTTTATCACGCCTGATTTATTTTGATAAATCCTCTCTTGAGATAACACCCAACAAATACAATTTTCCTCTCGACTCTGTTCCGAATTATTCTGATTCGGTTTATGCCATGCGCCTCGCGAAGCTGGATGCCGAATCTCCCTTCGATTTAATTTACAACAATGCGGTGAGAAATTATATTGAACTCTACGCGGTCAGAAAACGCGCTATGGTATCGCGCATGCTGGGAATGTCAAAAATGTATTTTCCGATGATTGAAGAAATCCTTGACAGAAAAAAAATTCCGATGGAATTAAAACATCTTGCCATAGTTGAATCCGCTTTGAATCCTACTGCACGTTCGCGCGCGGGAGCGATGGGCTTATGGCAATTTATGTATGGAACAGGAAAAATGATGGGACTAAAAATTTCATCGTATGTGGACGAACGATGCGACCCGATTAAATCTACTGAAGCCGCTTGTGATTATATTCAGTTTTTGTACGATATGTTTGGCGACTGGCAGATGGTTCTTGCCGCTTACAATGGAGGACCGGGCACGGTGAGCAAAGCCATCAGGCGTTCGGGAGGAAAAACAACCTATTGGGAAATCCGCCCCTATCTTCCTAGAGAAACTCAGGGATATGTTCCGGCTTTTATAGCTGTGAATTATGTAATGAATCATTGGGAAGAACATAATTTATATCCAGCCGTTCCGAAAATAACCTATGCCGATGTGGACACCGTGAATATAAAACAAGAATTATCCTTTCAGCAAATCGCGAAAGCGCTGAACATGTCGGTGGATGAAATCCGATATTTAAATCCCTGCTACAAAAGAGGAACCGTTCCTCATTCGGAAGACAAATGCTATTCGCTCTGTCTTCCAACCGAAAAAATCGGAAGTTTTATTGCCAACGAAGCAGAAATTTATGAGTATGCAAAAAAAGATTCTTTGATGCAGGCGCTTGCCGTGCAGGAAGTGGCAAAAATTCATACGGTGAGAAAAGGAGAAAATATCAGCCGCGTGGCAAAAAGATATGGATGCACTCCTGAAGACATAAAATCTTCAGCTGATACAACAAAAACTTCTCTGCCTGCGAATTCTAAATTCAGATACGTGACCGTGCAGAAAGGCGATTCTCTCTGGAGCATTTCACAGGAGAATGGAGTAAGTATTGACAAGCTCAAGCAGTGGAATAATCTCGAAGGCGGAAAAATTATGCCGGGACAGAAAATTAAAATCCTTATCACAGGATAATCCGCTAAGTCAAAAGTTAAAAGTAAATAATTCAAAAGAATACTTCAGAAAAAACTTTTGAATTTTGAATTTATTCTCTTCACTTTCTTGCTTTTAGTTCGTTTTCTCTTGAAAAGATTTCACAAAGTTTTTTCATTTTTTTTTGTTGCGTGCTTAAGAATAGATATTTTCGCAGAATTAATTTTTGAAAAACAATTTCGCAATGAGCACAACAACAAAATCTTCTGTAGAAACGCTGGTAGCAAAGCCGGGCAAGACAAAAAATTCCATTTCCAATTTCATTGAAAAGCATTACCGCCATTTCAATGCCGCAACCGTAGTGGATGCTTCCAAAGCATACAAAGAACACATGGAGGCAGGAGGAAAAATGATGATTACGCTTGCCGGTGCCATGAGCACTGCAGAGATTGGAGTTTCTCTTGCAGAAATGATTCGCAACAACATGGTTCAGATTATTTCCTGCACAGGTGCAAATCTCGAAGAAGATGTTTTTAATCTGGTTGCGCATGATCACTATAAACGCATTCCAAACTACCGCGATTTAAGTCCGCAGGATGAATGGGCGCTTTTTGAAAAAGGATTCAATCGGGTTACCGACACTTGCATTCCCGAAGAAGAAGCCATGCGCAGAATCGAACGCAAGTTGATTACACTCTGGAAAAACGCGCAGGAGAAAGGAGAACGGTATTTGCCGCACGAATATTTTTACCAGTTGCTCTTGAGCGGTGAACTCGTGCCCTTGTATCAGATCGATCCGAAAGATTCCTGGCTGCTTGCTGCGGCTGAAAAAAATCTTCCGATTGTTTGTCCCGGCTGGGAAGATTCCACGCTCGGAAATGTTTTTGCTTCCTATTGCTTGTCTGGCGCCCTTAAACCCACCATCATGAAATCAGGAATTGAATACATGATGCTGCTTGCCGACTGGTATCCGAAAAACTGCGGAGGAAAAGGAGTTGGGTTTTACCAGATTGGCGGAGGCATTGCAGGAGATTTTCCGATTTGCGTGGTGCCGATGCTCATTCAGGACATGAAAATTAAAAACACACCATTCTGGTCTTACTTCTGTCAGATTTCTGATTCCACCACAAGCTACGGTTCTTATTCAGGCGCAGTGCCGAATGAAAAAATCACCTGGGGAAAATTAAATCCCACTACTCCGCGTTTTGTGATTGAATCAGACGCAAGCATTGTGGCTCCGCTGATGTTTGCTTACATACTTGGCTGGTAATTTTCTTTGGAAATATTCTTATCTCGTTTTCGTTCCAGTTATATGATTTACCGAATTGTATATTTCATTTTTATTATTTCCTTATCTCTTGAGATTGCTTCCTGCAAGATTAAGAGGAAAGAATACATTGAGCGGCACGGACTTCATTCAGATAAAAAACCCAGCGAAATGGCAAAGGAAATAGGCGCTCTTTCCAAAAAGCAGAAAAGGGCGTATAAAAAACTGTTACGGAGAACCGATAAAGCAATTGAGAAAAGAAACAAAGAGAAACTGAAAAATATTGTTCCGAAAATTAAAACTAAAAAAGTGAGCGGCACCACAGAAAAAAGCGATGCGCCTAAGACAAAAGAAGTGATAATAAAATAATAAAGCCCTCTCACTTTGGTGAAAGGGCTTTTTATTTGCAATCTTATTTAACCACAACCAACTTATCACTGAACTTTATTTCTCCGTTTACTTTTACATTATAGAAATAAACTCCTGTTTGAATACCTGATAGATCAATCCTTACTGCTTCGTTTGATTTTAACTTATACGCAAGAACTTTTTGACCTATCGCAGAATATAATTCAATGCTTCCTCTTTGATTTTCAGCAAACAAATAATTCTATTAATCTTCTATTAGAACTTATACATATCATTATTACATTTACTGAAGGATTACAAGAATCCTCAATGTGAAAAAATATGCCTAAAGCGCTCCATAAATTAAAGGAGATAAAAACTCCGAATAAAAAAGTATTTTTTGAAACTGTCCCTCAATGGACAATTGTGGTTGTTTTATTTTTTACTGCTTTATTATATTCCCGAGCATTATTTAATGATTTTGTTAATATAGATGATGATACTTATCTTTTTTCAAACCCATATATCTTGAATTTCAGTTGGAAGGGAATAAAAAATATTTTCTCCGTATTTTTCAATGGAAATTATCACCCCATTACTACGATTACTTACCTACTTGAATATAATTTCTATGGATTAAATCCATTTCCCTATCACTTACTAAACGTAATTCTTCATTTATTAAATACATTTCTTGTATTTAAGTTTGTAGAAGCATTGAGTAAAAAACCGCTTACTGCTCTTATAGTTTCTGTCTTGTTTGCAATACATCCTATGCATGTTGAATCGGTAGCATGGATATCAGAACGAAAGGATGTATTGTATTCTTTTTTCTATTTATTGTCTTTGTGTATTTACTTACGGTACCTTCAATCAGGTTTTAAAGTAAAATATTATTGGGGCGCAATATTATTTTTTGCTTTTTCTCTTCTTTCAAAATCAGCAGCTGTTACCTTACCTGTCCTTTTAATAGCAATTGATTTATACAATGGCAGAAAATTTGACAAAAAACTTTTACTGGAAAAGGTTCCCTTCTTCGCTCTATCTCTAATGTTTGGAATTGCAGCATTATTGTCTCAAGGTGCTGTTATTGCAGAAAGGATAAATGGTCTTTACATTTTATATACAATTCTTGACAAAGTATTTTTGTATTCATATTCAATTGCTTTTTATATTATAAAATTAATTTTTACATTTAATTTATCTGCTATGCATTATTTTCCTAATACACTTGGAGGGATGTTGCCGTGGGAATACTATGCATCCTTGCCATTTTTATTGCTTATAACTTGGCTAATCATAAAAGGATCTTTCTTGCGGAAAGAAATAGTATTCGGCACTTTGTTTTTTATAATTACACTTTCTGTAATGATATACGTACCTGTTGGTTTTACTCTTACTGCAGAGCGTTATAGTTACATGCCATATCTTGGTTTATTTTATATCGCAGGGCAATGGATTTCACTTTCTGATAAAACACATATCAAAAAGACAGGACTATCCATACTTTTTGTATTAGTAGTGCTTTTCTCATGGCAGACTTATGGGCGTATAGGTGTATGGAAAAACGGAATTGTTCTTTTTACCGATGTTATAAATAAAAATCCAACTGTTTTTCATGGATATAAGGTAAGAGGAGATACATATAGCAACAAAGGGGACTATCAAGAAGCGCTAAAAGATCTGAATAAATCTTTGGAATACAAACCTAATCTTGTTGTCGGTTTGCAAAGAAGAGGATATGTACGCAATAAACTTGGAGATTATAAAGGAGCTTTGGAAGATTTGAACGCAGCAATAACCTTAGATTCTACGAATTCCGAATCATATATGAATAGAGGTATTGCTAATGAGATACTAGGCAATTTACAACAAGCATTAAATGATTACAGCAATGCTATCAAGTTGAATACACAATTTGCAAAAGCGTATGACAACAGGGCTGTACTTAAAGCAAAAACAGGCGATGTCGTTGGCGCAATGGAAGACATGAAAATAGCTTTATCACTTAATCCGAATGACGCTGAAACATATAGCAACAGGGGAAACATAAGAGCCATGCAAAAAGATTATGATGGATCTATTGAAGATTTCAGTCAATCGTTAAAACTTCATCCTGATAACGGCATGAATTATTTTAATCGCGGGCTTTCGCTACTGAATATAAAGGATACTGTTGGTGCGTGTACAGATTTTAAGCAGTCCGAAAAACTTGGGCATTCACCGGCTACGCAACTCATCATTCAATATTGTCATTAATATCTTTTCTTACCACATTTAGGATTATAAATTAAAAAGGCGTTTCGATTTATCGAAACGCCTTTAATTGATATATAGAAGATTACTTCACAACAACCAACTTATCACTGTATTTTATTTTTCCGTTTACTTTTACATTGAAGAAATAAATTCCTGTTTGAACGCCAGACAAATGAAGATTTAACACTTCCTGTGGTTTTAGTGCATAAGAAATAACCTTTTGCCCCATTACGGAGTACAACTCAAGAGTGCCTATTTGACCCTCATCAAGTGTATAATCCAATATAGCTTCATTGCCTGCGGGATTAGGATAAATTTTTCCTGATTGTTTTGGAATTTCATTATTCGAAATCACAATAGGATTCATAACGCGCAATGTGCTGCCACAATCATCAGGATCATATTCCCAGAAATCAACCGAATGCCCACTTGAAATTCCCGTTCCGATATATCCTTTTGTTCCTATAGAAAAGCCAGCCATATCATATGTTGAAGATGGGAAATCAGCTTTCCTTGTCCAAACATTTGTTGCCTGATCCCATTCATGTAGATAACTATCAGAATTTATATATCCTTTAGTTCCTATGGAGAAACATACAGCCGTGTTAGTTTGTTGAAAATAGTCGGCTTTCTGTGTCCAGGTATTTGGAGAAGGATCATACTCCCAGAAGTCATCCTCATTGCCAGCGCTATTATTTCCGGTTCCTACATATCCTTTTGAACCAATAGAAAAACCCTGTGCCTTATATCTTGCGGCTCCTGCAAAGTTGGTTTTTTGAGTCCAGGAATTTCCTGAAGGGTCATATTCATAAATATCGTTTTTAAAATTAGATCCATCATACCCCGTTGCAAGGTATCCTTTTGTCCCTATAGAAAACCCAACAGCAGACCATACTGCACCCCCTGGATAATTTGCCCTTTGCGTCCAAGTATTGCTTGTAGGGTCATATTCCCAGAAATCATCGTATATGTTTGGAGAATTAACACCAGTTCCAATATATCCTTTGGTTCCAATAGAAAAACCAACTGCTTCATATCTCACAGCTCCGCCAAAGTTTGCTTTCTGTGTCCATGTATCACCGGCAGGGTCATATCGCCAAAAGTCATTTGTACGGCCATAGTCATCTTCTCCGGTTCCAATATATCCGTATGAGCCAATAGAAAACCCAACAGCACCCCTCCTACCTGTTCCACCAAAATCAGCCATCTGCGTCCAACCACCTGGGCATTGAGCAAGCGCAAAGCCATTAGTAAAACTGGTAACTGCGGCTGCGGTAGCAACAGAACCCGATGATTGAGTTCCTGTAGTTCCTCCATTGCCCAAATTATCCCAACTGGAGCCGTTCCAATGCGCAACAAGCATTTTTGTTAAGTCAGAATTAATATTGCAGGAATTGGAATTCCAATTTAGTGTAAGAGTAGGTGTTGAAGAACCAACATTTCTCGCGTGCGTCCAGTATTCGCAATTACTCAAATTAGTACTGCTGCCATATGCTGTTTGCGGATTGGCATAAAAATACTTTGCTTCAAATTCATCTGATGCACTTGATGGAGCAGTCATTGCGATTGGATGGTAACCACTTGTCGCATCTCCCACCGGAAAAGTGAAAGCCGTACTTCCCACTTTTTTTACATTGCCTATAACAAAACCGGTGGCAGTTGCTGCCCCGGTTGTTGATGCTCCCGCAATTAATTTCACATTATAACTGCCTGTGGTGATTGTGCCCAGAGTAAATGTCAGAACTTCATTAACAACGATAGAAGTGTTGTTCAGCGTAAGCGTGTTGCCGGATTTATTCATTGTAACATTGTAGAAAGTTTCCGGGCTTGTTGTTTTACTTATTGATTGAGCGCCACTTCCGTCAAACGTCACCAAATCATTTGCATTAGTCGTGTAAGTGCCGCTGTTACTCCAGTTGCCGCCAATGTTCATATTCTTATCATTCTGAGTAAGTGTTGCTCCTGAAGCAATTGTGAAATTACCGGCTGCAATAAAATTTCCTGTGAGTGTGCGTGTGCCTGTATTAATTTCTACATGATTGAATGACATGGTAGCGGAGGTGCCCTCTCCGTCTGTATTTTTTGTTCCGTAAAATGCAACCGTAGATGAGCCGGCTGATACAGCGCCTGCTGTTGTATAAGTCCAGTTGCCTGCACAGGAAATAATGCTTGCCAGTGTAAGCGTTCCTGATGATTTATTAATTATAATGTTGGGCACCGTTTGCTTACCTGCAGTTCCGCTTCCTGTGAATGTTTGATTGCCTGATGTGCCATTGATAGTGATGGTTGCGGTTCCTCCGCCTCCCGTTACTCCGCCTGAAACAGTAACATTTCCTTTGGCATAAATATCGCCTGTGTTCAATCCCACAGCGTACTGCACTCCCTCAATAGTTAATGTTCCGTTAACGGTTAGCGTTGTTCCCGAAGCTATGGTATAGCCGCCCTGATAAGTGCCGCCTATAAAATGGGCATTGTAAAATGACATGCTTCCTGAAATGGTAAACACTCCGTCAAAGTGCACCGTGCTGGAGTCTGCATCTACAATGCCTGCCGTGTGTGTCCAGTTATTAGCCACATAAATATCATTATGAAAAAAAAGCGTGTCTCCTGATTTATTGATGACCACTTTAGGCAAATGCGGAGACCATACGGAAGAGCCGTATAAATGCTGCTTGGCTGAACCCTTAAAACTAATGGTGGCTGAACCTCCTCCGTAAGCCAAAGCGGTATTATTCATATACAAATCGCCATACAGGTCAATGCTCCCTGTCTGGAAATAAATTACAGTACTTCCGCTTATCGTCATGTCTCCATCAGCCGATATGGTGGTGCCGGAAGCGATGGTAATGGTTGTATTACCACTGGAAGCAAAAGTGAGATCATAAAAAGTAACCGGACCCGTGATGGTTAAATATCCCAGCAGAGACGGGTAGAATTTTGCCGTGCCATTATTATGTATAAAAGTTCCTCCTGCAAAATTAGAATTATAGGTAAGCGTTAAAGTTGATTTTGTTGACCTGAAAATTCCCCCTGTCAACGTAAAAGCCCCGCTTGAAATATTTGTGCTGTCGCCCCAAAATACTCCTCCTGTCTGCTTTAATGTATTTCCTACGGTTAATGTTTTATTGTTTTGCTTCACCGTATCGGTATACCCGCTTTTAATTTCAAAACGGAATACACTCACGTTCACATTAAATATGCATTGTCCGGTTCCGCTTCCGTCAAAATAAGCGGTATCGCTGCTGCCCGGCACGGAAGAAGGTGACCAGTTGGAAGCAGTATTCCAGTTTTTATTACTGCCGTTTCCTACCCAAGTACGCTGGGTTGCAAAAAGATTAGCGCTGATAAACACTACTGCTAAAAGTGCAATTAATTTTTTCATGGTAATTGTTTTTAGTTTGTTTTTATTGTTTAGAAACTCATCATTTATTATTTCCTCTATGGAGCCATTCTCCTCAGCCCACCGTAATCTGCACATCATCGCTCCAAGCCCCAACGATTTCATCACCTATAATATAGATAGCGCGGTATCTCCAGGTAACGGGTGCAGTAATGGGTGTGGTATCTAAATAATCGGGCTCGGTATCAATGGCAAGCAAACTCCAGGTGGCAGATGCAGGCGGTGCAGCAAGGGGCGCTACTACACTGCTTACAATTTGTTTTTCTATCCGCACGCCATCGGCAACGCCTTTTTTCCATCCGATGGGAACGCCCATGCCGATGACTTTTCCCAACTTGAGCGCGGGCTTGAGCGCGTTGGGGTCAAACACAATTGCCGTTCCGATGATGCCGAAATCCTGCCCCAGCGCAGGGGTGTAATTATTATGCGCCTTAATGCGCTCGGCATCGCGCGCCACGCGTTCAAAAATATCAGCCGCCACCAGGGTGGGCGTTGCGCCCGCAGGCGTAAAACTTGGAAACGTGGTGGTGGGCGCACTCTTGGGTCCATCGCGCAGAATATTTTTATACGCGGTGAATTCCTTCATGTCCTCCCTGTTTTGAAAAATCAGCGCGATGATGTAAGCAAACATGATTGCGTCCTGCTGGGTGGAAGTTACTTCGGCTCCTGTAAAGCCGAACACTCCCTGATGGGTGTTTTTCTTGGCTGCGAAATTATTCAGCCAGTTCTTCTTCTGCTCATCGGTTCTGGGTAAATACGGTTGATTTGGCATTTTAAATTGATTTTAGGTTTATGGTGATTTTTAGGTTTTATTTTATAAATTGTTGAAAAAATGAGGTTACCAACGATTGGTCACGGGTATCCAATGATTGGTCACGGGTGCAAAACGACTGGTCATGGGTGACCGATGATTGGTAACGGGTATCCAACGATTGGTCACGGGTGCAAAACGACTGGTCACGGGTATCCAACGATTGGTCACGGGTGCAAAACGACTGGTCACGGGTATCCAACGATTGGTCACGGGTGCAAAACGACTGGTCATGGGTGACCGATGACCAGCTACCCATAGCTAATGATTGGCTAAAGTCCGCAAAACATAAATTGGAATTATTTGTTTTCACACCACAAAGGCAAGCAGAAAGGGCGGACTGTACAAGGAGAAATGTGGGTGTTTGGCGACACTGTGAATGAAAGATTTCTTATATTCGGGTATAAATAAATCGCCAATAGCCATGAAAAAACACATTCACTTTATGAAAAGTTTGTCGAGCCGGCTGTTTCAGTCGCTGGAAACCTACCTCACTTGCTTTTCGAGCAAGAAAGAACCGCATGAAAAAATTCTCCGACTTGCAAGCATTCTCAGAAACGCGGATGAGGAAACGGATACCGGAAAAATTTCTGCCAAACTTTATTGGGGAGAGGAAAACACAGAAAGCGCCCTGCGCCTTGCACAACGATTGCGAAACAAAACATTAGAATGCATGCTCATGGATTCGCAAATCCATGACAACCCTTTTATGGGCGGTTATGAAAAAGCAGTGATCAAAGCGCATAAAAAATATGCCGCGTACCGCCAGCTCGGCATCGGACATTCGCCTGTGGAAATAAATGAAGACCTGCTCAGTGAACTCATCCGCACCTGTAAAAAGCAAGAATTCTATCCACTGCTGCTTGACTGCCTCGAACAAAAAAGATGGATGGAAGGGCAGCGCAGCGGCATGAAAGTGTTTGACGAGATTACCGCAGACATGGACTATTACAGCGACTGCCAAAAAGCCCTCTCGCTGGCTTCGGGCTATGTGCAGCAACTGAAAATAATGTATCAGTTCTCAGGAAAAATTAATTCCGCAGAAGCAACTTCTTTTTCAACCCGTGCAATAAACGATTTGAAAAAACAAAACGAGCGTTTTAACTCACCCTCCATCGGGTATTATCAGAAGTGGCTGGAAATGGCTTTTCAGTCCGGCTTAAATAATCATGCAGAAGCAAAACGGATTTGCCAGGAAATCATCCACCTTGTTTTTGCCGAGCCCTCTCTGAGAATCCGGCAGCGGAAAGGAATTTATTACGCGCAGCTGGCGCAATATGAAATCATCCTCCGGCAATTTGACAACGCCCTTGAACATGCGCGGCTCTCGCTGAATTATTTTCCGGAAGGAAGCAACAATTATATCGCTTCCAAAGAACTTGAATTCTTTTCATTGTTTTATACGGGCGACTATCTTCAGGCGGAAGCATGCATATCGTATATGCTCACAGCCGGTGAAAAAGCATTGGGTGAATTACGCTGGGCAAAATTCAACCTCTTGCTGGCTTACACCCGCTTCATGCAGGCAAGAAATGCCGATGCGCTGGCTGCCCTGCACAATGATTTTTCATTTGGCAGCGCACAGACGGGCTGGGAAATTTCTTTCCGCATTCTTTCCATCCTCATTTATTTTGAACTGGGCATGTTTGATGAATATGACAGGCAGGTGGAACTGCTGCGCAAGTTCATGAGATACCATGCCGATGCAAATGATTTTGGCGCAAGAAGCGAACTCATTCTGCAACTGCTTCGCGATGCGGAAAAGAATGACTACGATTTTTCTTTTGAAAATTATTCCTTGCTGGAAAACCTGCATCAGTTAGAAGACGGAGAAAAAAAATACCAATGGGAATTCTTCACGCCTGAAATAATTCCTTTGCACGGGTGGTTCAGGCAAAAGATGAATCGTAAAAAGAAATAGGGGGGATTGAATCAAAGATACAAACTTACAGCCATTATTCTATGGAGCCCCTTTCCACATTAAAAAGTTAATAAAAATACATACTGCATGCAACCATCTACTACCTTTGTAACATCTTTACCATAGTAACGTACAACCTCATCTATTCAATAAATAACTGCGGACTTGAAAAGAATATTTTTACTCCTTGTTTTATTTTTCACATTTATTACTTCCGGTGTGGTTGCTCAGGATTTATTGCAGCATGAAGATTTTTCATTTGGAGAAGACCCGCAACCTCTTTCCACAACAACCGATACCTGCATAGTAGGAACTGATACGCTTATTTTCACTGTTTCCACTACCGAACCGCTATGCAATGGCGATTGCAATGGAACAGCAACTGTTACTGTAAACCAGGGTACGCCACCTTACACTTACCTGTGGAGCAATGGGCAAACCACCTCAATTGCAACAGGGTATTGTACCGGAACTAAAAACATAGAAGTGTGGGATACGTTCAATGATTGTGTTTTCTTTTTCACTATTGGCGAACCGGGTGCTCTTGCAATAGTCATTAGCCCTCCCGCTCCTATTACTTCCTGCAATGGCTTTTGCGATGGTGCCGCCACAGCAAATGTCAGCGGAGGAACACCGCCTTTTACCTATTCATGGGCGCCCAGCGGGTGTACTACTTCTGCTTGCACAGGATTGTGTGCAGGAAGCAATACCGTATCTGTTACAGATGCTAACGCATGCACTACAAAAAAAATATTTGTTATAGGTCAGCCACTTCCATTGGTGGCAAACGGTTCTTCCACCACTATTAATTGCTTCGGAAATTGTAATGGGAGCGCCTGCGTAGCGCCTACAGGAGGAAATCCTCCATATACCTATTCATGGAGCAACGGTGCAACTACTTCGTGCATCACAGGGCTTTGCGCTCCTTTATCATTAACCTGCACGGTAACAGATACAAAAACCTGCACCGCCACTTATACTACTTCCATTACTCAGCCCACTGCACTTACTGTTACTGTTACAGGAACAAATCTTTTATGCAACAGCGTTTGCACGGGTTCAGTAACAGCAACGGCATCCGGAGGAGTTATGCCTTATACTTATTCCTGGATGCCCGGTGGATGCGCTGATGATACATGCGCCAATTTATGCGCAGGGAATTATACACTAACACTCACTGATGCAAACGGATGTGTTTTAACAAACACCATTGCCATTACTCAGCCGGCAGCGCTTACCGTAACGGTTACCGGAACTAATATTAATTGTTTCGGTTTCTGCACCGGAACAGCAACTGCCAATGCGGGAGGGGGAACAGTTCCTTATACATATTCATGGAGTACAGTTCCTGTGCAAACCACTCCGTCCGCAACAGGGCTATGTGCCGGCACTTATACTGTAGATGTATGGGATGCAAACGGATGTACGGCATCAGGAACCGTTACTATTACCGAACCGCCATTGCTCACCGTTACTGCTACGGCAACAAATGTTACCTGTAATGGATTCTGTAATGGAAGTGTTACCGCTACCGCAAGCGGAGGAACTCCTGCTTATACCTATGCCTGGTCTCCAGGTGGATGCACAACATCTGCCTGCGCGGGTTTATGCGCGCAAAATTACACCATCACTGTTACCGATTCGAAAGGATGCACCGCCACGGCAACTGTTGCTATCACAGAGCCACTACCTTTATTACCAAATCTTTCAATGACTCCGGCAACCTGCAACGGAATTTGTGACGGAACTGTTACTTCATCCCCCACAGGAGGCACTCCTCCTTATACGTACGACTGGGACCCCGGCAACTACACTACTGCTGCTGTATCCGGCTTGTGTACCGGAACCTATACACTGAATTTAACTGATGCAAACGGCTGTACTAATACAGCCACAATAACAGTAACTCAGCCCGGAACATTGAGCGCTTCTATTTCTTCCGCAACTCCTAATCCGCTTAACTGCAATGGCGATTGCAATGGAACAGCCGTTGTATCTGTACTCGGAGGAACTGCTCCCTACTCGTATCTATGGAACACCGGTCCCACCGCTACCTCTGCTTCCATCACGGGGCTTTGTGCGGGAAGTTATTCAGTAACTGTAACAGATTTTAATGGATGCACAACAAGCGCCAGTGTATTTTTTATTCAACCTACTCCTTTAATAGTTATTGTTAATGCTACTGACCCGACCTGTAATGGCGCTACCAACGGTTCGCTATGTGCAATTGCAGGGGGAGGATCTCCGGGTTATACTTTTTCCTGGCAGCCGGGCAGCCAAACCACTTCATGCATTGCCGGGCTTGGTGCAGGAATTTACACCTTAACAGTAACCGATAGCAAGGGATGTACGTTTACAAGCATTGATACATTAGCAGAGCCATTACCTTTAACCGCAAATACTGTTGTTGTTGATAGTGTTTCATGTGCCGGGCAATGTGATGGCTCTGCCACTTCATCTCCATTCGGAGGAACTTCTCCTTACACATTTTTATGGACAGGCGGACAAACTACCAGCGCTGCCACCGGATTATGCGCAGGAAGCGTTACTGTAACAGTAACTGATGCAAACGGATGTACGGTTATTGACGTCATCAATATAATTCAACCAACTGTTCTTTCATCTTCCATAGGTTCTACCACATCAAGTTGTACCTTATGCACCGGAACCGCGACTGTATCAACATTGGGCGGCACTTCTCCTTATACATTTTTGTGGTGTGACGGGCAAACAACTTCTGCGGCTGTGGGATTATGCATAGGCACTTGCAGCGTTACCGTGACGGATGCCAATGGATGTACAAATACATTAACGGCAACAATACCTCCTGTGGTTACGCTTACTGTTACTGTTAATGGCACAAGCGTGAGTTGTGCCGGCTCCTGCGATGGAATTGCAACAGCAACTCCATCTGGCGGAGGCGCTCCTTATAATTATCAGTGGTGTTGCCCTATTCAAACCACCCAAACTGCAACAGGGCTATGCGCGGGAACTTATACTGTAACGGTGTCTGATATAAACGGATGTATTACTACTAACACGGTAACATTTACTGACCCGCCTCCGCTTGCTTCAACTATGAGCGCTACCGTTGCCTCCTGCGGAATATGCAATGGCACTGCAACATCCACTCCATCGGGCGGAACAGGTGCCTACGCTTACGATTGGAATATTTTTCCTAATCAAACTACCGCAACTGCAACCGGGTTATGTGCAGGAAATTATTCGGTTACTGTTACTGATATGATGAATTGCACCATTACAAATACCGTAACAGTTGGAAACATTTCAGTCATCACTGCTAATCAAAGTGTGACGGATGCAAACTGCGGTTTGAGTGACGGAAGCATTTGTCTGGCGCCAACTGGGGGCACTTCTCCATACACCTACACCTGGGCGCCCGGTGGAGAAACCACTTCCTGCATTACTGCAATACCATCCGGTATTTATACGGTCACCATAACTGATGCTGTTCTCTGTTCAGCTACTTTCCCTATTGCAGTGAGCAACATCAGCACCTTGTCTGTTACGGTAACAAGCGCAATCAATCCTGTTTGTAACAGCGATTGCAACGGCTCAATTTCAGTTTCTGTGTCGGGAGGCACATTACCCTATACATTCTTATGGTCTCCCGGAGGAGAAACCACTTCATCTATCACCGGACTTTGTGCCGGTACATATATTTTTCAGGTAATT
>Ga0209342_10003682_pt1 | contig 16129 bp, 10 predicted proteins | sample RifCSP16_2_FD_184023 | JGI IMG/M metagenome (GOLD analysis project Ga0209342, IMG submission 184023) | Soil microbial communities from Rifle, Colorado - Rifle CSP2_sed 16_2 (SPAdes) (version 2) | ecosystem: Environmental > Terrestrial > Deep subsurface > Rock core/Sediment | place: Rifle... | reverse complement strand
GGGCGCCGGGGACATCTAAGCGGGCTTGGCGCGGCATGAAGTAATATTAACGACTTCTGTCGGCACTGTCAAGCGTTTTGCAACGTAAGTAACAACGTCCCCAAAGTTCTATCGTGTCGGGTATGTCTTCGCTTCGTCCATCTTTTTTTCTTCTATCTCGCCTGTGGCAATCTGGGCTACCTTGATTGCGGTCCCTATAATGTCGGCGGGCCTCTTCTGTCCTTGCGGTCCTTTAAGCATGATCTAAAATAGCATAAGTTGCCTTAAAAATTCAATGGCGAAATAATTGAAAGTGATATACTACCGACACTTGGGACACAACGTTATATATTAGGTAGAGCCTGAGGTCCCAAATGCAATATGTGAATCAGTCCTTCGCTTTCGCAGTGGCGATATCGCAAATTTCCAGATCAAGCATGTCCACTTTTAACGTTAAAGCAAAACATGGTAAGCCTTCAAATTCCTCGGCAGATCCTACGAATATGTCAGTATTTCGTATTTTTAAACCGAATAGAATTGTTATTTCTGACAAATTATCTTTGTCTAAATGAACATCTTTTATTAAGCCTGTAACGTGTCGAATTTTTACTATTGCTGGAATTTTGATACTTTTATCAACGCTATAAGGTGTTACCATGCGGAATATTTTTTTTCTTTTTTTAATCCGAAACCGGTCAATCGGCATTTGAATAACGCCTTTTTCTTCATCATACTCAATTCTTCCAAAGTGCAGTATCGCACGATCAGTAAGCGCTGCAATTTCCCTATAAATATTTTCTGTAAATGAATCTCCTTTAATTCTAATATACATTTCTATGCTCCATTAACTGTGTTAACTGCGTGCCGCCATCAGGATGTGAGGGCATCTTCGGACCTAAAAACGAATTCGAGTCCCTCGTTCGCTTCTGTAATCTCCAGAAAGCAGCCTATCATTTTATACTGAGCAAGTCAATTTATCGCGGCCACCAAAGTCTGAACTGTGGATAAACATATATATGGAGCCATGCAGCCATAGGGCCCACGTAGCCAATGGCTAAATGTACTCCATGTTGCACATGATTACCTATATGAATTAAATTCAAATTGCCTGTTAATTCTAAACCCGCATGCCAACTTCGTCCACCGTGCGCAAAAACGGTAATGCCGGATCTTGCAGCCCAAGCAGATCCAAATGCCGCTCCCCACGCATAGCCCGCCCATTTTCCACCTTTATACCAACCTGAGCATTTATTAACTACATTATCAGATCCAAGCTGTTGTCGTACCCAGCCTGTAAGACCCTGATCCCAGCCCCACAATGATGTAAGCCCAAACCCTGATGAAATTGTATCTCCCATCCCCGCAGAGAAATTGGCGAGGTCATCTACCCAATCAAGGCCAAAAGGATCAATTAGAGAAATGGGGTTATTTCCGACATACGCATGAAAATTTATATCTCCACCCGCCAACCCTATCGGATCTTCGCTTATGAAGCGTTGCAGTTCGGGGTTGTAATATCTCGCCCGATAGTAATACAACCCGGTTCCGTCATTTTCTCTTCCTGTATACTGAAACGGATTATCGCTCGCTTCACCACTGACCGAAACACTTCCAAATGGATCATAAGCATAGGTCGTTCTTACAGCTCCAGTTTCGTCAGTCAGGACAATTATGCTGCCAAGCGCATCTGTTTGATAATACCTTACCGATCCGTCAGATTTAATCCTCACCAGAGGCTCGTCAATATTGCCAGTCCTTATGTAATTCGCAGAAACGGCTCCACTCTCAATTTCCTGTACTATATCATATCTATCATATAAATATTGTGTAGCCTTGCCATTTATCGTCTTCTCTATCCTTCTGCCCCATGCATCATATTTGGAAGAAGCTGTTAAAGCGGAACAGTCAGGCGCAAAGCCGCTAATTCCAATTAATCTGTTCCGTACGTCCCACGTATAGTTCGTTGTCCCGCAGGTGTTGGTAACAGACGTCATGTTACCGTTATCATCGTAGGTGATGGTCTTATCATTGAACGTAAACATCTGGTTGGCTTCATCATGAGAGGTGTTAGTTACGGGATTCGGGAAGGGCAAATTGACGCCCGGTCTGCTCATGCTTACTATGTTTCCGTTTGCATCATGCGTATAACCGAGCGATTCGAGGACCGTGTTCAGCGGATCTTTATGTTGAAGGCTCAGCAACCGGTTTGCAATATCGTAGGAATAGTTGGTCGTTACACCGTTGGGAAGCACCAGTGAGGTTCTACGTCCCAAGTCATCATGGGAGATGTTAAAATTAGAAGTTACACCATTTATAAGAGTATTTATATTTGTCAGCCTGCTATTGACATCATAAGCGTAATTCACTGCCGACTGACCTGCGACAGTCATTGAGGTCCTGCGTCCTAATGCATCGTAAGTATATGAAACACTGCCGTGCGGCGTTGTCTCCTGCGCTATCCTGTCCATTCCCCTGCCGGAACAAGTTGAGCAACCATAATCATTGTAAGTATATGAGATGGCGCCGCTCAAGGAATCAGCCGCAGCGATAAGACGTCCGGCCGCGTCATACGAGTAATCCGTGTAGCTTCCATCTGCGTAAGTCGCCTTTGTCAACCGATTCATCTGGTCATAAATGTACGTGGTGGTTTGACCTTTCCGGTCCGTAAGCGATAGAAGATTATCACTCGTGTCATAGGCATAGGTCTCCGCCCTGTTCATCTGGTCCGTCATTTTGACGGCTCTGCTTCTGTCATCATACTCATACTTTATGGTATGATTTTTTGCATCCGTCACCATGGTCAGCCTGCCGTCGATACCATAGGAGTTCTTGGTTGTATTGCCGAGAGGGTCTGTAGAAGAAAGCATCCTCCCCATTACATCATATATATAAGACGTGCTCACGCCTTTTGCATCCGTTATCGTTAGTGGATTTGCGAGGCTGTCGTAAGTCAATTTAGAGGAGTTTCTCAATGGGTCAATAATTTTCAGGAGATTTCCGGATGTATCGTATTCCAATGTTGCCGTATTGCCCATCACGTCCGTGACGCTTGTCGGCCGCCCTATGGTATTATAGCCGACGGTCGTTGTCTTTCCGTCTGGCGTGGTGATGCCTGTTACATTGCCTTTGGCGTCATAGGCCATGGTACTAATATTCCCGAGCGCGTCTGTGACTTTTTTGGGCATGCCGTACGTAGGCTCGTACTCGTACGTGGTTGTATTGCCCAGGTTGTCCGTTATTGTCTTGATCGAACCATCCGCGTAATACGTGTAACTGTTCTTCCTGCCGAGAGGATCCGTGATGGATTTTAAGAGATTCGTCCCCATCTCCCTTTCATATGTAATCATGCCATCGGGTGTTGTCGTATTCGTTATATATTTGTCCCGGTATGCCCCTGTGTCGTCATAAAACCGCCAGGTAGTCGCAGCGCTGTTCGGTGCGGTCATGCGCGTCTCGGTGACATAACCGCCGGCCAACGTGTAGCTGAATGTATAGATACCGCCGTCGGTATGGGTCTGCTTTATAACTCTGTTGTTCGCGTCATACTCATTTGAGACTTCTATAATTCCGCGCTCGTTGATTACTCCGGAAAGCCTTCCCGATGCGTCGTACTGATACTGTACTGAGGTCCCATCAGTATACGCGACCATTTTTAATCGAGGATAATAACTAAAAGGATCGTCCTCATACGTATAGGTGACGACTCGTCCTGCAGGATCAAGGATGGAATCGGTCCTGAAAAACGGCGCCGTATAAGTCTGGTTAAAGGTAATTTTCTTTCCTTCGGCAGTAATTATCTCCATCAAATACCCGCCCTGGTCATCACCGCTTGCAGGTCTTGGTCTTCTCGTGAAGCTGAGCTTATTGCCATTTCTGTCTTCTATGCCGATTAATTCGCCGGACATCCTGTCTTTATAGGCGAAGGTATATTTTAGGCCGTCCCTTAATCTGAGAGTCCGGGTATCGTCAGAAGCGTTGTAGGTCACCACGGCTCCGGCAAAATCCGGGTCAGTGGTGTTAGTATATGTCCCGTCCGGCTGCTTCGCAAACTGGTATTGATAGTTCCCCGGTTCAATCAAGAGCAGCATGTCTCCGTAATCCCCGAGCCACAGGTCATATTCAATGGATGTGCCCCTTCCGAAGGCACCGATGCTCGCATCGCCGCTCCGGTAGTACCTTGTGATGCTCACGGGAATGATGCCCGGAACATAAAGGTCTGTCTTGGCGTGAATAAAATAGCCGGTCGCGAGATCAACAGGATCGCCTGCCTGGCCGCGACACTTCTCCGGCCCAGTCTTCTCTGCGCCGCTCCCAGTGCCACCCCAAGCCATAGCGCCGCAGCAGAACTTCGGGATGCCGACACCGGGATCAGAGACGATGTATTGCCCGTCCGAAGTAACCGTGCCGGTACCTGCAATGGCCCAGTCATTCGGAGCTTCACCTTCATTGGGCGACTCATCATAATACCAGAGAACAGCCTTCTCTCCCGGCAGTAGCCCCAGGTCATTCAGCGACTTGATCGGAATAGGCTGGTCCGGCGTGCCGCCGCCGACTTTATTAAAATAGAACATATGGACTGTCCTCACATGCGCATTTTCCGGAAGCGGCTTGACAGGCAGCCTGTCAATCGGGACCTTTCTGACCGACACCTTAAGATTCGGTTGCCCGTCCCATCCAATTATCCTTACTCCTTTCGGTATCCGCATTTCAAAACCGGGAACTTCAGTGTCCGTGAGAACGGTGTCTTCGCTTGAATTGATATGTTTGAAATTTTTATTTTTTTGCCGATGCAGATATACTTGGAAAGGCATGTTATTAACAACGCCGGCCTGGATGTCTACCGTAATCGGTATAGTAGGATAATGGCCGTCCTTCTCTTTTGCTTGGGAACCGTCAATGAGCAGAACTCTTTTCCCGGCAGGCACATTTCCCAGAGTAAAATTACCGTTGTCATCCGTCTCGGTAACAAGACTTTTTACTTTGATCTTCACTCCGGCCACGGGTTGCAAGTGTGTATTTACTATCTTCCCTTTCAGCGATCCGGTGCCCGTAACTCCTTCTTGATTATTTTTAGCAGATTGCAGCAACGGGTCGTCCGGTTCAACTACCTTGAGGTAAGCCGGATTCGATGTAAAGCTTTCGGATTGAGGATTGACGACAACAACAGAATATGTTCCCGTGTTCGCTATCTGCTCCTTGCTCACCTCTGCTTCCAGCATAATGCTGCTGATAAATCGTGTCCTGAGATTTGCTCCGTTCAAATTTATTACTGAACCATTGAAGAAGTTTTTCCCGCTGACCCTTAGAGTGAACGCTGCGTTTACAGCAACAACATCGGGTGAAAGTGAATCAAGAACCGGTGCAAGATTATATATCGTGAACGTGAGCGCATTCGAAGTCCCGCCGCCCGGCAAGGGATTTGTTACGGTGACCGGAATATAACCGGGCACGATCAGATCGCTCGTGTCTATATCTACCTGGAGTTTTTCATTCGTCTTAAAATACGTGGTTACATTTTTTCTGTTAAACTGTGCCTGGCTCGTTCTCAGAAATTTCGAGCCTTCTATGGAAAGGGAAAAGCCGTCGCTTCCTGATTTTACAGTTTGCGGTATGAGAAAATCGATCTTAGGCAAGGGATTGTCCAACTGCACCAATGCTATGCCTTCCTTATAAGTAGCGAAAATAATGTTCCAGGACGGATCGACAGCTATTAAACTTGGCTCCGGGTATTCACGGATTGTCTGGACTGTGACTTTCTTTTCAAGATCAATACCGACTATATTGCCGCCTTGCGTATCGATCACTACCGCAACATGGGTCGAGGGATTCACGGAAATTGCTGATGGTTGACAGGCTTCGGGTTTCGAGCTGCAGATATTGATCTCTGATAAGGGCTGAAGATTAAGATCATATGTGACGACCGATCCTTTATTTTTTAGGCCCAGCAGGACAATGCCGAGGCCATTATCGACATCAATACCGGTTATTTCGTCATTAATAATTGCCTGTCGGATAACGGTTCCCGTAGATCCCTCTATGATTTGTAAATTTGATTTTTTATCGGACTGGCCGGTAGAACCAGAGCTACCGACAACAATTGCTTTTCCATCATTCGCAACAATTTTACTGACACGGGATGGTAATGATATCTCATGAAGAGTATTGCCCGATGCCAAGTCGATTATCAAAAGGCCGCCGTCGACAGCTAAAATGGCCGTATCGCTGCTCTGATCGACAGCGATTGCGTATGATGATTTGCCGGTTGAGGTTGAATGAAGAGTAGTTCCTTTGTCAAGATCGATGAAATATACGGCGCCATCAGTTGAAAAAACGAGGCCTATATTTCTCTTTGTGTCTACCGCGACACCTGCGGGGATTTGTGTTAAGGGAATCTTCTGTAAATTTGTGCCTGAGGGAGCATCGATGACGTAGAGGGTCTTGCTCTCACTGCTTACAGCCAATCCTTTGCCTGTAACCGGATTCACCGTTATGCCAGCTATTTTATCCTTGAGAGGCAGCGTGACTGTCAGAGCTGTCTCATAGGATAAAGCCTTGGTAGATAACATGAACACGAGTAAGATCGAGAGAAGAAATCCTGTTCTCTTCATCATTTTCCCCTCATATCACAATTAGTGAAACCTACTGTATCAGACCTGCTAAGACAAGCGTCTCCGCCTCTATTTCTTTCCCCGACTCTGTAATGTAGACAGTTTGGGATTTTTGGCCAGGAGCGGATGCAATTCTTACTTTATCGATTTTTTCTCCATCAAAAAACATGGCCGACTGGAGCGTAAAGGTTGTATAGGCCATAATTACGGAAGCATAATCAGTTGAAAGGCTGACGCTTGCTGTTGCAGTGGATGATGCATCTGAACCAGTGAGTGTAGTAGTTACATTCGTAGCACTACTGTACTGCGGCATTGCTGATACGGTAACGGTTGTACCAACAGGAATATTCGAGGCAGCTAATCCTACCGTTATGGGATTTGTTGTCGTATTTGGAAGTGCTATGTCAGGATTTGCGTAAGATGCTGTCGGGTTTGAGGGGACATTCACACCGCCTATTGATATTATGCTGAGGGTCGGCGTATTTGCGACAAAAACATTTCCCGGCAAACCATATGTGTATACGGGGTACGTTGTGAATGAAAACTTTAGATTAAAGGTCTCGAGTCTGATACGGCCTGTTCCTGAACCACAAGGCCCGGAACTGCCAGCCTGAGCCGAAATATATCCCGTCCCAGATATGGTATTTGCAATGAGCTTGATAGCGCCTCCGCTTCCACCACTTGCTTGAGAATTATAACCATTTCCGCCATCAGCATATATAGCGCCTGAACTGGTAATAGTTCCCGATGATGCCACTAGTATTGCACCACCGCCACCGCCTCCGCCGTAGCCAAGATATCCCGAAGTTCCAGCGTAACCGCCACCACCCGAACCGCCAATAAGTGGAATAAGCCTGGAATTGCCATAAGCGGGCCCACCGGCTCCATAAGTTGCTCCACAAGAACCGCCTGCAGTCCCAAAACCACCCCCTCCGCCAAACTTATAAGCACTACTAGGTCCGCCTCCACCGCCTCCAGGACCTAATCCTTTCCCCGCTGCGCCGCCTGATAAACCAGCAACACCTCCGTAGCCACCATCATATCCACCGGGACCACCAGCCCCTGGCGAAGTGCCTGTTGTTGAACTTACTGACCCGCCACTAACTTTTATTGTCCCGGCAATCGTAACATCTCCCGTAGCAAGAATATAGACCGGCGTGTTGGCAGCATTCTTCTTAAATGTGACCGTTACGCCTGAGGGAATATTAACAGTAGTGAAATTGAATATACCGCTCGGTGGAATCTGGAGCTCCGTATTTGTTGTTGGATTGAAAGCCCCGTCAGCTCCCGTACTTCCGCTCACAAAAGTTCCTGCGCCGGCAACATTTAAACAGAGCAGTAATACAAGAGGTACAAAGAATAGTATTCTTTTCATTGGAAACCCCCATGTCGCGCAATGTGTTATTATTGTTTCATGCTTCGTTCTCATATATTCCTCCTGTTTTAACTACGGCGGATTTATTTTGGAGCTTATAGGCAACGAAATCACTGTCGCATCTACTATCGTAGACTGCTGAATATATACGCTTACCGGCAGCGTCGCAGGGGTCACAGCCACCGCTGTCGACGGCTGTACATACACACTCACAGGTAGCGTCACAGGTGTCACATTCACCGCTGTCGACGGCTGTATGTACACACTCACCGGTAGCGTCACAGGTGTCACATTCACCGCTGTCGACGGCTGTATGTACACGCTCACCGGTAGCGTCGCAGGCGTTACAGCCACCGCTGTCGTCGGCTGTATATATACGCTCACCGGGAGCGCCACGGGCGTCACAGCCACTGCTGTCGTCGGCTGTATGTACACGCTCACCGGGAGCGCCACGGGCGTCACAGCCACTGCTGTCGTCGGCTGTATGTACACGCTCACCGGTTTTGTGCTGCTCGTTACATTTTCCCCCGGTTCCGTTGTAAAAAGCTGTGTCACGTAAACGGTCGTAAAGACGCTATTCGATTCATCGGAACTTATTACCGCCACGCCCTCAGCGAGAGTATTAATAGTAAATGCTGTCGTTCCATTTGCCAGGATTACAATGCTCTGTGGAACGGATATGACCGAAGGGTCGCTATTGTTAATAGTAATACTCACATCCTTTCCCATTGCAGGAGCAACACCTGCAGTAATATTCGTGGCGGTACTCGGTACGAGGGCAAGATGGTCAGGATTAAATGTGAGTTTTACAAGAGTACTCGCGATATTAGCCGAGCCATAAAACGTCTTAACAGTAATATTAACTGTGCCGGGCGAAGCATCTGACGGGACCGTTATTGATGCCGTCAGCGATGTGTCCGTTACAGATAGCACTTTAAATGTTAACGCTGGATTATCCGATGTAATCTCACTTGTAGTCAGGAGATTTTGTCCTGTTATAGTCACTGTCTTCGTGGAACTTATAAAGAGATAATCAGGATTAATTCCTTGAATCAGGGGGGGACTGGGGTTTATGGTTCCGTTGCTTATGGACAAAAGATTGCCGACTTCATCGTATTCATAAACAGCGTAATTACCGTTCTCATCGGCAGCGACATTGAGCCTTCCGAGGTCATCATAAACATATTGCAGAGTATTACTTGAGCTTGACGGAACGATAGAAAATAGGAAGAGAATAGGAAGAAGGGAAACGAAGGCTTTCTGTACAAAGCGTATGACTCTCGTCAAGCCCATACCACCTGTCCCCCTAATGATGAGGTATAAAAAACAGTTTTCTCTCAGCTAATACATGAAACGCTACAATTAGTGACAACTTCTGAAATTGTTAAAATGGCAGGCATTCGTATTGTTCGGCGTGAATCAGGAAATGCAGAAATACCTTTATCAGAAAGAAAATAATTTGTCAATCGGAAAATTGATCCGAATTTTCAGGAACAATTTAAAGACCCGAAGCCGAGGGAACGAGTCCGCCATCGGCCTTCATAGAGGCCGTCACAAAAAAATGCACACACTGAAAAAAATGCAGTTGAAAAAAGCACTCCGGCATAGTATACTCGAATCAATGTGCTGCCGGTGAACCCCGTTAGAGATGTTTCGCTTGACGCGATCTCTAACGGGGTGATCATACAAGCCGGTGGGCATGAAAGGCGGCTGACATGCCAAAGGCAAAGATACTCCTCGTCGAGGACAGCAGGGGCCAGGCTAAGACCACCAAGGCGTTCCTTGAAAAGAACGGCTTTCAGGTGATCTGGGTCGAAGACGGCATGGCTGCCTTCAAGATCGCAAAGAGCAGCCGCATTGATGTTATACTTCTTGACCGCGTTCTGCCGGACATTGACGGGAACGAGGTCTGCCGGTGGTTGAAGCTTGACCAGGACACGAAAGGCATTCCGATCATCATGCTTACGGTCAAGAATACGACGGCCGACAAGGTAACGGGTTTGGAGGCGGGAGCCGATGATTACCTCCCCAAACCTTACGATACGGGCGAGCTCAACGCGAGGATATATGCCTGTTTGAGGACAAAGTCGCTGCAGGATGACCTGAAGCAAAAGAATCGCCAGCTTGAGGACATGCTCACGCGGGTGGAAACCCTTGCGGTCACGGACTCATTGACCGGCCTTTTTAACAGGAGGCGTTTTGAGACCATCCTCTCGCTGGAATTCAAAAAAGCGTCACGATACCTGGCCCCCCTGAGCTGTATGATGATCGACATCGATCATTTTAAGACGATCAATGACGCGTACGGCCACCGGATAGGAGATGCGATACTCAAGGAGACGGCGCAGATCATCCTGAAGAGCATCCGGGAAGTCGATGCCGCCGCCCGATGGGGCGGTGAGGAGTTCATCATATTGATCCCCAATACTTCAAAAGAGAATGCCCGGACGCCGGCGCAGCGGATATTGAATTCCGTTGCAAGCAATGCATTCCCTGAACTTGGAAACCAACGCATCACCGTAAGCATCGGGATCGCGGACATAATGGACCCTCTCATCGATACGGAAGACAAGCTGGTCAATGCGGCCGACCTTGCGATGTATGAGGCGAAAAGAAACGGGCGCAACAGGATCGAAGTAGGTCCGGAAGGAACGGAAACGGCCCGGGAAAAAGAGAATACCGGCGGTCAAAAAAGCTGAGCCTTCGCACCTCATTTCTATCAAATCCCCACCTTGCCCCCCCTTTGCCAAAGGGGGGATAATTTTATACCCCGATTGCTGCCTTAAATATCCCCTCTTCCCTTATACCACAAGAAAGAAAGATACTCATGCAATGCCGTGGCGGAAGCGCACAGATGGTCCGCCGCGGGGATCAAGGTGAATAAAGAAAAGCCCCTCGGCTGGGACACATACCCGGCAGGCGCGGGAAGAATATCGAGACCCTGTGCCTTGAACATGGCCGCTGCCCTCCTTATATGAAAAGCAGATGTCACGAGGATGATGCGTTTTCCCCGGAAATCCTTCTTCAGCGCCTTCGCGCTCTCGACGGTATTTCTGGACTTCCTTTCAACGACAATATCCTTGCGTGGAACACCGAGGCTTGCGGCAAGGCGGGCCATGGCGTCCGCCTCGGAAATCTCGAGGTTCTTCGGATCACCGCTTCCCCCGCTCAGAACGAGCGGGAGATGGAGCGCCTTCTGCAGCCTTACCCCGGCGAGCAGCCGTTCGAGTGATGCCCCGGAAGGCTCGGATTGAAGACCGACCCATGATACATCCTTTACCCCTCCCGACAGCACCACAATGGCGTTGGCCCTGACGGCTGTGGTCCTCAATGGAGGAAAGCTCCTTTCCAGAGGCCTCATCAGGAGATCGCTCACGGGCTGTATGCTCAGGAGATAGAGGAGAACAAGACCTGATATGATAAAAACCCTGCCGAGACGTTCACGTTTCCGGACAATAAGAAAACCGGCCGCTGCAAGAATCAGAGGGCCGGCGGGCGGTAAAATCAACAGTAAGAGCATTTTTGAAAGGACAAAACCCATTTTGTCAAAGCTCCGTATCGCGGGTCCCCGGACTTTTCCCAAAATTTATCAATCGCGAATTCAAAGCGCGCAGCCCTTGAGCGATAGACGCGCTTCGGCGTGCCCTGTCGCACAACAAAGGGTACTTGCTCCCGGGACAGGCAGAATCGCTTTGTGCCACCATCCGACATACCGCACGCGTGCGCGGCAGAGCGAGGGGGCTGCGCGCGAATGGCGCAATGCCATTTTCCGTTTCAATTATCCTTCTATATTTGCCCGGTAAATTTCAATAAAGAATAACGTTAGGGAAACTCCACCGTGCGTTCCTCTTGATTGACGCCTCAACTTTATCGGAACGGCAGCTTGAGCTTTTCCGGAAGACCGGATTTGACCGCGTTCTTGAGCAGGTCGTTGAGCTGGTTCTGCCTGCCTGTCAACGAGCCGCCCGTAGCTTCAAGAGCGCTGTAATTCTTCTTTAAGTCCGAGAGCGCCCCGCCGGTCTTCCCCGCGATCGCCGCCTGCAGTTCCTTTTCCAGTTTTCCCGCCTGTTCCCTGACAAGCTTGCCGACAGCATCCTGCAGGACCCGGTCCAGATTTGACGAGATACGGACGCTGTAATCTTCGAACGTGCCTGCGACATCGGCCGAGAGGGTGAAACTCGACACCTTCGAGAGGGCCGAGCTCATGGCGCGGGCATAGGGATTGGCGTTTTCCTTTCCGCCGGAGGAGAATCTGACGGACCTCACCATGGCCGTTATCTTCGCGGAAAAGTTTTCGCCGCGGGACACGCCGTTTACCTTCAGGTCGACCAGACCTTCCTTGAGAGAAACAGGCAATTTCTCGTTCTCCGAGAGCACCGCATCCATCGCACGGTAACCCTGCACAACCAGGGTCATCCTGTCATCCGGCTTCGAAGGCCGGACGTGATTGAAGACGCCGTCGAGCTTTGCGGACCGGACGTCCTGCATGCCCTCGCCGGAGAACACCAGGGTCATCGGCGCGCCGAGCACGTCCTGATCGGGCGTGATGTTCCTGATCTTTCCGGAGAAAATCCCCGCCTTCGGCAGGAGCGAGGCGTTGACCGTCCGGATCAGGAAGTCGGGCAGCGGACGATATTCCTTGAATCGCACGTCAACGCCCTTGCCCCGCGCGGGCTTCGCCGCCCCGGCCGTGCCTTTCTTTTCCCGGGGACGCGCAAGCATCGGCTGGAGCCGCCCGTACCAGAGAACGCCCCGCCTCACCCACGTATTGATCTTATCGCCGAAGAGCACCTTGCTCATGTTCTGGAGCCCCGCGGAAGACATGCCGTACTTGTCCATGATCCGCCGGACGTCCTCCTGAGGGGCCTTTTCGGCCTTTGCTATGGCTATCTTTGCCGAAGCAAGATCGGCATTAAAGGTCTCTTTCGCTTTCCTGATCGTGTCAAGATCGCGCTCAATGTCTTTTTTGACGGCCGCGGTCTCGGCAAGCTGCTGTCTCAGATCGGCCGGCTTTGCCTTCTTCAGCTTTTCGATGCGCGCCTTGTAATCATCGATATGTTTTTTGTCCGGCAACCCGTCGCCCACCTTTTTCCACGTGGACCCCATGTTCCGGATGTCCGTTCGGGCGCTTTCGATCTGCTGAAGCGAGTCCAGCTCTTCGTCCTTCAGGATCTTCTTCACGTCCGGCTTTTCGAACGAGGGAAGCTGGAATGAAGTGCTTTTCGAAGCGCTCGGTTTTTTCTCAGGCCTGGATACGGCGCCCGACGTTTTGCGCGGGGTGCCGAACTGGAATCCCTCGGCCGCCATCTTTTCGATGATCACCTTCCGGCGCAGGATATTCAGGCCGTCTACGGTAAAGGAGATGCGCGAGACCTCGACGGCGTTCGTCATGGGCGCTTCCTTGTCCGTGACCCGGAGACCCGCAAGGGTCATGCCCAGGGGGAACAGGGACACGTCGGCCTGGGCAAGCTCCACTTTTGCGCCCGCGAGGCGCGTGCCCGCCGCCTCGATGCCGCGTCTCACGAGCATGTCGAGAAGGAAAAACCAGAAGATCGCGATGATGAGAATGACGGATACAAAACCGACCAGGCCCTGCCAGCGGATCCATTTTTTCATGATTATCCTCCTTAGTGAAAAAAACAAATCGGCCACGAAGGCTCGAAGGCACGAAGAAATGCTTGATTAGATTCGCGGTTTATGGACTATAAGTATTCAGTCTTACTTTGTGTCTTAGTGTCTTCGTGGCAAATATGATTCGGCCTGCCCCGTCTTCAGCTTGTCCGTGTCACGACAGCGACCGGTACATCTCGTACCATCTCGATGCCGTCAGCGTCTGAACGATCTTCGTTCTCTTTATCCAGGTCAGGACCCGCTCGCGGTATTTTCGGACCAGGAAGTTGAAAAGAACGACGGCAGGGGCGAATGCCGCGAGAGAGAAAAGAAAGCTCCCCATGACCACGGAATTGTTGAACTTCTGGAGGCGCCAGAACGTCGAGTTATACATTGCCGTCCAAAGCCCCTGGAGCGGCGAGGCGGCCAGCACAGCAAGTCCGATGCGGTGGAAGACCGGGTCCAGGACGTAGGCGACACCGGAGAAAAAGGCCGTGGCCAGAAAAAAGGCCGAGAGATTCATCCTGACCAGAAAGACAATGAGGAGGATGACGAGATTGGCAATACTGAAAAAGGGCAGAAAGCCCGCGATCATGCCGAAGCACAGGGCCAGGCTTATCTGGCCGGGTTCCGCCTCGGAATTCAGGACCTTCAGGAGTTTCAGGATCGAGCTCACCATGACTCACCTCCGTGAAAGTGAAGCTCTCCCCGACAGTGTCGGGGAGGCCCCTTTGATAACGATAACACGACACCCCGTCCCGTTGAAACGGGACCACGGGATCACTTCTTCAGGATCGACGCCTCTTCCACGATAACGGCATACTTGTATCCGGCGCCGAAGTCCTTGTCCTCATACAGCGTTCCGCTCATCGTCACGACGTCATCTTTGTTCGGAAGGTCCTGGGTCGTCATGACCAGGTTATGGGTCCCCTTTCCTGAATCGCCGCTGCCGTCCTGAAGATGTACCCAGTTCTTTCCCATAATGCCCGCCGAGACCTTCACCACCTTGCCCCGCACCTTGACGGTCTTTTTGTTGAGCTTGGATTTCCCGGCATAGATCTCGGCGACGGTGTACGCATCGGGCCCCTCGGCCTTGCCCACCGCGACCGTTTCCGCGGGCGCAACGATCGCGCCTTTACTGCCTGCCGAGGCATTGTCGGTCTTCGCTTCCTTTGTTCCCGCCGCGGCGGCAACCGGGCCGGACGAGAAGATGATCCTGTCAAACGTTCTGTTCAGGGTCTTGCTGGTAAAATCGCTCATCTCCTGGCCGGGGGCAAGGGAAATCTTCTGACCCACGGTCACCTTCATTTCCGGTACGGCGGCCCAGGTTTTCTTTCCCTTCTTTTCGATACGAAGGTACGTGTACCCGCCGGTATTCATGGTCTCCACGACCTTTCCGGAAAGGCCGGCCTCCTCCGTCCCGGCTTGAGCTGCAGGATGCGCCGGCGGCTTCAGCACGGCATCCTTGGGGGGTGCGGCAGAGGCAGCGTGGGCAATAGCGATCATACAGACGGCACATATCAGGGTGCGCAACAGATACTTTTTCATGTAATGCTCTCCTTTTAGCGGTATTTTTACGACACTTGACTCAGACTTTTTTTCAGATATCGATCGCTCAAGACGGCAAGCGATCGTCCTATTGCAGAACGTATGCTTTTGATCCCTCCTCAGCCGCGTAAAAAAGCGATTGCATGTCCCTTTTCGACACAAAGAGCCGCGGCGGCAACGTGCGGTCCTTCGGTAGAGGCCCGGCACCTTTCGATTTTACCTGCATGACGAAGGACCCGCCGAACGTTATTTCGTGCCGCTTCCCGCGGCCCTCCACCTTCTTTGTCACGGTAGCGGCCCCGACAGGGACGGCATGAAGTCTCGCCTTGGAGGACAGCGTGAACGAAAAGCTCTTAATCAGCCGGTTCCTGTACCGCAGCTCTCCCTTGCCTGCCGGAATGTTCAGAACAAGGTACTTCGAGTCAGCGCGATAAAATTCCTTCCGGAACAGAAGGAGGTCCTGCTCGCGCTTCAGCGACTCGACCTTCGCGCTCAGCTCCTTCTGTTGTTTTTCAAGCTGACGCCGCTCATCCGTTTCCTGAGCGTTTCCGTCCATGCCGGAGGAGAGCAGAAAAAGGAAGGGTAGCAGCCATATAAATTTTGCAATCAATCTCATTTCGAATTATGGTGTCTCTCGGCCCGTTGGAAAACTAATTGATCGTTAGCTATCCAGAACCTTTCGGAGCTGTCACCCTGAGCATCGCGAAGGGTCTCGCTTCTGCTCAGCGATTTACTACGAGATTCTTCGGCTTCGCCTCAGAATGACAATCATTCGTTGTCAGTGGTAAGCTGTCAGTTAATATATATACACCTTGGTCCCCGTCTTCGCGGCCTTATACACGGCCTCAAGGTCGCCGTCATCCATGCTGATGCATCCATGCGTGAAGTGCGTGCCCAGGAGGTCCTTAAAGGTCGTGCCGTGGATCTTATACCCGTTCCCGAGAAGCAGGGCGTATTTGCCGAGCACCCCGCGCACGACCCGCTCCGGATCGTTCGGCGGCGGGACCGG
>Ga0209342_10003680_pt1 | contig 16130 bp, 7 predicted proteins | sample RifCSP16_2_FD_184023 | JGI IMG/M metagenome (GOLD analysis project Ga0209342, IMG submission 184023) | Soil microbial communities from Rifle, Colorado - Rifle CSP2_sed 16_2 (SPAdes) (version 2) | ecosystem: Environmental > Terrestrial > Deep subsurface > Rock core/Sediment | place: Rifle... | reverse complement strand
TTCATTCTCCGACGGGGGCAAGTATTCGGACACAAGACAGGCCGTCGACAGGGCGCTGAGAATGGTCGATGAGGGAGCCGATATCATCGATGTTGGTGGTGAATCAACACGCCCCGGCTCAGACCCGGTCGCTGTGGAAGAAGAGATTCACCGGGTTCTGCCGGTCATTGAGGAACTCTCTGAGAAGACATTGATTCCGATCTCGATCGACACCTACAAATCTGAAGTCGCCGAGAAAGCCCTCCAAGCGGGCGCATGTATTGTGAACGACGTCAGCGGATTGTCATTTGATCCTCTTATGACGTCGACCATTGCCAAGCACGGAGCTTCGGTTGTCATCATGCATATGCTCGGGACACCGAAGACCATGCAGAGGGATCCCGTCTATGATGATGTTGTGAACGATGTAGTTCGCTTCCTCGGTCAGCAGTCCACCAAGGCCCAATCCGCAGGAATACGACAAATCATTGTTGATCCCGGACTTGGATTTGGAAAGACCCTTCAGCATAATATTGAGCTGATGCAGAACCTCTCGACGCTGCGACAGCTCGGGTATCCCGTGCTGGTTGGACCTTCCAGAAAGTCGTTCCTGGGAGCGATTCTCGACCTTCCGGTGGACGAACGGCTTGAAGGTACGGCCGCGGCCGTCGCCCTGTGTATTCGAAATGGAGCATCCATCGTTCGTGTTCACGACGTCAGAGAGATGAAACGTGTGGCGCTGGTGGCCGATGTTCTGAAATCCTGAATCCAATGCGTCGAACGCTTGTTCTCATCCCTGCTTTCAATGCTTCCCCAACCTTGCCGGGGCTGGTGCATGCTCTGAAGCTCCATCCCGCGGCTCCCGAGATTCTTGTCGTGGACGATGGATCAACTGATGGAACCGGCGAAATCGCAAAGCACGCGGGTGTGGAACTCCTTGCCCTGAGAAAAAACGGAGGAAAGGGCAATGCCCTTTCCCGCGGGTTCGAAATCGTGCGGGATCGGCCGGGCCTTGATGCTGTGGTCACGATGGATGCCGACCTTCAACACGACCCCGGAGACCTGCACCTGTTCCTTGAAGCGCGACAAAGGTACGGAACCAATATTGTCCTCGGCGTTCGGAAACGCTGGGGGACACGAATGCCGCTCGAACGCAAGCTCTCGAATACGATTACCTCATGGATCGTTTCTTCGAGAATCGGAGTGAAGATTCCCGACAGTCAATGCGGATACCGGCTCATAGGAATCGAGGTGTTGAAGGCGTTGAATATTGAAGCCCCGGGATTTGAAGCTGAGACGGAACTACTGATCAAGGCAGCAAAGCATTCGTTCACATTTTCGTCTGTGAAAATTCAAACAAGATATGATGGGGAAAAAAGCCACATGACGAACTGGCATACCACGAAACGATTTGTTCAGACTGTTCTGAAGGAGTATTGATGGCGCGATTTGAGGAAGAACGCAAGGAAATGATCGCCCTCATTCGGGAGAGGGGAATCACCGACGAAAAAGTCATTGAAGTGATGGGAAGAATCGAGCGGCACGTGTTTGTGAAGGAGCCGTTTGTCAATCGCGCGTATGATGACACGGCTTTGCCCATTGCCAAGCAGCAAACAATTTCCCAGCCATATACTGTGGCGTTCATGACGCAGGAACTCTCGGTGACAACGGGTCAGAAGGTACTCGAGATCGGAACGGGGTCCGGTTATCAGGCAGCGGTTCTGGCGGAGATTGGCTGCCGCGTGTTCACTATTGAGCGTCACATGGAACTTTTTCTCCAGACTCGGAAGATGTTTGAGCGTCTCGGCTATCGCATAGCGACACTCTGCGGCGACGGAACCGTCGGTTGGTCCGAATTTGCCCCGTATGACGGGATCATCGTGACCGCTGCCGCGCCTGAAGTGCCGGATGCGTTGCTCAATCAGTTGGCGGTCGGTGGCCGATTGGTGATTCCGGTGGGGGATCTGGATATGCAGAAGCTGAGAGTGATCATCAAGAAGGGAGAAGGATTTGAATCGAAAGAGGTGTACGGATTCAAATTTGTACCCTTGATTGGAAAAAAGGGATGGAATGGAAAATGATATGTCCTCCGGACGGGTGCAGCCATCCTCTCAATCGCAGAACCGGCGAAGGAAAACGACAATCGTTATCGTGGGGCCCACTGCATCGGGCAAAACGGCTTTGTCCCTCCTCCTGGCACGCCGGCTGAAGGCCGAAATCATCTCTGCGGATTCCCGCCAGATCTACCGCCACCTTACTATCGGAACGGCAAAGCCGTCCGAGGCCGAGCGCCGTGAGATTACACACCATTTTGTCGATATTCTCGATCCCCGACGGGAGTACAATGCCGGTGAGTTTGGAACAGGATCAAGGATGGTATGGGAGGATATTCAGAAGAGGGGAAAGACTGTGATCGTTGTTGGCGGTTCGGGTCTGTATGTCAAGGCACTTGTGGATGGATTCTTCGGTGGCCCGGGAAAAGATCCCGAGATCCGTGACCGATTGGAGCACGAGCTTGAGCAAGTCGGAATCGACGGGCTTCTGAAAAAACTGGCGGCAGTCGATCCCTCCTCATCGAAGAACATGTCCGCTGAACCGAAAGCCCGCCGGATCATGCGTGCCTTGGAGGTGTATTACAGCACAGGGAAGCCCCTGTCGGTCCACCTCTCTGAACAGGAGCATCGGTCGTTGACGGATTTCATCATGGTTGCCCCGCTGTGGGAAAGGTTATCTCTCTACAAGCACATTGACGACCGAGTGGGTGCAATGATGAAGAGCGGATTGCTTGATGAGGTTCGCTGGTTGAAGTCAGAGGGATACCCGTCATCTCTCAATGCGTTGAATACGGTTGGGTACCGCGAATTGTTTGAACACCTTGATGGAAAGACCACATTGGAAGAGGCTGTCGATCTCATCAAGATGAATTCCCGCCGTTTTGCAAAAAGGCAAATGACCTGGTTCAGGAGGGATGAGCGGGTTCATTGGATTCCCGTCCGATCGGAGGTGGATATAGAGAAGATGGCAGAGAAGGTCCTCGACATATCGTAATGCAATCGGTTCCTTCTCTGTGTACTTTGTGCCTTCTCCGTGTCCTCCGTGGTTAATGTTTTTCGTAAGGCGTGTCTTTTTTTTGAATTGTATTCTTTTTTTGCTAGATTGTTTTCGCTGGATCGTAGCACGGGGCGTGGCGCAGCCTGGCTAGCGCGCTTGGTTCGGGACCAAGAGGTCGCGAGTTCGAATCTCGCCGCCCCGACAACCTCGGTAAAGAGCATAACACAGAGAGACACAGAGGAGGCACGGAGTGACACAGAGGTGAAAATCTCTGTGTAACTCGCTTTACGATCTCTGTGGACCTCTGTGAAACAAGAAGGAGCATAACACAGAGGGAGACAGAGAAGGCATAAGGTTGTGCAGCTTTGTCGGGAAATAACAAAAGCCGCTGATCACTCAGCGGCTTCTTTGTTTGTGTCTGTACGATCCTATTTTGACCCGAGAACAAACACGCCGCTCCAGTTTGAGTCTGGGGGATTCAGCTGATAGAGTTTCATCCGTTCGATGTACAGCTGACACACTGGATCGTTTGGGATCTGCTTCATTGCATGCTCCATCAGCGCGATCCCTTCATCCCATTTTCTCTGCTGGTACGCGACTATTCCCTCGTTAAACGCCTCGAGAAAATTCCGGGTGTATTCGCCGAGGGGCTTGTCTGCAAGTCCCATGAGTTCGTAGATACGAATAGGCTCTGTTTTCCCCATCACGACAACCTTGTCAATCTCCCGCGCATGCACCCTTTTTGCAACCTTGTTGTGAGTCACTTCACTCATAAGGATGTACGTACCGTACTGCTTGTTCACTCCTTCAAGCCGTGATGCCACATTCACGGCGTCACCCATGGCTGTGTAGTTGAACTTTGACTCCGATCCCATGTTCCCGACGATGCAGGGTCCGGTATTGATCCCAACGCGCTGCTTGAGAACAATATCGCCGTGTTTCTTCCATTTGGATTGCAACGCTTCGAGGCGGTTCTGCATTTCGAGTGCCGCGGCGGAAGCGTGAAATGCAGCGTCAGGATCGTCGATCGGGGCTCCCCAGAAGGCCATGATCGCATCACCGATGAACTTGTCTACTGTACCCCGATGCTTCATGATCACAGCCGTCATTTCATTGAGATATGCATTGATGAGCTTGACGAGATTCTCCGGGCCCAGCTTCTCCGAAATGGTTGTAAATCCCTTGATGTCCGAGAACAAAAGCGTAATCTCTTTCATCTCGCCGCCCAGTTTGAGCATTTTCGGATCGTCGATAAGCTGCTGAACCACCGCCCGATCGACGTACCGCTCAAACATGTTGGTGATCATCTTGCGCTGTTTGCCTTCGGTGGCTGCGCGGAAAGAGACCGTGGCGACAAAACAGAGCGACATGCCGAAGAGAGGTTCGATCAGGCTGTAGACGATTGCGCCGCTCGTAAACGCAAAATAGACAAAGACCGCATACAAGGTCATCGTTGCCAGCAACGTGATCACTCCGATCCGCATCTGTTTGCTGGTTGCCACGAATCCGACGGCGCTAATGAGAAGAATCAAGATAAGGATCTGAACACCCGACCCGGCTTGGTGAATGAAATTGTTGGTCACGATCATGTCGTACACATTTGCATGGGCGATGTATCCGGGAGTCTGCTCGGAAAAGGGCATCGCATAATAATCGCCCACGGTTCGCGTTGTCGGTCCGATGATGCACACCTTCCCCTTGAACTGACTCAGGAACTTCTCGTCCCTCTGCAGGCCCTTTTCGAGCACATCGTAGAATGACACTGACGGAATGACATCAGTGTTGCCAATAAAATTGATGTGCATGTCACCCTCGGGTCCTGTGGGGATTTCGAGGTTCCCCAGATGGACGGTCGTTCCTTCATCGGTCACTTCGAACGAAATCGCGTTGTTCTGCAGGTCCATCTCGTTCATCGCCAGGGCCAACCCCAGAGAGGGATAGAGCTTGCCGTAATATTGGATGAACAGAGGAACGGACCGTATGATGCCGTCAACGGAATCGGGGATGACAATGGCATGGCCGACTCCAGTACTCACCCGGGCGAGCTCGGGGAACGGATAGACTTCGAGATAGGGTGCTTTGGGAAAAGGGAGGCCCGGGGGAGCAGGGATGCCAAACCTCCCGACCACACTGTCAGCCGAGCTGTCCTCCAATGGCGCGATGTCTTCTTGTCGGGTCTTTGACGGGACGAACGGGCCTATGATCTGGAAGTCGTTCGGAGTGGCATCGAGAAGCTGAACCATTTGATCCGATTCGGCCTGATCGCGTTCGGTGGGAGAGTCTACAAAGATGTCAAATGCCACGGCTTTTGCGCCGTATGCCCCAAGAAGAGCCATCACTGTGCCCACCTGGTCTCGCGGCACCGGATACGTGCCAATCATATTGATGGTGTATTCGTCGATCCTGATCATCATGAGGTTATTGGAATGAGCTCGCTCGCCCCTGATGCGCATCAAAAGGTCCGGCCCCTTGCGTTCCAACGCCTCAAAAACGTTGATCCCAAGGGTATCGTAGGTAAAAGAGGTCCTGAAAAGAAGGATGGAGAGAAGGAGAGATCCAACCGCTATGCCAATCCCGGCCAGAGTCGTCTTGTTGGGAGTTTTGAAGGAGAAGTCCGCCATAGCGATCCTTGAGATGAATGAACTGTCAAAGAGAAAAACCGGGGGTAATGTAAGCAGGCAGAGCGCGAAATGCAATGAGATTTCAGGTCAGATATGTCCGTAATGATTCCGAATTCCCATAATAGCGGTTGACAAACCGTAAGGCGTTTGATATATTTTCAGGAACCCGTCGCACGGGCTGCTGTCAAGCCCTCCAGGTGACACGAGGCACAACAGGGGGGTCACTCACTCTGTAGTTCGGCTGGAAGGGGACAAGAAAGCCGGCTCAGAGGTGCGATTATCAGCAATCGATCCATTCGTCTCTCCAGGAATTCATGAACATACGCGACAGCTCCTCCAAGCGACCGTCCGCCTTCTCTTCGCTGGTCGGCTTCATGGTTTTTTCCCTCTATGTTATTGTCATGTTTCCGGGATCTGCCTGGAACGCATCCGAGGCGGCCAAGGGGCCGCGTGATACGCTCAAGGTGGGAGATGATGCGCCCAGATTTGTCGTCATCGATGCCTTGACCGACGAACCCGTTTTCTTAAGGGATTTCACGGGAAAAGAACTCCGCACCGGGGCGAAGAATATCGTTCGTCATGCAGTAGTCGTGAGTTTCTGGGCAAGTTGGTGCGAACCGTGTAAAACCGAAATTCCCCTCCTCATGAAAATGGCCCAGGAATTCAAGACCGAACCGGTGAAGGTCTATCTGATGAACACGATGGAGAGTCTTGGGTTCACCGCAGATTCCGTTCGTGCCGTGATCCGGGATCGCAAATACACTCTTCCTTGCCTGCTGGACAATACCGGAATGGTCGCCAGGCAGTATACGGTGCGCGGTTTGCCGATGATTGTCGTGATCGACAAGTTCGGCGTTGTCCGCAAGATCAATAGAGGCTATCACGAGAATTTTCATTTGGAAATTTCCGCTCTTCTTAAACAGTTGGTGAAGGAAGAGAAACCCGTCCAAAACTAACACTGTTCGCCGAAGGAACGATTCATGAAAATTGTTCTTATCGTTGTAATCTGCTTTTCCCTCCTTTTTATCGGTTGTGGCTCTTCGAACACAGCGTCAGCTCCCCCCATTGCAATCATGGTTTCAGATTTTGACGGCAGGGCAGGCGTCGATTCCGGGACAGCCCAGATCTTCCGGGACGCCCTGGCTGCCGAACTGCAAAAGACCGGGCGTTTTACCATTATCGATCGAAAAGCCACAGGGGCCATCATGCAGGAGAAAGAATTTCAGGCGGCCCAGCGTGGAGAGAACGCAACAATGCCAAAACTCCATTCGCTGAAGAAAATGTTGAGCGGTTCGGTCGGGAAGCTTGGTGAGGACTATGTCTTCAACATCAAGATGACCGATCTTGAGTCGGCGGCAGTGGACTTCGCGATTGCAAGGACATACAACGGAGACCTTGAAGACGTCATTGAGGATTTTCTCCCGCAACTAGCCCGCGAAGTACTCCAGTCGCTGGAAAAACGATAACTCCATAGCATAGGGGAGGCACCATGCTGCTCCAAGCCCTTTCCAACCGTTGCTTCATGCGGTTGACGATCATCATTGTCCTCATTCCTTTCCTTTTTCTTGCCACCTTCAGCCAAACCCGTCCCCAATCACAGCAGAAACCAAAACCAACCGTTGCCGTGATCGATTTTGAAGGGAGGGGCGTAAAACCCGAAGAAGCAGTTTCGCTTTCTGATGTGTTTCAGGGTGTCCTTGTGGAATCCCAACAGTTCACCGTTGTCGATCGCAACAGAATCAAAGCGATCCTCGAGGAACAGGGATTCCAACAGTCTGAGGCATGCACCCAGGTCGAATGCCTCGTTCAGGTCGGTAAAATCCTGAAGGTGGAAAAGATGTTTGCAGGGGTTATCGGAAAGGTGGGTACCCGGTTTACCGTCAACATCCAGGTCATTGACGTCACAACGGCGCAGATTCTTTCTTCAAAACCCCGCCAACACGACGGCGCTATTGAGGAACTGGCAGGCGACATTATTCCCGAGATTGCCCAGGAAATGATCGAAGAGCTCACAGGCCGGAGAGTCTCAACTGTTGTCACGACAACCGGAGGAAGAAGCAGCTGGCTGTGGTACGTCGGCGGGGCGGTTCTTGTCGGCGGCGGTGCGGCTGCCGTGTTGCTTTCGAAGAAAGCAGCTGAAACGACTGTTGAGAAGCCAAAAGCGCTTCCGGGTGCACCGACGTTTCCTAATTAGGGTTAATGAAATAAGGTATCTCGCATCAGGGGAGATTCTTTCATGAAACAGACTGTCATGAAGACATTATTGATAACATCGCTTTCTTGTGCTATCACAAGTCTCGTTTGGGCGCAAGTTCCGCCCACGATTGCATCCTTCACGCCAACATCCGGCTCGGTTGGTATTACGGTTACGATTTCCGGTACTTTCAACGTTACGGCGAACAAGAATGTCGTCTACTTCGGAGGTGTAAAGGCTGCTGCGCCGACCGGGAATGCGACAACGTTGACAGTTGCTGTTCCTTCAGGAACAACATACGGACTCATCACCGTTACGGATACAGCCGCGGTAAATCGACTCACCGCATACTCAAGCAAACCCTTCACACCGACATTCGGCGCGCTGCCGGTTATCGATTCGACAGTCTTTGCTGCAAAAGTGAATTACTCGGTGAGCCCGTCAACATCGCCGATTGGCATCGCTCTCGGTGACATCGACGGGGACGGCAAGCTTGATGTGGTCGTGGCAAACAGCGGGAGCGGTGACATAAGGATCATGAGAAATACGAGCGTGGCAGGTGGATTGACGGGAAGTTCCTTTGTGACTCCAGGTGTATCCTATCCGGCCGGTATTGCGCCCACCGGTGTTGCTTTGGGAGATCTTGATGGAGATGGTGATCTCGACATCGCGGTGAGCGACACTGTGAGTGGAAAAGTATTTGTGTGGCGCAATGGAAGCACGCCTGGCGCCATTGACTCAACGAGCATGAGTTCCTTTGCGGTGGGGAATAGAACGTTTGGACTCTACATCAACGATATCGATATCAATGGAAAGCCTGAGATCTTTGTTGCAAGGAAAGACGTAGACAGCATTTCAATCCTGAGAAATACAAGCACAGGCATACTCTCTTTTGAAAAGACATCTTATTCGACAGGAGTCGGATCGAATCCCGTTGAAGTCAGAGCTCAGGCGGATATTGATGGTGACGGGCAACTCGACGTCGTAACAGTGAACAGCGGAAATTCTAGATCTTCAGTCTTCCTCAACGGCGGAAGCTTCCCGGGAACGATTGTTCTTGGTACGTCATCTTCGTGGATTCTTGGCAGCGGTGCGACTTCATTCGTCCTCACCGATCTTGACGGTGATGATAAGCTCGATATTGTTTCGGCAAATAAAGGCGGTTCGGTTTCACTTTTGAGGAATGCAAGCTCGATTGGGTCAACTTCTTTCTCGTCGAAGGTTGATATAGGAGCGGGCTCGGCTCCGTTCTCAATCAATCTAGCCGATCTTGACGGTGACGGGAAACCCGATTTGGTTGTGACAAACCGATCGGTCGATTCAATCTCTGTTCTTCGGAATACTGCGACATCAGGGGCTTTTTCAACCAGCACGCTGGCTGCGCCTGTGCGTTTTTCTGTTGGAACCAGTCCCTCCGGAGTGGCTCTGGGCGACGTTGACGGAGACGGAAAGCCGGAGATTGTTGTCGCTAATCAGGGATCAGACAATGTCAGCGTTCTGAGAAACAAGGCCATCCGGCAAGTTGCAGAAGTTGGAAATGACTCAACTCTTGCCTCACCCATAAGTGTGGGCGAGACAATCCAATCTGTTCTCACATCGGGATCCGACGTTGATTACTACAAATTTGTGCTGAATCCCGGAGACACAGTAATCGTTGAGGCGAATCCTGCGAACAATGGTAACCTTACAGTTCAGTTTGAGATTTTTGACACATCCGGTAACTACTTCAAAGGCCGCTATGAGAGGTTGGATGAGTCACGCAGTTGGTTTGTGCTGGCGCCGAACCTCGTCGCGCCAAGGGCGTTTCTCCTCAGAGTGGTCTCCGCCTATAATAACACATATTTTCCGAATTCGAGGCCGGAAGGGCATGAACCTCAGATTGTTCCAGGATCGGCAGCAGCCGTGGACAGTGGATACTATCAACTGAGTGTGGAACGCTTCGTTCCATCGGCGCCTCGTATCTACTACTACACAGATGTCTATAACGAATCCTACGATCGTGCTCGTTGGTGGCTTGAGTTCTATCCCAACGGCATTTCGACAACAGCGAGCATTGAATACTCGACGTCACCCGATCTTAGTGGATCAATAGTTGTCCCGGCAAATCAATCTCCAGGTACAGGAATCTACAGAACCTATTTCGATTCTCCCTTGACCGGGCTTTCTCCGAATACCCGATATTATTTCAGGGCTATTGCGTCGAACGCTCTGGGATCTGCTCAAACGTCAATCTACCAATTCGATACGCCGCCTGCACCGGTGGGATGGATCCATCAGTTCGTCGGGGTGAACAATTCCATCATGGGGATTTCATACGGGGATGACACAACGGGGATTGCGGTTGGGTATGGGAACCTCATGAAGCGGACAACGAACGCCGGGGAAAGTTGGACTGCATTTCCCAATCCCGTGAGCGGCAACAATCTTTACGGTGTCTGGATGGTGAATTCCCTTCTTGGCTTTGCTGTCGGCAGTAGCGAGTCAATCGCCAAGACAACGGACGGCGGCGCAAGCTGGACGAACTTGCCAAACACTGGAACAGGGTACGAATTGTGGAGAGTGAAGTTCGTGAATCCGCTTGCCGGCGTTGCTGTGGGCTCAGGTGGTCTTATAGTGAAGACGGCTAATAACGGTGCAAGCTGGATATTGGGGCGTCCGGTCGGTGGGTACGAGCTCCGTGGCGTCGATTATGCCGATCTCAATACAGTTGTCGCCGTTGGATACAACGGGACAGTCCTTCGCTCGACAAACGGGGGGACTGCTTGGGACAGCATACCACGGCAGCCTTCATGGCCCTACTACCTCTATCGTGTGGATTTTGTCTCATCGACAACCGGATATATTGTTGCCAATAATGCCGTTTTAAAATCCACTGATGCCGGCCTGACTTGGAACGTCATCAACATACCGAACATAAACCTCCCGTGGCTCTATGACATTTCATTCAAGGATGCGAACAATGGAATTATTGTTGGAGAGATTGGAACGATCATAAGAACCACCGATGGTGGGGCGTCGTGGAAAAGGGAAGTGACAGGAGCCGGAACGAACCTCTATTCATCGGCATATCGGGGCCGTTCCCTTGCCGTAGGCGGGGATAATGGGCTTGTCCTCAGTTCTCTCGATCCGAAAAGTGAAGTAGAGCCGAACGATGCGACAGGTTCCGCAATTCTCATCGCGTATCGGGACGAAGTTGATGCCAGGATTGATCCGGCTGATGTTGACTACTACAAGTTTACGGCAACCGCGGCCGACACAATTGTCATCTTCGTGGAAAGCAGGGACACGGCCGTTATCAACGGCCTGCTGCGACTCTATGATGTTGATGGAACAACCCTGCTCGAATCAAACGACGACTTTGTTCCGGGTGACAGCGTGAGATCGAGAATCATCAGCGTCTTACCTGCACCTGGTACGTATTTTATTCGGTACGAAGGAAATTCATCGACTTCATCGGGTAACTACAGAATTTCTCTGAATGAAGCGCCGTTGAGGCCGCTTGTACCGTTTGGCGGTGTTGCCACGATTGTCACAACGTCGGAAGCGATTCTGAAATCCCCGGTCATCCCGAACAATCTTGTCACAACAATCGAATTCGAATATGGTCTGACGAGTGCATATGGAACGACCGTGGCTTCCGATCAAAGCGGATCCGGCGGACAGCAACTGATTACTGCAACCAAAACATTGACTGCGTTAACTCCGTTCGCCGAGTATCATTTCCGTGTGAAAGCCACGAATGCTGCCGGCACAACGCACGGACCCGACGTGACATTCCTCACAGCGCTCGGAATGCTGAGAAGTGAATCGGAACCGAACAGCATCTCCTCGTCCGCGAATACGATTTTTGTTGGTGATACGGTTCATGGAACGATCTCGACGGACACAGATGTCGACTACTTCCGTTTCCAGGCAGCTGCGGGAGATACTCTCGAGATTTTTGTCATCGAGAGAAACTCCTCCGGGCTTGAGAGCCGTATAGAAGTCACCGACAGTTCCGGCGGCGTGAACCAGTTCATCAACAATAACTACATGCCCGATTCCAGGAACCTCCACGTTGCATTTGTTGCAACGAACACCGGGGTTTATCACATCCGGCAAAGTTATGCGTACAACTATAACACGTACTATCCCAACCAGGCGGCACGGACACCCGAGCCGCAGATGATGGGAGAACCGACGAGGGTGGCGACATCCGTACAAGCCAGCAGCGGGGATTACGAACTCAGGTTCAGACGCTTCGAATCTTCGGCGCCGGATGTGAGGAAGTACCCATGGGCCGATGTCACCTTTTCAACCTCTGCCCTGATCCACGTTGACGTCTCTTCAAACGGTCTTCCAACCGATGCGTTTGTTGAATACGGGACGACGCAATCGTTGGGAAACAGTGCACAGTATTCAAACGGCCCCGTTACCACAATTTATTACTGGGACTGGTTCAGAATTCAACTCACGGGCCTTTTGCCTGGCACGCAATACTACTTCCGCTTGAAAGCGACGAACGCGGCTGGAACCAGTTACAGTGAGATCGGCACATTCTTGACCGGACAACTTTCGGAAAAATGGGCTCTTAAGCCATCAGGCACTGATCGGGGTCTTAGCGATATTTCGGCGTTGGACGACAGCGTGGCGATTGTCCTTGCTGAAGGGAGAATGCTGAGGACGACAAACGCAGGCACGACATGGAGTGACCTGTCCCTGCCACGATATCCATATTCTGTTGCATTCAAGGACGCAGATACTGCATTCGCAATTGGATACAATATCATCCGGAGCGATGATAAAGGAGCGACATGGCAGTTTCAGCAGGATCTCCAACTGAACACGTACGCGGACCGGTTGCGGTTCTTCAACCCCCAAATTGGTGCCGGCGCGGGTTCATATTACAACCAGGAGCTTGGCCAATGGATTGGAGGGATAGCAAGGACACTTGATGGCGGAGCAACATGGCAGGTGAAAGGGTCGTTCAAATTTGACATGGCGGATGTCTCCTTTGTTTCTGCCGATACCGTTCATGCAATCAGTTACAACGGCTGGCTCTATCGAACGTACAACTTCACGGCGGCATCGCCAGCATGGGATAGCGTCCAGGTCGTCGTGAACGAGGGTTTGCGAGGAGTGCGGTTTGTTAATGCGGATACCGGCATTGTGGTCGGAAGTCGTATCTGGCGCACGACAAACGGTGGATCGATCTGGACGCAGGTTGCTGCTCCCAATAACTTCAGCTACGACATCGCGATGAAGAACGCGCTGGTCGGAATTGCCGTTGGGGGTAACGGGCAAATCCTAAGGACAGCCGACGCAGGTGCCACATGGACACAAGAAGTCAGCGGTGCTTCGACGTGGCTTCGCGCTGCTTCGTATACTGGACGAACCGCTATCGCAGTGGGAGAGGCAGGAACCATACTCTATTCCATTGATCCCCTCGGCGAGCAGGAGCCGAACAACACTTCAGGAACTGCGAATGGATTTGCCATCGGGGAACAGGTAGAAGGTTCAATAGGCTTATCGGGGGATATCGATTTCTATAGTTTCACCGCTGCAAGCAACGACACACTCGAGGTTCTTCTAACAGGCATCGGAGGAACGCCTGTGAATGGTGCTCTGCAGCTTATCGGCACCGACGGCTCTACAATTCTGACTCAGAATGATGATTTCATTCAAGGAGACACATCAACAGCCAGAATCGTGTATGTCATAAATGCTCCCGGAACTTATTTTGTGAGGGTCGCCGGATCCACGGCCGGTTCTACAGGGACATACCTGTTGAAACTTCGCAGGACAACCCTGAAGCCTCATATTGCCGCCGCAAATGTAACAGTGACACCAACGTCGGCTTCGATTACAGGATTGGTGGATCCAAATAATCTGAACACAACGGTTCAAGTTCAATGGGATACCACCACAGCATATGCGAAGACCCCGGTATCAATCAATGAGGGAACTCTCAGCGGTCAAGAGCGGAGAACCGTCACAGCGACCTTGCCCGGTTTGACAGAAAACAAAGACTATTATTTCCGCTTGGTTGCGACCAATAGTGCAGGAACGACGAACGGCGTCGATATTCCGTTCCATACTCCGCGCACCTCCGCCTTTGCTGAGATCGAACCGAATGATTCTGCACATATGGCCCAGACGATTGCATTCGGCGACTCCATAAATGGAACAATAGACACCGCGAACGATGTCGATTACTACAAGGTCTACGTCGCGGCGGGTGATACTCTCGAGGTGTTTACCTCGAGGAGGGGTACTTCAGAACTTATTGGCCGTCTACAGCTGATCGACAGCACCAGCCAAGGCTATTATGAGGATATTGATTGGTTCCCTTCAAATGCATCTCTTCACACGATCACGCAGTTTGGCAACGCGCGGACTATGTATATCCGCTACAAGTATTCCTATGAGTACTCCACAAGCTTCCCGGGGGTGCGGGACCCGGATGATGTTCTGCCGGTACCGAGAATAGTTCAAAGCGGCATTTCACAGACAGCCTCGAACGACACCGGCGACTATCGCCTCTATGTGCGTCGTTTTGTGCCTTCAGCACCGGAAGGTCAGGACTATGCCGGATATGGAAGCATTTTTTCGAATGCTGTGAAACTTCAAACGACAATCCGGCCGAACGGGCTTCCGACAACCGTCAACTTTGAATACGGGCCGACACAGGCCTATGGGAATCAGATTGCCGCCGACAACAGTCCATTCAACAGCATCTCTTTGATGTCCGCGTTCAGCCCGATGATAACTGGCCTGCAGGCGAACACTACCTACTATGTCCGTACTGCCTTGACAAACGGCGCAGGGTCGTCCTTTGGAGGGGGCAACACGTTTACAACCCCCGCAGCTCCTGACGGGTGGGTTGTTCAGACGAGCGGGACGGAGAACTTCCTGCGTGATGTGGAATTTCCAACGGAGTCGATCGGTTATGCGGTTGGCAGCGGCGGAGTGATTCTCAAGACCACGAACGGCGGAACAACATGGTCCACGCAAACCTCCGGTGTGACATCGACTCTGAGCAGCGTGTCTTTTGCATCCCAATCTGTTGGAATAGTTTCCGGATTTGGCGGAGTCCTGCTGAAAACCACGGACGGTGGTGCTACGTGGACACAACAGACTTCAAACGTCAGCTTTGCACTCTATGCTGTCAAGATGTTCAGCGCAAGTGAAGCTGTCGCGGTAGGGGCAAATGGGATGATCATTCGGAGTGGGAATGCCGGCGCAACGTGGGACACCGTTCGCGCAGGAACCGAGGTTTTGCGTGCCGTTTCCTTCACCGCGGCAGGAGACACCGGCTATGCAGTGGGATATCTTAATAACGATGGCGTTGTCTTGCGAACGGTGAATCGCGGCGCCGATTGGGCAACACTGGCTCCCATTACAGGGAATTATCTGATGTCGGCATGGTTCCACAACGGTCGTACTGGAGTCGTCGGTGCCGGCAACCGGACTTTTTATCGGACGACAGACGCCGGCGCAACGTGGACTTCTACCAGTCCTTCCGGCCAGGGGTATTATGTCTATGGCATGGCATTCGCCGATACTTCCAACGGCGTAGCTGCTTCGGATCAAGGGGGAGTCTTTAGGACCTATGACGGCGGAAGGAACTGGATTCCGCAGAACAGCGGGACGTACAATCTTCTCTATGGAGCTACGATGAAGGGAAGAGTGGCAACCCTTTCGGGGAACTATGGTACGATCCTTAATGCAGTGGGATTGCTTGCAACACCTTCATCGCTTCAGGCGTCGTATTCTGGATCGAATACGATCAATCTGACATGGAACGATCAGGCGGTGAATGAGTCGGGATATTTCGTTGAACGCAAAACCGGCTCGGGCGGCGCATTTGAGCTTGTTCATACTACGGGGGCCGATGCGACGAGTTGGACCGATGCCGTTGTGCGCGGCGCAATCTATTATTACAGACTGCGGGCATTTATCACAGGGACCGACACTTCCTCGTATTCCGTAGAGGATACTGCGCTGGTACCGCTCACAGCTCCTTTCTCGCTCGATGCAAGTACCAGCGGGTCTGCATCGATCGGACTTACCTGGCAGTCGAATGTCGACCTGCGCGATGGGTTCAGAGTCGAACGAGCGACCGGAGCCACGGGTCCGTTCTCCGAAATTGCCACTCCCGCGTCCGGTGCGACGTCGTATTCAAGCATCGGTCTCTCTTCAGGGACAAAGTACTTCTATAGGATTCGATCATACAATGCGGCGATGCAGTCGGCGTATTCCAACATCGACAGCGCGGTCACCGCATTGTATGATCGAATCCTATA
>Ga0209342_10003679_pt1 | contig 16131 bp, 14 predicted proteins | sample RifCSP16_2_FD_184023 | JGI IMG/M metagenome (GOLD analysis project Ga0209342, IMG submission 184023) | Soil microbial communities from Rifle, Colorado - Rifle CSP2_sed 16_2 (SPAdes) (version 2) | ecosystem: Environmental > Terrestrial > Deep subsurface > Rock core/Sediment | place: Rifle... | reverse complement strand
GGTCGACGCGGCGGGCGCCCCAGGCCGGCCCTTGCGGATGGCCAGCTCGTCGTCGAACCAGGCGCGCAGCGTCGCCGGTTGGTGAAAGCTGAACACGCGCCGGCTGCGGGGCGTGGGGTCGAGCAGGTTGGTGAAGCGCGTTTCGGTGCCGGTGCTCTCGTACAGGAACGGGAGGGGGCGCAGGGGTGGGTTCGTCCAGGCCGGCAGCTTGCCGGCGTAGTCGCGTGTTTGGGCCTCGACGCCGGTCAGGACGACCCCTTGCTTCTTGGCCTCGATCACCCCCGCCGGCTTGCCGTCGACGAACAGGAGGTAGTCGCACGGCCCGGCGTCGGTCGGGAACTCGCGGACCGCAACGCCGACCCCTTCGCCCAGGTTCATTCGGTCGCGGTCCTGGACCGACCAGCCGGCTTGCGCGAGCAGCCCGTCGATCGTCTCGCGAGCCTGCTGCTCGGGCGTCCTCGGGGGGGCGGGATTCGTCATGGCGACGCGGTGACCACCGCTTCAGGGCAAGTCACCCCGTCGCTCGTGCCGGCGGGCCCACCCAGGCTCGGGATCCCCATGACGCGTCAGGTTGCCAGATGGACGCCCGGCGAGCAACTCGCGGCGAGCGGCTGGGCCGAATCCCGCGCGTGGCGCCGTATCGGGCGATCGACGCGAGCGTCACCCGGCCGCGCACGCTCCCGCAGCCGTCGGGCCGGGACTTCGCGACCAGGAAGCGCCTGGCCTACGGGGCGGTGGCGAGGCCCACACCGCGGTCGGCCACGTCCACGCCGCTCGCGAAGACGTTGCTGCGGGCGGAGGCGAAGAGGCGCGCGGTGACGACAGTTCCGGTGGCGGGCAGCGGCTGGGCGCGCACCGCCTGCCACCACAGCGCGGCCACGCCGGCCACGTGGGGGCAAGCCATGCTGGTCCCGGAGAGCGCCCTCACCCCGCCGCCGACCTTGGCCGACACGATGGCCACACCCGGGGCGCTGATCTGGGCCAGCGTGTTCGAGAACGGCGCCACGTCGAACTGAGCGCCGGCCTGCTGGAGAGCGGCCACCGACACCACCCCCTCGGCGGCAGCGGGAAGGCTGGCCGCGATCTCGAAGTCGGGGTTGGTCCCCCGATCGCTTTCGTTGCCGGCCGCCGCGACCACCACCGCCGAGTGCCCGAACGCAGCCCGGGCCCTGATGAGGGCCATGAGCGCATCGAACATGCGCAGGTTGCCGCGGTAGGCTTCGAGGGCGGCCGAAGTGGCCAGCGCGACCGGCCAGCCTGCGTTCGTCAGGCGCTCGACCAGCCCCGGGAAGTCGAAGCCGAGCGACATGGAGATGACGTCCGCTCCATCGTTAGTCGCCCACTGGATGGCCCGGAAGATCATGTCGGAGTCGCCGCTGCCGTCGTTGCCCAGGACCTTGCCGATCAAGGCCTTGGGCACCGCGCGCGCGATTCCGATGCGGGTGCCGCTCACGTCGCGGCCGAAGATGGTCCCCGCGCAGTGCGTGCCGTGCCCGTTCACGTCGCCGTTGCCGTCCCCGCTGAAGTCCTGCTGCACCAGGTTGACTCCGGCGAAGGCGGCGTGCCCGGCATCGATGCCGGTGTCGAGCACGGAGACGGTGACCCCTTGACCGTCGAAGGACGACAGGTCCGCGCGCACCGCCGTGATGCCCCAGGACGCGCCGGCCGCCGGCTGAGCGGGCAGGGGTTCGATCAGGCGGGTGGGCATGACCGGGGCGATGCTCACGACCTCGGGATCGCGCGCCAACAGCCGCAGGCCGTTGGGAGTGAGGTCCTCGGTCTCGATCCGCGGCTCGGGAGGCGTTCGTTCCCCGGCCTCCGCTCGTGCTGCCGCCGCCCGCCTGGGTGATGCGGCCTCAAACGGCTCGCGGGTGTTGGGAACGGCGGTGTCGCGGAGAACCGTGTGCTTGCGCGTGAACATGGCCTAGCCTCCTGTGCTTGAGCGGACACGAAGCGGATCGACCTCGGGTGGCGCACTCGGCCAGAGGGCCCCGAAGGACATTGCCGCTTTCGTTCGATGGTATGGTGCGGTTCGACCGGCTGGCGTTGCAAAGAGGAGAACGGGGACGGTGGCAGCGGGCCTCGGTGTGTGCTCAGATCACGGGACACCACGGGTTGGAGGTTGCCCATGGACGTCGGGCGAAGATACCGGCAGCTTCTGGAGCCGCTCTTCCGGGAGTACGACCGGGCGATGGTGCCTGCGACTCAGGCCGCGATGGATCGGTTCGGGAACGCGCGCGGGAGGCGGGCGTTCCGGCGGAGGTGATCGCCGAGCTGGCGGCCTTCTACGAGGTCACCGACGGCGTCCCCTGCCTGGACGGCTTCGACTTCCACGCCGGCGGCGACGAGATCCTCTTTGAGTGGTGGGACGACCGCGAGCTGTGGCTTGGCCAACGCGATCTTCGCGCGGCGCCCGAAGTGAATTCGGGGCGCCGCTATTGAGCGGGGGGCTCCCGCCCCCCGAGCCCCCGGACACGAAACGCTGGCGCCACGTACGCGTATGGTGCCTCGGGCCGGTTCTGCTTCGGCGACGCCAGCAACGTGAGCTTCTCGCCTGAGCACGAGACGGCAACGCTGGTCGGCCCTACTCGAGCTGGCCCTCCAAGGAATGGTCGTGATCGGCCCGTTGCGGCGCAGGTAGTAGCGATCAGCGATCAGCTTTCAGCCACGGCTGGCGACGAGAGGGCGGAGCGCCGCGTGCCCTGTGCCTCTGCGCCTCGATGGTTTTGTCCGTTCGTCAGTCATCATCGTCGTCGTCGCGGCCGCCGCTCCATCCGATGCCCAGGGAGATCGCAACGGTGGCGGGGCGGAAGGTCGAGGTCTTGGGGCCGGGTGCGCCGGGATCCCAACCCCTCCAGTCCGTCCACTCGGTCCGCGTCACGTCGTAGGTGGGGATGATCCCGTCGGCCTGGATGAAGAGCCGCAGGTTGCTGGCGCGTAACATCTCGTAGCCGAGGCAGAGCCGAACATCGAGACCCTTGCCCTGGCCCGACTGCCACCGGGTGTAGCCGAGTCCCACGCCCGCGTACGGCGTGCTGTTGGCGAGCGGGCGGAAGTTGTAGTTGACGCCCAGTGCGACCAGGGTGAACGAGCCGCCGTCGAACGGGCCGCTGCTGTAGCTTCCGTCCGGTTCGCTCAGGACGCGCAGGTCCGCGAACGCCACGTCCAGCGCGACGCGGTTCAGCTCCTTCCGCCAACCGAACCCCAGGAGTGGCCCTCCTCCGTCGCCAGGGCCCGAGGTGACGCCGTAGCCCAGCCGCACGAAGAAGACGCTGTCCGAGCTTACGCGTTTGACGTCCACCTGGGCCGAGGTGACGTTGGCGCGGTCGACGACGCCGGCCAGCTCGTTGGCGGGATCCCGTCCCGTCAGAAGCGCCCTGATGCTCTGGCTGTACTGAGCCGGGAACTCCTCGACCGAACGCACGCGGTCGGAGCGGCGTCCGCGGGGACTCGCGACGACGACCGTGATCGAGTCGCCGAGGCGGACGTGGGACAGCACCCACTCCTCGTCGCAGCCAACCCGGTCGAGGGTTCGCCCCTCCCTGGTCAGGGCTTCCTCGAAGAGGAGCGTCGCGGCCTTCTGTTCCTCCGGGGCCAGGGTGTCCCGCGCGGCGTCGAGCCGAACGCAGCTCCCGGCCCGAGCGCTCGGTGCACTCGCACTCGCGAGGACCGCCACGACCAGAGCGACCTGTGCCCATTCCCGCCTTGCCCTCAGGGTGATCTTCATAGGCTCCTCCATTCCTCCGCAGCGTTCGCCTGTCCGGTTGCGGGAGACGAACGGCTGCTTGGAGCATAGGCGTGCGGTTCTCCGGGGTCCCTTGGGAGTCCCAAGGCTCTTCCAAGGGAAACCCAAGTCGGCCGCCTCGCCCCGGAAACACGATACGCGAGGGGCTGTCCCCAGCGCCGGCGCGCTGTGACACTTCCTTCACCTGTCACAGGGACGGCGCGCTACAATTGCGAATCCCGATCAGAGCCGTACCGATGCAAGCGGGGAGGAGTCCCGATGATGCAGGCCTTCGTGGTCTTTGCGCTGCTGGCTGTTGCCGTGCTGCCTCCGCCGGTTCCCGAGACGCCCGACCCATGGGCTCCGGTCCGCTTCCTGGTCGGGCACTTCAAGGGCTCGGCCGAGGGCGAGGCCGGCGCCGGCACAGTCGTGCGCAGCTACGAGTTCGTGCTGGAGAACCGGTACCTGCACGAGCGCAACACCTCCACCTATCTGCCCCAGGAGAAGAACCCCAAGGGCGAGATCCACCGGCACTGGAGCTTCTTCAGCTACGACCGGGCCCGCAAGCTGATCGTGCTTCGTCAGTTCCATCAGGAGGGGTTCGTGAACGTCTACGCCATGCTCCCGCCGGCCGAGCCGGGCGTCGTGGTGTTCGAGAGCGAGGGCTTCGAGAACCTGCCCGCCGGCTGGAAGGCTCGGGAGACCTATCGTATTCTCTCGCCTACCGACTTCGGCGAGACCTTCGAGCTGGCGGCCCCCGGCAAGCCCTTCGAGGTCTACAGCCGCACCCGGCTCAGGCGCACGGAGTAGCTCCCGGCTGGCCGGCCGCGCGCCGATCGAGCCCCACCCACCGAACGATCGGTAGGGATGGGGCCTCGGACGCCTACCTCGGGTATCCTTTGCCATGGTCCTCCGGCCCGGGGCGGTTCTCTCGCTGCTGCTGGCCGCCGGGGCCACCCCGGCCCTCGCGGGGGACCCGGCCTCGATTGCGGAGAGCGGCCGCTCGGCCATCAAGATCTACAGCGACCAGGACGGGCTCCCCCAGAACTCCATCGAAGCCGTGAGCTTCGACCGCCAGGGCTACCTCTGGCTGGGCACCCAGGACGGCGCCGTGCGCTACAACGGTCGAGAATGGGTCTCGCTCTCCATGCCACGGCCCACCGTCGCCAACTGGGTGTCCTCCATCCTGCTGGACCAGGATGGCAGCCTCTGGTTCGGCACCCGCGGCGATGGCGTACACCGCTATAGGGACGGCCGCTTCCACTCGTTTGGTGTGGACGAGGGCTTCCCCGATCCCCAGGTGCTGGCGCTCCAGCAGACGCTGGAGCGTGGGCGCCCGGTGGTCTGGGCAGGCACCGCCGACCACGGGCTGATCCGGATCGCCGAGGACAAGGTGGAACAAGTGGAGGCCCCGGCCGACACTCCGTTCGTCCGGGTGAACGCCTTGGCCACCGCCGGCGGGGAGGAGGGTGCTCCTGGCCTCTGGGTGGGCACCGAGCGTGGCCTGCTGCACCTTTCCGGCCGCAGTTGGACCGCCTGGGACCGGCGCGACTTCGGCCTGCCCAGCGATCACGTGCTCTCGGTCCTGGAGACGGAGGCGCCGGGCGGCTCGCGCGCACTCTGGGTCGGAACCGAGCATGGCCTTGCGGTTCGTGAGCACGGGACCTGGCGGGTCGTCCCCCTGAGCAACGGGATGAAGAACGACTACGTCTACCGCCTTGCCGCAACCCGCACGCTGGCGGGCGAGCCGGTAGTGTGGATGGGCACCGAGGGCGGCTTGAGCCGCCTGGAGGCCGGGCGCTGGCGTTTCTGGAACATGGCTCGCGGCCTGCCTTCGAACGTGATCCGAACCCTGACCCCGGTAGCTTCCGCGAACGGGCCGACCACCCTGTGGATCGGCAGCTTCGGCGGCCTGGTGCGGCTCACCGAGGGCAAGTGGACGAGCTACACGCACAACACCGGTCTGGCGGAGAACGCCGTCTTCTCGATCCAGGAGTTCGCGCCTGACGACATGTGGTTTGGTACGCTAGGCGGCGGCCTGTCGCGGCTCCGGGACGGGCGCTGGTCCCAGGTGTCGCGCTATCGAGAGCGGCCCATCCCGGCGGTGATGAGCCTGCTCAAGGCCCGCGGCCCGCAGGGCGGCGCCGAGTTGTGGGTGGGAACCCGCGGCTCCGGGTTGCTGCGCTTCGACGGCGGCTCCTGGAGCGAGATCCTGCCCCTGGAGGCGTTGCCCGACACCTGGATCTACGCCCTGCTGGAGACCGGATCCGCCGAGCGAGGGCTGACCCGTTGGGTGGGGACCCGGAAGGGCCTGCTGCGGCTGCAAGGGAGAGAGCGGCGAGTCTACACCAAAGACTCGGGGCTGCCCCACGATCACGTGGTGGCGCTCTTGGCCAGCCACGACGCCCAGGGCCGGCCCACCTTGTGGATCGGCACCCGGGGCGGCGGCGTCGCCTGCCTGGATCTCGAGAGCGGCCGCTTCTCCACCTACGACCCCCAGCACAGCGTGGGGGGATTGCGGGTCGGCAGCCTGCTCGAAACGTCGGGCCCCGGGAGTCGGCGCTTCCTGTGGATCAGCTCCAACGGCGCCGGTGTCTATCGCCTCGACCTGGCCGATCCCGCGGCCGGCTTCGTTAACTTTTCGGAGAGCAGCCTGCCGGCCTTGCCCAGCGATCTCATCTACCAGATGCGGGAGGACGCGGCGGGTCGCCTCTACTTCTTCACCAGGCGAGGAGTCGCCCGCTTCACGCCGCGGCAACCGGACGCGACCAATCCCGCCGAGTACGCGGTCTTCACCTACACCTCGGGGGACGGGCTGCCCAGCAACGGGTGCACTCAGGGCTCTTCCTTCGTGGACCATCTCGGCCGGTTGTGGACCGGCACCGTCGCCGGAGCCGCCATGTTCGATCCCGCCGAGGAACGGGAGGATCGGCTGGGCAAGCCGCTCTACCTGGAATCGGCGACCCGGGTCGGCTCGGGACGAGCCCTGTCGCCGGGTGCTGTGCTGGAGTACGGGGAGAACCACCTCGTCTTTCGTTATGCGCTCCTCAGCTATCACCGGGAGGGCGATACCCGCTACCAGGTGCAACTCGCGGGACTGGACGCCGCTCCCTCGGACTGGATCGCCGACGGGCGAAAGGAGTACACGACATTGCCCCCGGGCACCTACCTCTTCCGGGTCTGGGGTCGCGACTACGCCGGCAACCAGAGCGGACCGGTGGAGCTGGCCTTCCGCATCCGGCCCGCCTTCTGGCAGACCTGGTGGGCCTTCCTGGCCTACGCCTTGTTGGCGGCGGCCGGGGTGGCCCTGGTTTTTCGGCTGCGCTTGCATCACCTGAAGGCTCGCGCCGCGCAACTGGAAGCGCGGGTTGCCGAGCGGACCGCCGAGCTGGAGGCCGCCAACCGGGCCCTCGAGGAGCAGAGCCTCACCGACCCGCTGACCGGGGTGAGGAATCGCCGCTTTGTGGCCGCCACCCTTCCCCTGGACGTGGCCCAGGTGGTCCGCACCTACCGTGAACGTCTCGCCCTCCACAAGCGCGACGGGGACGCCAACCTGGACCTGGTCTTCTTGCTGGTGGACATGGACCACTTCAAGTCGGTGAACGACGGCTTCGGGCACCTGGGCGGCGACTCGGTCTTGCAGCAGGTGGTGGAGCGGCTCAAGGCAGCCGTCCGCCAGACCGACACCGTGGTGCGCTGGGGAGGCGAGGAGTTCCTGGTGCTGGCCCGCCAGAGCAACCGGCGCGAGGCGCCGGCGGTGGCCGAGCGCATCCGCGCCACCATGGCCGAGCGGTCCTTCGAACCGCTGGCGGGCGAGAGGGTGACCTGCACCTGCTCGGTCGGCTTCGCCGCCTTTCCCTTCCTTCCCGGAGCCCCCGAGGTGGTGCCCTGGGAGCAGGTGGTCCACCTGGCCGACCATGCCCTCTATGCCGCCAAACGGGGAGGTCGCGACGCCTGGGTGGGTCTCGAGGCCGCGTCGGACGTCGATCCGGCTCGGCTGGGGGAGAGTCCCTTTCTGCGTATCCCCGAGCTTCTGAGCCAGGGGCTCCTGGAGGTGCGTTCTTCACTGCCTGCCGGATCTGCCTTGGACTGGGGTTCCAGCCCTTCGCGGCGCTGAAAGCCGCCGTCAGGGGCGGTCTCGCGCGGCCAGTCGCTCCCCCCCGGCCGTCATGCCGGGGGCCAGGCCGAACAGGTCAGGGGCACTTGCAGGGCGGACACCCCTTGTCGAAGATGATCCGCCAGCGGCCGTCGGCCTCCAGCCGCCAGATGGAGCTGAAGGTGCCCACGCGCTGACCCTTGGGGTCGTGCACCGGGCCGGTGCTGAGCGCCAGCGTCCCCGAGTCCAGGACCTCGACCCGCTCCGGCTCCCAGGAGAAGGGCGCTGCCGGCCCCTCGTAGTATCGCTTCCAGCCCTCAGCCACCTGCTCCTTGCCCCGGTAGGTGCGGACTTCACCCATGAACACGGTCTCCGCAGCCAGGAAGGACACGAAGGCCTTGTGATCGCGGTCGGCCATGGTCTTGGCGAAGGCGCGCTCGGTCTCGGTGACCTGCCGCTGTAGGTCGGCCAGGCCGGCTCCCCCGGAAGCCGTGACGGCCGGTCTCGCGGCAAAGAGGCCGATCGTCAGTGCGACACCCAACGCTTGGGGTTTCATGCGGTGCTCCTTCTGAAGGCGCGGCCGGAGCCGCTGGACACCCATGATGCCCCAAGCCAAGCTGGCTTGCTCGGCGACCCGGTCGTGGGGCCGTGGTCGCCGGGGCCGGAAGAGGGGCGAGCTCGGGGGATACGCCCCCGAGCTTCGCTCGCCTGTTGACGGCGCTAGGGGCAGGAACTCTCGAAACCGTCGGCGAAGATCTGGTCCCCCGGCGTGCCGAAGACTCCCACCTCACGATACGGCCCCAAGGCACTGCTGCGACCGAAGATGGTCCCCACTGGTTGCGGCCCCAGCACCATGAAGGCCGGCGACACCACCGTGTGAACGCCGCTAGGCGCGCCGGAGCGGCTCAGGCAGCCGTTGGCGGCGGGCAGCGCGTCGCCGGAAGTGACGGCCAGCGGCGGCCCGCCGGAGCCGGTTCTGCTGGCGGCCATGGTATGGGCCACGCTGACCCCCGCCAGCTCCGAGCCCTGGACCGTGGGGTCGTAGCTCATGAGGGGCAGCCCGCCCGGTTGGACCTCCACCGTCGGACAGCAGGGGGAGATGCCCACGATGCCGTATAGGTTAGACGGCGTCAGGATGGGCCCGCCCGCAAACACCTCGATGATGCCCCGAGTCTCCCCGATGGAGCCACCCCCGGGCTTCATCACCTCGGTGACCGTGCAGCACGGCGACAGCGTCTCGATGACGTGGGTGCCGGTCGCGGTCCACAGCGTGGGCCGGCCCGCCAGCAGGACGGCACCCCGGATGCCGGCGAGCGGCACGTCGGTGACCCCGCAGCAAGGAGCCAGGGTGTCGATCACGTGGACCTCGGTGGAAGTCCAGGCCAGCATGAATCCCGCCGTGCTCAACACGCCGCGGGCTCCCACGATGGAGCCACCGGCCTGCTGGGGGACCTCGACCACGGTGCAGCAGGGGGCCAGGATGGTCACGGCGCTCACCTTGGTGTCGGTCCAGAGGGCAAGAGCGCCCCCCAACTCGACGGCCCCCCGCACGCCGGTCATGGGGCCGCCGCCGGGATCGGGCACCTCGCTCACGGTGCAGCAGGGCGAGGCGGCGACAACCGTGAGAACCTGGTTAGGCGTCCACAGCACCGGCACCCCGGCGGCGTCGACGATGCCGCGGGTGTCCACGATGGCGCCCCCGCCGGGCTTGGGGATTTCGGCCACCGTGCAACAAGGGGAAGCGCTTTCCAGGAGATAGGCGTGGTCCGGGTTGTAGATGTGGGCTAGCCCGCCCACCACGGAGATGCCCCGCGTCTTGGCGATGGAGCCCCCGCCCGCCAGCACCTCGTCGACCGTGCAGCAAGGCGAGAAGGTCGAGAGCAGGAAGACCTTGAAGGGCGTCCACAGCAGCGGGCGTCCGAGGGCGTCGTACGGGATGGCCCCGACCACCTGACTCATCGGCCCGCCGCCTGGCGGCGTCAGCTCGCTGACCGTGCAACAGGGCGAGAGGGTGGTCCCCAGGTAGGCGTTGCCCGGCGTCCACACCAGGGCCCGCCCAGCCACGTCGATCACCCCGCGAGCCGCGGCAATGGAACCGCCGCCCGGCTTGGGAAGCTCCGCCACCGTGCAGCAGGGCGAGAGGGTCGACACCAGCAGCACCTTGCTGTCCGTCCAGATCACGGGGTAGATGCCCACGATGGCGATTCCCCGGGTACCGGTTATGGCCCCGCCTCCGGGGTCGACAAGCTCGGTGACCACCACGGGTACTAGCGACTCCACCTGATAGACGTGGCTCGCATTCCAGACCAGAAGCCGCCCCGACATGGGGATCTCCACCATGCCGGCCAGCGTGTGGACCTCGGCCGCGGCGGGACCTAAGGCCAAGAACGTCAACACCATAGCCCAGAGACCAACGCGCATACGGACCTCCCCTTCCGAAGAGTCGATCTGCCTCCGGTTGTGCGCCCCTGCTGTGACTTCCCTGGAACCTCTTAACTGGGTGAGAGTGCCAAGGAGACCGATTTGCTCACTGGTGGGGCGGGATTCTCGCCCGACCTGTGACGGCCGTCACAGGCGAGTCGGCTGCCTACCGGACCGTGAACTCGTCGCGGGGATAGAGGTCCAGGTTGTAGTCGCGAGCCAGGTAGCGCTGCTGCTTGTGGGGACGGGCCAGGGTGCTCAGTTGCTGCCGGACCAGACGACTCACTGGAGCGCCAAGGTAGGCGCTGACGTGCGGCGAATCCAGTCGGGCCAGCCAGGCACCGCGATCCTCGGGCAGGGGCGCCAGGCTGCCCACGAACACGGTGCGAGCGTCGTTCTTCAGGAGGTGAGGGAACACGGCGGAGAAGGAGGCCACCACCCGGGGCGTCGGCGCCCAGGTGCACATGATGCCGCCGGGCTTGAGCTTGCGCGCGCACTCTCGAAAGAACTCGACGGAGTAAAGGTTGCCGCTGTAGCCGACGTGGGGCCACAGCGCATCCGCCTCCAGGATGTCGTAGCGGGCGGTCCCGTGGGCGAGCGCGCTGCGTCCGTCAGCGATCACCACCCGCAGCCGCGGGTCGCTCAGGAAGGCACCCAGGTCGGCCAGCTCGGAACGCCGCCCCAGCCGGGCCAGCAGGCGCGGTTGCGGGGCCGAGATCTCGAAGACCGTGAGCGAGCCCGTCTCCGATCGGCAGGCCGAGGCCCAGGCGGTATCCCCCGAGCCTAACCCGATGATGGCCACGTCGCGGGGTGCCGGGTGGATGAGGGCCGGCATCGCTCCCAACTGGCTGTGGATGCCGCCGAAGGGCAGCCAACTGTGGGCCTTGCCGTTGACGTAGACACCCCAGCGCCCCGGCGCCAACTCCACCAGCGCGCTCACGCCGCTGGCGTCCTCCTCGACCAGAGCTTCGGGGGCCTCGGTTCCGTGCAGCCGCTTCCAGAAGCGCTCCTGGCCGGGCAAGCCGATGGCCAGCAGGCCGAGCATGGCTGCCGACGCTACGAAGACGCCGGGCCTTCGGCTCAGGCGCGCGCCCGTCACCGCGAACGCCACCCCCAACACCATCAAGAGCCGCAGCGAGCCGGTGCTCCCCAACCAACTGAGCCCCAGCAGGCCGACCAGCAGGCTGCCCGCCACGCAACCCGCGATGTTGGCCGCTTGCAGGATGCCCACCTTCCGGCCGCTGGTTCGGGCCTCATCGTGCACCGCCCTCTGCAAGATGGGGAAGGAAAACCCCATCAGCAGCGTGGGAAGGCCGAACAGGAAGAGCGGTAGGGCCACGTACAGGCGGAACACCCCTTCGCGGCCGTGGAGGCCGCCCGAGCCAAAGCCCCCCTGGGCCCAGTACGCGTAGAACGCGTCGAAGGGGCCGACGTCGACCGGGAAGTAGCCCAGGATGCAGATGGCAAGTCCCGCGCAGCCGAGGAGCAGGCACTGGAGGAACAGGAACGCACCTAGCGGTCGGACCAGGCGCGCTGCCAGCAGGGTTCCGGCCAGACAGCCGAGGGCCAGGCCCAGCAGGTACAGGGCCAGCAGGGTTCCGAAGGTGAAGGCGGTGGACTTGACGCCGAGGTCCAGCACCCGGAACCAGATCACCTCCAGGGAGAGGGCCGCGAAGCCGCTGAGCCCGTAGAGCGCGACCCAGAGAGTCCAGGGCTGCCCCGGCGAGGTTCCGCCTCCCACTTCGGCAGCCGGCTCCTGGCTCAGCGCCTCGTCCGAGGGCAGCGCGCCGGTGAGAGCAAGCGCGGTCAAGGCAGCCAGAGCGTTGCCGGCGGCGGCGGCCAGCACGGCCCCCCGAATGCCGCCCATCGGGATCAGGACCCAGGGCGTGAGATAGGCGCCCACGCTGGCACCCAGAGCGTTGACGCCGTAGAGCCATCCCACGGTGCGCCCCGCGGTTCGCCCGCTTTGGACCGTGGCCCGCACCAGGAAGGGCAGCGTCATCCCCATCAGCGCGGTGGGGAGCAGGAGACCGAAGAAGTGGAGCAGCCCCGCACGCCACAGCGGCGAATAGAGCCAGACCGCCTTGAGGTACAGCAGGTCGTAGTAGAGCCAGCAGCTCGCGGCCCCGAAGACGCCGATGCCCGCCTCCAGCAGGCCGAACACCAGAAGCGCTCGCCGGCGCGAGACGCGCGCGCTGAACGCGCCACCCGCCAGACTCCCGGCGCCGAGTCCGGCCATGAAGGCAGCCACGATCATGGCCACCGAGTAGATGCCGACGCCGCTGTGGAGCGCCAGGATGCGCTGCCAGGCCACCTGGTAGACAAGCCCCGCTCCGCCGCTCACCAGGAAGGCAAGGCCGACCAGGGGCAAGGGGAAGCGTTGCCAAGCCGGGCTACTCCCGCCGGGCGCGGGATGTGCGTGGCCTTCCGTGGCGCTCACGCGAGCCGCGTTCGTCGTCAGGCGGGGGCTTCCTCGCTGGGAACGCCGAGCGCGTCCGCCGGCGTGCGGGCGGGAGGTTGGCCGTTGGGCGTGTAGGTGGCGGCGCCGACCTGCGTCCTCTTCACCGGTAGTCACTCACGCCGGCCGACCCGAACGCACGCGAAGCACGCGCCAACCGCCCACCACCGCCGCGATCAGGGCGCCTATGACGGCGAACACCAGAGTCGCCAGCAGCGCCATCATCGAGTTGGTGCGACTCATCGCAATCAGGGACAGCCCCACCACCCCGCCCACCATCAAGCCCAGACCCGCGCCTACCGCGACGATCACCAGGAAGTGAAGGCGGGTTCTGGCGGCCATGACGCCGGCGACGCCACCCACCACGGCGCCACCGGGCGAGCTCATCACCCCCAACACCATCGCCCAGGCGGCGGCCTCCCCGGTGTGAGCCGGCCGCAGCTCTCCGAGCAGGAGGCCGAAGAGCAGAACAGCCAGCAGGACCAACACCAGGTTCAGCACCCCGCCCCCCACCATCCCCAGCAACAGGTTTCGCGCCAAGCCTTGGTGCGCCATGGCCCGCTATATACCACGCCCAGCCTGGGTCCGTGGCATCCCCTTGCATGGGCTCCCCACGCGAGTTCAGCGGCCGGAAGCGAGCTGGCAGCCCGGGCAAGCGACTGCGGCAGCGATGCCAGGTCCAGGTGTGGACTTGGAGGGCCTTCCGCTCCAGAATGCCTTACGAGGAAGGAGACGCGGATGACCACGGCGGATCTCATCGCCCAGAAGACATCGGCGCTGTCGCCCGAAAGGCAACAGGAAGTCCTCGACTTCGTCGAGTTCCTGGAAGTGCGCGAAGCACGCAGGCCTCCACTGTGCAGTGTCGAGGGTCTTTGGCGAGGGCTTGACCTGTCCTCAGGTGACATCGAGGAGGCGCGGCGGGAGCTGTGGGGCAGTTTCCCGCGCACCGGTTTGTGATGTCCTCGTTTGTCGTGGATACGCATGCATTCGTTTGGTATGTGTCAGGATCACCGCGACTCTCGGCACGGGCCTTGGATGTCATGCAAACCTCCGTCGCGGCCGGCTTCCCCATCCTGGTGCCCGCCATCTCCCTGGTCGAGATCGTCTACTTGGTGGAGAAGGGGCGCATTACCCGTCGCTGACTGGGAGCGGCTGGACCAGATGCTCCTCCGCCCTGACGCGTCCGCCCGCGTTGTCCCCCTTGAGTGAGAGCATCGCCCGCTGCGTGGCTCTCATCCCCCGCGAGAGCGTACCCGACATGCCGGACCGCATCATCGCCGCCACCGCGCTTCAGGTCGGAGTTCCCCTGGTCACCAGGGACGGCAGGATCCGAGCGTCCGGACTCGACGTCGTCTGGTAGGCCCCGGCCATTCGGGCTGGCCCGCCGCCTGAGATCTCCGCAGTTCCTGCGGGCGAGGCGACCTTGACAGAGTGTCCTTCTAACACTATCTGTACTGTTGAGACGACACTAGCGAAGGAGCCCCGATGCCGCACAGCTACCGGTACCCCCGAGCCGCCCTGACCGTGGATTGCGTCATCTTCGGCTACGACACCGAGGACCTCAAGGTCCTGCTGATCCAGCGCGACTCCCCGCCCTTCGAGGGCCGCTGGGCCCTCCCCGGCGGCTTCGTCGACGTCGGCGAGCCGCTGGAGGAAGCGGCCCGCCGCGAGCTGAAGGAGGAGACCGGAGTCGAGAAGGTCTACCTGGAGCAGCTCTACACCTTCGGCGATGACGTGAAGCGCGATCCGCGAGAGCGGGTGGTGAGCGTCGCCTACTACGCCCTGGCCAAGCTCTCCGATCACCGGGTGCAGGCGGCCACCGACGCCCGCAACGCGGCCTGGTTCCAGGTCGCCGACGCCCCCAGCCTGGCCTTCGATCACGACCAGGTCCTGGAGATGGCACTGACGCGCCTCAAGGGTAAGGTGCGCTACCAGCCCATCGGCTTCGAGCTGCTGCCGCCGAAGTTCACGCTCACCCAGCTCCAGCGCCTCTACGAGACCCTGCTCGAAGCGAGCCTCGACAAGCGCAACTTCCGCAAGAAGCTCCTGGCCATGGGCCTGCTCGAAGAGTTGGACGAGATCGAGCAAGACGTGGCTCACCGGGCGGCGCGACTCTATCGCTTCGACAAGCGGGCCTACCGCGACCTCCAGAAGCGGGGCCTCCACTTCGAGCTCTGAGCGGAGGCACAAACCAGGAGGAGACCATGGGCCGCCTAACGCCACACCGACTCCCCGTTCCCGACTTCTACGACGCTTCCAACGCGGGCTCCTGGAGCTACCGGCCCGACGCCGGCAAGCTCTTCGAGGAAGCTGGGGCCTTCCGAACCCAGCACGGCGTGCGCCCTGCCGGCTCCGACAAGAAGAGGCTCCACCTCCTGCTGATCGACGTGCAGAGGGACTTCTGCTTCCCCGAGGGCACGCTCTACGTGGGCGGCCGCAGCGGCCGCGGAGCCATCGACGACAGCGATCGCGTCGCCCGCTTCATCTACCAGAACCTCGACCTCCTGACCGAGGTGACCTGCACCTTGGACACCCACTTCCCCTACCAGATCTTCTTCCCCTCGTTCTGGCTGGATGGCAACGATCGCCCGCTGGGGCCGCACCGCGAAATCACCACCGACGACATCCGGAAGGGCACGGTCAAGCCGAACCCGGCGGTGACCTGGTGGGTCTGCAACGGCGACTGCCCCTGGCTGCTCCGCCAGGTTGAGTTCTACTGCTCCGAGTTGGAGAAGACCGGCAAGTACAAGCTTTACCTGTGGCCCCCCCACTGCCTGCTGGGCGGCGACGGTCACGCGTTAGCCGGCGTGGTTCAGGAAGCCCGGCTCTTCCACGCCTTCGTGCGCGGTTCCAAGAACTGGATCGAGGTGAAGGGCGGCAACCCCCTGACCGAGAACTACTCGGTCTTGGCGCCGGAGGTGCTGATGCGCCACGACGGCCAGCCGCTGGCCCAGCGGAACGCCCCGTTCATCAAGACCTTGCTGGACGCCGACGCCGTGATCATCGCAGGGCAGGCGGCCAGCCACTGCGTCAAGAGCTCCATCGACGACCTGCTCTCCGAGATCAGGGCCAGGGACGCCAAGCTGGCCAGCAGGGTCTATATCCTGGCGGACTGCATGTCGGCGGTGACGGTGCCCGACGCCTCGCGTCCCGGCAGCTTCCTCTTCGACTTCACACCCCAGGCGGAGGCCGCGCTCCAGCGCTTCGCGGCCGAGGGCATGAACGTCGTTCGCTCCACCGATCCCATCGCCGCCTGGCCCGGCATGCGCATGTAGGCCGGGTCGAGCCGCTCAAAGTCCCGCCTCGCCGCCTCGCCGGCGTGAGCTTGACGGGGAGCCGGGCCGCGACGTAAACAGGGCACGCGCCGAGCGCTTGCGGATCCGCCGCAGGGCGAGGAGGATTCGTCTCTTGAGCTATCGCATCGGGGACCGC
>Ga0209342_10003676_pt1 | contig 16138 bp, 13 predicted proteins | sample RifCSP16_2_FD_184023 | JGI IMG/M metagenome (GOLD analysis project Ga0209342, IMG submission 184023) | Soil microbial communities from Rifle, Colorado - Rifle CSP2_sed 16_2 (SPAdes) (version 2) | ecosystem: Environmental > Terrestrial > Deep subsurface > Rock core/Sediment | place: Rifle... | reverse complement strand
ACTCCCCGCGGGAGCGCTCGCCGTGGATTCCGACGATGTCGACTTCGCCTACCGCGACGACGCCGACGAGATCGTCCTCGACGGCCTCGACTTCCACCTCGCCCCGGGACGCGTCCTCGGCATCCTAGGACGCACCGGATCGGGGAAGTCGACCGTCGCCCGTCTCCTCACCCGTCTCTACGACCCGGTGGCGGGTTCGATCACGATCGGCGGTATCGATCTCCGTGAGGTCGAGCGCGCCGACCGGCGCGCCCGGATCGGGATGGTCACACAGGAGGTGCAGCTGTTCCGGGCCACCGTCCGGGAAAACCTCACCTTCTTCGACGATGCCGTTCCCGAGGAGCGCATCTGGGCCGAGCTGTCGAATCTCGGCATGCGCGACTGGGTGGCGTCGCTCCCCCGCGGTCTCGACACGATGCTCGAGTCGGGATCGGGCGGGGTGTCGGCCGGACAGGCGCAGTTGCTGGCGTTCGCCCGCATCTTCCTGCGGGACCCCGGCCTGGTGATCCTCGACGAGGCGTCGTCCCGGCTCGACCCGGCCACCGAGGTTCTCATCGAGCGCGCCGTCGATCGGCTCCTCGAAGGGCGGAGCGGGGTGATCATCGCCCACCGCCTCGCCACCGTGGACCGAGCCGACGACATCCTCATCCTCGATCGGGGACGGGTGGTCGAGTACGGGGTCCGGCTCGACCTGGCCTCCGACCCCGACTCGCGGTTCTCGTCGCTGCTGCGCACCGGCATGGAGGAGCTGCTGGCATGAGCACCGAACCACTCGACACCTCCGGCGTCCCCACGGCGCGGCTCGGCTGGGGTCTGATCACCCAGCACCGGATGCGCTACGCGATCAACGTCGCCATATGGGCGTCGATGTGGGTGATGCCGGTCATCCCGGCGGTCATCACCCGCACCTTCTTCGACTCGATCACCGGCGAGACCACCGACGCCCCATCGATCACGGTGCTGGTCGCGATCACCGTCGCCTATGCCATCGGACGAATCACCTTTGTGATCGTCGGCATGAGGAACGACGTTCACCTGATGTTCCGGGTGTCCACCCTGCTGCGACGCAACATCCTGGAGCGGATCTTCGAGCTTCCCGGAGCCCAGTCGATGAAGGAGTCCCCCGGCGACGCCATCAGCCGGTTCCGCGACGACGTCGACGAGAACGTCGAATCGTTCTCGTGGACGGTGGACATGGTCGGCCTCACCCTGTTCTCCATCGTCGCGGTGTGGATGCTCGTCTCCATCGACGGCTGGTTCACCCTGGCAGTGTTCGGCCCGACGGTCGTGATCGTGTACATCGCCGCCGCGGCGCGGCGACGGGTGAAGCGGTACCGCGAGGCGGCGCGGGAAGCCACCGGCCGGGTCACCGAAGCCCTCGGTGAGACCTTCGGCGCAGTGCAGGCGATCAAGGTCGCCGGGGCGGAACGCACGATGATCCGCCACTTCCGCCGGCTGAGCGACGAGCGCCGCATCGTGGCGGTGAAGGACAAGGTGCTCGAGTCGATGCTGGAGTCGCTCTTCTGGAACACCATCAACGTCGGAACCGGGATCATCCTCGTGGTCGCCGCCGGGGCGATGCGATCCGGCGACTTCACCGTCGGCGAGTTCGCCCTGTTCGTGTACTTCCTCGGGTTCGTCGCCGACGCCGTGTTCTTCCTCGGCCTGTTCATCGCCCGCTACCAGCAGGCAACGGTGTCCTTCGCCCGCATGCTGGCGTTGATGGGCGACACCGACCCGATGCGCCTCGTCGAGCACCGCAATCTGCAACTCACGGGCCCGTTGCCGGACCCCGAGGTGGTCCCGCCCCACCTGGCGCCACTGGAACGCCTCGACGTGAGCGGGCTCACCTTCGCCTATCCGGGGACCGGCGAGGGCATCGCGGACGTCTCATTCTCGGTGCCGGCGGGGTCGTTCACCGTGATCACCGGCCGTGTCGGCTCCGGGAAGACCACCCTGCTGCGATCGATCCTGGGGCTGGTCGAGGTCGACGGGGGCACGGTGTCGTGGAACGGAGAGCCGGTCGCCGAACCCGACCGGTTCTTCATCCCACCCCGGTCGGCATACACCCCGCAGGTACCGCGGCTGTTCTCGATGAGCCTCATGGAGAACCTGCTCATGGGACGCACCGACCCCGCGGAGGTGGTCGCCGAGGCGGTCGACGCCGCGGTGATGACCCCCGACGTGTCCGTCATGCCCCAGGGACTCGACACGATGGTGGGGCCGCAGGGTGTGCGCCTCTCCGGCGGGCAGATCCAGCGCTCGGCGACGGCCCGGATGTTCGTGCGCCGACCCGACCTGCTGGTGTTCGACGACGTCTCCAGCGCGCTCGACGTCGAGACCGAGCGGGTCTTGTGGGAACGGCTGTTCCGCGACCGATCCGGGGTCACCAGCCTGGTCGTGTCCCATCGGCGTCCGGCGCTGCAACGCGCCGACCAGATCGTCGTGATGGAAGGTGGCAGAGTGGCCGCGGTGGGACGACTCGACGAGCTGCTCGCCACCAGCCGAGAGTTCCGGGCGTTGTGGGAAGGGGAAGCGGGCGGCTGACGCCGCCGTCCCCCGCTACCCGTCGCCCGCTACCCGCCCACCTGACCCCCAACGCGTGGGGCGATCGCGTGCATAGGCGAGCCGCCTGAGGGGATGTCCGACCTCGAGTCCGCTCAATAGGATGCATCTCCCGACCCCTTCAAGAAGAGCCATGAGGGCCGCACGCGGCGCCGGGATCTGGCGGGCGACGGGCGACGGGCGACGGGTAACCGCCGACGATTACCGTCACCCCGTGTCCACCTTTCTCCTCAAGAACGCCCAGGTCCTCGTCACCATGGACGACCGGCGGCGTGAGATTGCCGGCGGGGGGCTGTTCGCCCGCGATGGGGTGATAGAGCGGGTGGGGACCGCCGCCGATCTTGCGGCCACCGCCGACGACGTGCTCGACGCCTCGGGGCACCTCGTGCTCCCGGGTCTGGTGAACACCCACCACCACCTCTACCAGTCGCTCACCCGTGCCGTCCCGGGTGCACAGGACTCCGGGCTGTTCGACTGGCTCAAGGCCCTGTATCCGATCTGGGCGAACCTGGATCCCGACTCGGTTCGGATCGCCACCACCCTGGGTCTGCTCGAGTTGGCCAAGTCGGGGTGCACCACCGCCTTCGACCACCAATACCTGTGGCCCAACGGATCGGGCATCGCCGACCAGTTCGCCGGGGCCGACGAGGTGGGGATCCGTTTCCACGCCTCGCGGGGCTCGATGAGCCTGTCGGAGAAGGACGGGGGGCTTCCCCCCGACTCGGTGGTCCAAACCGAGGCGACGATCCTCTCCGACAGCATCGCCGCCATCGAGGCTTTCCATGATTCCGCACCGGGAGCGATGCGCCGTGTGGTGCTGGCCCCGTGCTCTCCGTTCTCGGTCACCGGGGAGCTGATGCGGTCCTCCGCGGTGCTCGCCCGGGAGCGGGGGGTCCGTCTCCACACCCACCTCGCCGAGACGAGAGACGAGGAGCGGTTCACCGTTGAACGCTTCGGGAAGCGCCCCGTCGACTATGCCGCCGACCTGGGTTGGCTGGGGGACGACGTGTGGTTCGCCCACGGGGTGTTCGTCTCTGCACCGGACATTGGACGGATGGCCGCCACCGCCACCGGGGTGGCCCATTGCCCCACCTCGAACATGCGACTCGCGTCCGGGATCGCCCCGGTGGCCGCCTACCGCACCGCCGGCGTCCCGCTCGGAATCGGCGTCGACGGCTCTGCGAGCAACGACGGCGGCAACCTGCTCGCCGAGACCCGCCAGGCGATGCTGCTCGCCCGGCTCGCCGCGTCGCCGGGGATGGGTGATGGCGAACAGATGCCCGCACGGGTGGCGCTGGAGATGGCGACCCGGGGCGGGGCTGCGGTGCTGGGACGCGACGACGTCGGTTCGCTCGAGGAGGGCAAGCAGGCCGACTTCTTCACCCTCGACCTGAACCGGATCGAGTATGCCGGCGCCCTGCACGACCCGGTGGCGGCGTCGCTGTTGGCGGCGCCGACCCCGGCCCGGCACGTGGTCGTCGCCGGGCGGCGGGTGATCGCCGACGGGCACCACGTCGCCATCGACGAGGGAGACCTGATCGAGCGGCACGACCGGGCGGCCCGGGGGTTGTTCCGTTGAGGCGGTTCTGGAGTTTCCTGCTGCGCCTCGGGAGATGGAAGACGGTCGGCGAGGTGCCACCGCTCCGGAAGATGGTGATCATCGGCGCCCACCACACCTCCAACTGGGACTTCCCGGTGGCGATGCTGGCGGCCCGAGCGCTCGGAGTGAAGATCCGGTTCCTCGGGAAGCACACCTTGTTCCGCCCGCCCTTCGGGTGGTTCTTCCGCCTGCTCGGCGGCATCCCGGTGGATCGATCCCGGCCCGGCGGGATCATCGGCCAGATTGTGGAGACCTTCGAGCGGTCGGAGGACCTGGTGCTGGCGATCGCACCCGAGGGGACCCGCAGCCATCAGCCGTACTGGAAGTCCGGGTTCTACGAGATCGCCCGCGCTGCCCGGCTGCCGATCGTCCTCGCCGCCATCGACGGGGCCCGGCATGAGGTCCGGATCGGCCCCACCATCGAACTGACCGGTGACGTCCGGGCGGACATGGACCGCATTCGCGCCTTCTACGCCCCGGTACGCGGGATCAAGGCGGATCGCGCAGGAACCATGCGGTTGCGCGCCGAGGACACCGCGCGCTGACTCAGAGGTGATCTCCGGGAGCGGGCAGCTCTCCGGTGCGGATCCCGTGCTCGTGGCGCCCGGACACCGGACGGTGGGCAGGGTCCTCGAGGATCAACTCCTCGCCGGTGCCGTGCAGAAGGATCGATCCGTAGGCGGCGACGAGGTGCTCACCGGTGAGGACCGTCTGCGGGGGACCGCACGCCACCACGCGACCGGCGAGCAGGATCACCCAGTCGCCCGCCGCGGCCTCGTTGAGGTCGTGGGAGGTGATCACCACGGTGTGCCCCGACGCCTGCTCCTCGTGGAGCACGTCGTCGATCGCCCGCGCCGATGCCAGATCGAGGCCGGTGAGCGGTTCGTCGAGGAGGAGCAGGTCGTGTTCCTGGACGATCCCCTGGGCGACGAAGACCCGCTGCCGCTGCCCGCCTGACAAATCGCGGAGATGGCGGCCGGCCAGCGCCGTGATCCCCATCCGTTCCAGAGCGGCATCGACTGCGGCACGATCCACTGCGGTGAGCCGCCGATGCGGTCCCGCGGTGGCATACCGCCCCATGGTGACGACCTCGCGCACCGTGACCGGAAGTGCCTCGTTGACCTTGGTGGCCTGGAGGACGTAGGCGATCCGCCGCTCACCGACCACGTCGAGGCTCCCGGACACCGGGGAGACGAGCCCGGCGATGGCGTGCAGCAGGGTCGACTTGCCAGAGCCGTTGGGACCGATCAGGGTGGTGACCGCACCCTCCGGGATGGTGAACGAGGATTCGGCCAGCGCAGGGACGTCGCCGTACCGGTAGCACACGCTCCGGGCAACAACGACGTCGCTCAGGCGCATCGGACGCACCGACCCTCGATCTCGAGGGCATGTCCTCCCGCCCGGAAACCGGCGCGCCCCGCGATGGCACCCACGAGGTCGTCGAGGCGGCCCTCATCGGACCGGGAGACCGCGACGTCCTCCACCGCGCCGCAGTCGGTGCACACCAGGTGGTGGTGGTGCCCCGAGAGCCACTCGGCAGGTTCGTAACGCGTGACGCCGCGGGTGCCGTGATGCGGGATGAGCACCCCCGCCTCCTCCAGGACCGCGAGCGATCGATAGAGCGACGAGAGCGGGACGGAACGGCGTAGCCCATCGTCCAATTCGGCCGCAGAGCGCGGGCCGCCCGAGCGCAGCAACTCCGCAACCACGGCCCGGCGCGCCGGCGTGTACCGCACCCCGGTCGCGGAGAGCCGTTCCTCGACGCGTGTGTCGATGCGCTTCTCGATTGCGATGTGGGCACCCCGTGGGTATGGTGTCGTCACAGGTTAGGAATGATTCTCATTTCCGTCAAAACGTTGAGAACCGGGGGCGCCCTGCTCCTCCCCGCGATGCTCGCCGTGACCATCGCCATCGGTGCCTGCGGATCGACGCCGGACGGGGAAGACGGCGGACTGCTGGTGGTGGCGACGACGACGGTCCTCGGAGACCTCGCCACCGCCGTCGCCGGCGATGCGGCATCGGTGGAGGCGCTGATCCCGATCGGCGTCGATCCCCACGACTACCAGCCATCAGCCCGGCAGATCGCCCGTCTCTCTGACGCCGACCTCGTCGTGGTCAACGGGCTGGGCCTCGAAGAGGGACTCGAGGACGCCATCGCCGGCGCCGCCGCCGACGGGGTCGCCGTCCTCGCGGTGGCGGCGCTGCTCGATCCACTCCCCTTCGGAGACGACGAGGGTCTCGACCCGCACATGTGGCTCGACCCGGTGCGGATGGCGCAAGCGGCGGGGCTGGTCGCCGACGCTCTGGCGGATCTCGATCCCGGAGCCGGCTTCGCCGCCCGCGGCGCGGAGTACGCCGACGAATTGCTCGCCGCCGACGCCACGATCCGCGATCTCCTGGCGCCGATTCCCGAGGACCGCCGCCTGCTCGTGACCAACCATGAGGCCTTCGGGTACTTCGCCGCCCGCTACGGGTTCACCGTGGTCGGAGTGATCGTCCCCGGCGGTTCCACCCTGGCCGAACCGAGTTCCGCCGAGCTCGCCGCACTCGTCGCGGTGATCCGTGAGCTCGGGGTGCCGGCGATCTTCGCCGAGACCACCCAGCCGGTGGCCCTCGCCGAGGCCGTGGCCGCAGAACTGGGCGACACGGTCACCGTGGTCGAGCTGTACAGCGAGTCGCTGGGCGCTCCGGGGACACCCGCCGCCACCCTGCCCGGGATGCTCGTCGAGAATGCCCGCAGAATCGCCGCGGCACTGTCATGATCGAAGCCCGATGGACTGGCTGACCGACCCCTTCGCCCTCGCCTTCCAGCAGCGGGCGCTGCTGGGCGGAGCCCTCGCCGCCGTTGCCACCTCGGCGGTCGGCATCTGGGTGGTCGTACGCGGGATGACGTTTCTCGGCGACGCGCTGGTGCACGGGGTCGTTCCCGGGATTGCGGTCGCCCTCCTCCTCGGATTCGATCCGGCGATCGGCGCCGCTCTCGCCGCGCTCGTGATGATCGGGGGCATCCGCCTGGTCCATAACCAGACGGCGTTCTCCGAGGACACCGGGATCGGGCTGTTGTTCGTGGGGATGCTCGGCCTCGGAGTGATCCTCATCTCACGAACTGCGTCCTACACGGGAAGCCTCACTGCGATCCTCTTCGGCAACGCCTTCGGCGTCACCGGAGGCGACCTGGTCTGGCTGGGGGTGGTCGCCGCGATCACCGTGGGTGCGTCGCTGCTCTTCTATCGACGCTTTCTGGTGTTGTCGTTCAACGAACAAAAGGCCCAACTACTAGGGCTGCGGCCGGGCCTGTCGCACGGCGTGCTGCTGGCGATGACCACGCTGGCCATCATCGGTTCGTCCCGAACCGTGGGCACGCTGCTCGTCTTCGGTCTGCTGGTCGCTCCCCCGGCCACCGCCGCTCTCCTGGTACGGCGGGTTCCGTCGATGATGCTGCTCTCCACCATCATCGGGGTGGCGTCGGTCACCGCCGGGCTCGTGGTCTCGTACCACGCCGGGACCTCGGGATCGGCGACGATGGCCGTGCTCCCGGTCGCCCTGTTCTTTGCGGTGCTCACCGGGCGAACCCTCGCCGGCGCCCGCCGCACCCATTGAACACGGTTCGCCTCCGGTGAGGCAATAGGCTCTCTCCGCCATGGAGACGACCATTCCCCGCGACCTCGACGAGGCATTGGCCGCCGCCGCAGCAGCGCCCGAGGCAACGATCCTGGCCGGCGGGACCGACCTGATGGTGAGCGTCAACCTCCACGGGCTGCGCCCCGCCGCGGTGATCGCGATCCGACGCATCCCCGAGCTCCGCGAATGGGACGGCGACTTCATCGGCGCCGGAGTCACCTACCGCCGGCTCGAGGCAGGACCGATTCCGGCGCTCGCCGCGGCGGCCCGCACCGTGGGCTCCCCCCAGATTCGCAGCGCCGGGACCATCGGCGGCAACCTCGGCACCGCCAGCCCGGCGGGTGACAGCCTCCCATTTCTCGCTGCCGTCGACGCCGCAATCGTGCTGCGGTCGGCCGCCGGAGAGCGCATCGTGCCGTGGGACGAGTTCATCACCGGGCCCAAGCGCAACACCCGCAAACCGGGAGAGTTGATCATCGGCGTCAGGCTTCCTGCCCGGCTCCCGGCACGCCAGGCCTTTGCCAAGGTCGGGGTGCGCAACGCCATGGTGATCGCCATCGCCTCGTGCTGCGTCACCCGTGACGAGGACGGGGGAACCCGGGTGGCCCTCGGCTCGGTGGGACCGACCACGATCCGGGCCCGGCGCGCCGAGGCGATGATCTCGGCAGAGCGCCGGCCCTCCGAAGCGGCCAAGCAGGAATTCGCCCGGTTGGTGATGGAGGAGGTGCGCCCCATCACCGACCATCGCTCGACCGCCGAGTACCGGCGCCACGCCGCCGGGGTGATGGCCCGCCGCCTCCTGGAACGGGTATTGCCGTGATCCGCATCACCGTCAACGGTGTCACCCACTCGGTGGAGCCCGCCGGGACGGAGAGCCTGCTCACGACGCTGCGGGACCGCCTCGGGCTGCCCGGTTCCAAGAACGCCTGCGAGCAGGGCGAATGCGGATCGTGCTCGGTGATCCTCGACGGCGAACTGGTGTGCTCGTGCCTGGTGATGGCCGCCGACGCCGACGGCTGCGAGATTCGCACCGTCGAAGGAATCACCGACGGCGCCACATTGAACACCGTCCAGCAAGCCGTCCTCGAGGCCGGAGGCGTGCAGTGTGGGTTCTGCACCCCGGGCATCGTGGTCGCCGCCACCCACCTCTTCGCCACCACGCCGCACCCCGGCGAGGCCGACATCCGCGAGGCGCTGGCGGGCAACATCTGCCGCTGCACGGGGTATGGGTCGATCGTGCGCGCCCTGACCGCACTCGCCGGGGAGGAGTCGTGACCACCCTCGTCCGCGCCGAGGTGGCGGGCGGAGTGGGCGTCTCCGTCGTCCGGCCCGACGGCATCCCCAAGGTGAAGGGCGAGTTCGCCTTCTCCTCCGACCTGAGCGCCGAAGGCATGCTGTGGGGAGCGACCGTGCGCAGCCCCCATCCCCACGCCCGGATCGTCTCGATCGACGTCGTTCCGGCGCTGGCGATCCCCGGGGTCCGCACCGTGCTCACCCAGGACGACGTGCCCGGAAGGCGGCACTTCGGGCTCGAACGCCCCGACCAACCGGTGCTCGCCGACGGCGAGGTGTGCTTCTGGGGGCAGCCGGTCGCCGTCGTCGCCGCCGACAACCGCGAGACGGCCCGCCGCGGTGCCGCCGAGGTGGTGGTCCAGTACGAGGTCCTCGAACCGGTCGTCGATCCCCGGGAGGCGGAGCGGGCCGGCTCCACGTTCCGCACCATCGAAATCCGCAACGGCGACCCCGATGCTCACGGGGAGGTGGTCGTCGAGGCCGAGTACGAGGTCGGCATGCAGGATCAGGCGCCGCTCGGCACCGAGTCGGGCCTGGCGATCCCCGACGGCGCGGGAGGGGTCGACCTCTTTATCTCCACCCAATGGCTCCACGCCGACCACGCCCAGGTCGCGGAGTCGCTCGGGATGCACGCCGACCAGGTCCGCCTGCACAACGCCGGCGTGGGCGGGGCCTTCGGTTCCCGGGAGGACATCAGCCTGCAGATCCACCTCTGTCTGCTGGCGCTGCGCACCGGCCGGCCGGTGAAGATGGTGTACGACCGGGCCGAGTCGTTCGTCGGACACGTGCATCGCCACCCCGCCCGGATGCGATACCGGCACGAGGCGGACCGCGACGGCACCCTGGTGCGGGTCGAGGCACACCTGCTCCTCGACGGAGGCGCCTACGCCTCGACCAGTTCCGCGGTGCTCGCCAATGCCTGCTACTTCGCGGTGGGCCCCTACCGGGTCCGGTCGGTGCACGTCGACGGGGCCGCGGCCCGGACGAACAACCCCACCGCCGGTGCGATGCGCGGCTTCGGCGCCCCTCAGCCGTGCTTCGGCTACGAGTCGCAGATGGATCGGGTCGCCGCCGCCCTCGGTATGGACCCGGTGGAACTGCGCCTCAAGAACGCCCTGGGTACCGGGGATCGACTCGCCACCACCAATCAGCTGATCGTGGGAAGCCTCCCCACCCGGGAGGTGATCGAGTCCGTGGCGGCGATGCCCCTCCCCGATCCGGGCGGATCGGACGATCCCCGCCGGCTCCCCGGGGGCACCGGGCTGACCACGCCGCCCTCAGCGGTGAAGCGCGGAATCGGGTTCGCCGTCGGGATCAAGAACCTGGCGTTCTCCGAGGGGTTCGACGACTTCGCCGAGATACGGGCCGTGCTCACCCCCGACGGGCTCGAACTGCACACCGCGGCCTGCGAGAACGGACAGGGGATGGTCACCGTCGTCGAACAGATCGGTCGCACCGCCAGCGGGATGGAACGGGTCACCGTGGTCTTCGACGACACCTCCCGGATCGGCTCCGCCGGATCGTCCTCGGCATCCCGGCAAACCCAGATGACCGGGGGCGCCGCCCTGCGCGCCGCCGAGGCGGTGCGCGACCAGGCCCTGCTTCGGGTCGGAGGCGACCGGCTCGACGACGACGGGGTGTGGCGAGGCGACGAGTTGGTTGCCTCGCTCGCCGACCTCCTCGCCGGTGACCCCATCGAGCACCTGGAGCGGTTCCACCATCCCCCGACGAGCCGACCCGATGGACGGGGCCGCGGCGACATCCATGCCGGCTACGTGGTGGCCGCCCATCGAGCGGTCGTCGACGTCGACACCGAACTCGGCCTGGTCCGGGTAGTGCGCATCGACACCGCCCAGGACGTGGGAAAGGCGATCAACCCGCAGGCGGTCATCGGTCAAATCGAGGGCGGGATCATGCAGGGGGTGGGTCTGGCCGTGATGGAGGAGATCGTGCTGGACCGCGGCGTGATGAAGAACGCCTCGTTCACCGACTACCTGCTCCCCACGTTCCTCGATGCCCCCGACGTCGAGGCGATCCTCATCGAGCAGCCCGACCATTGGGGCCCATTCGGGGCCAAGGGGGTTGGTGAGCCCCCGACGATCTCGTCGACGGCCGCGGTCGTGTCTGCGATCCGCAACGCCACCGGCCGCCCGCTGACCCGGGTCCCGGTGCGGCCCGAGGACATCGTCTTCGGAAGCCACCAGTCGCCAGCCTCCAGCAACGACCCACCGGACGGCGCACGGTCGGACTCCCGGCCGCGCCGGCGCGGTACCCGGCGCAAGCCGAACCGATGACCCGCATCGCCGTCATCGGGGGCGGCATCGCCGGCACATCGGCGGCCTACGAACTCGCCGCCGGCGTCGAGGTCACCCTCTTCGAGCAGGAGTCGACCTGCGGCTATCACTCCACCGGACGTTCTGCCGCGCTGTTCACGGAGTGTTACGGCGACCCGATCGTGCGCCGCCTCGCCATGGCGAGCCGGTCGTTCCTCGAACAGCCCCCACCGGGTTTCACCGACGACCCCATCCTCCGCCCCCGCGCCGTCATGTTCATCGCCACCACGGCGCAAGAGTCTTCCCTGGCCGAGGCACTTCCCGGGTACCGGGCGATGGTGCCCGCGGTCCACGGGGTCGACGCCGCCGAAGCGGTCGCGCGCTGTCCGATCCTCGATCCCGCGGTGATCGCCGGCGGCATCGTCGAACCGGAAGCCAGGGACATCGACGTGCACGCTCTCCATCTCGGTTTCCAGCGTGGGATCCGGGAGCGGGGGGGACGGATCGTCACCTCGTCGGGGGTGACCGGGCTGTCTCCCGAGGGGGACGGCTGGGTCGTGGAGACCGCGACGGCGCGCCACCGTGTCGACGTGGTGGTCGACGCCGCCGGGGCGTGGTGCGACGCGATCGGCGCCATGGCGGGTTCGACGGGGATCGGCCTCGTCCCCAAGCGCCGCACCGCCTTCACCTTCGCCCCGCCCACCGGAGCCGCCCCGGACGGGTGGCCGATGATCCTCGACGTCGACGAGCAGTTCTACTTTCGACCCGAGGGGGTTCATTTGCTCGCCTCGCCCTGCGACGAGACCCCGATGGAGCCGCACGACGTAAGGCACGAGGAGATCGACGTCGCCCTCGGCATCTCCCGGGTCGAGGCGGTCACGACGATGCGGATCCGCTCGGTGGCCCACGCCTGGGCGGGCCTGCGCTCGTTCGTGGCCGACCATCGACCCGTCAACGGATGGGATCCGGACCTCCCGGGTTTCTACTGGGTGGCGGGTCAGGGCGGGTTCGGGATCAAGACCTCTCCGGCCATGGGCCGGTTCGCGGCAGGGATGATCCTCCACGGCGCCCCACCCCCGGACCTGTCCGCGGCCGGCCTCAGCGCCGAGGCGTTGGGAGTCGCCAGGTTGCGTTGAGGACTCTTGTGATAAAGCCTGCAGCCTGCCGCGCGGCTGTGGCAGGACCAGGGATTCGGGCGTCACGCGTGACATGCCTGCCCTCGCTGGAGATGATTCGGATTACATTGGGAGAGCACGGGCTGCAGTCGCGCCACCGCCATCCAGGAGGACACCATGGCGAAGTGGAGCGACATCGATCCGGCGGAGCTCCATCCCGAGAGCCTGATGATGACCTACGGCTTCCGGCCGGAGTGGTCCGAGGGAGCCGCCTCTCCCCCGATCTTTCAGACCTCGACCTTCGTGTTTCCGTCGGCAGCCGTCGGCGCCCGCTGTTTCGAGATCGCCTATGGGCTCTCCGAACCGCGTCCCGACGAGCACCCCGATCTGATCTACTCGCGGCTCAACAACCCGAACCTCGAGATCGCCGAGCAACGACTCGCCCTCTGGGACGACGCCGAGACGGCGGCGCTCTTCGTCAGCGGGATGGCGGCGATCACGACCGCGCTGTGGGCGCATCTCCGGCCCGGCGATGTCGTGGCGGCCTCCTCCCCGATCTACGGGGGCACCCATCATTTCATCGAAACGGTGCTGCCCCAGTACGGCATCGAATTCGTCCGGTTCGACCATCACGCCACGGCGGCGGACGTCGCCGCCCGCATCACCGCCACCGAGCGCCGGCTCGGGATCGTGTACGCCGAGACCCCGGCCAACCCGACGAACGACCTCATCGATCTCCAGATGTTGGCCGCCGTCGCCGCCCGCTTCTCCACTCCCGACCACAAGGTGCCGCTGGCGGTCGACAACACCTTCCTCGGACCGGTGTTCCAGCGGCCCCTCGACCACGGCGCCGACATCGTCCTCTACTCGGCGACCAAGTACCTGGGCGGACACGGCGACCTCATCGCCGGCGCTGCGCTCGGCTCCCGCGTGATGATCGATCCGATCCGGGCGATGCGGACCTTCACCGGAAACATGATGACCCCCTTCACCGCCTGGCTGCTGATGCGGAGCATGGCGACCCTTCGGCTCCGCATGGAGCGCCAGGCCGACAACGCTCGGAGGGCGGCCGACTTCCTGCGCGACCACCCCAAGGTGAAGTCCGTCAACTACCTGGGCCATCTCGCCGCGGGTGATCCCCGCCACGACCTGTTCAAGCGGCAGTGCCTCGGCGCCGGAGGCATGATCTCGTTCGAGGTGGTGGGCGGCCAGGACGAGGCGTACCGGTTCCTCGACGCCCTCCGCTTGTTCAAACTCGCCGTGAGCCTGGGCTCGGTCGACTCGCTCGCCGAACACCCGTGCACCATGACCCATTGCGAGGCGGGCAAGGAGGCCAACGCCGCCAAAGGGATCACCGAGAGCCTGATCCGCCTCTCGATCGGGGTCGAGCACCCCGACGACCTCATCGCGGACATGGCGCAGGCGCTGGAAGAGGTGTAGGAGCAGGTAGCAGGAGTCGGCGACGTCAGTGGCCCCTCGGGACCCCTGTCAGGACATCACCAGCCTCCGAGTTCCGTTCGTCCTGGCGATTACGCCGTGAGTGGGCGTTCAGATTCCTGTCACAGATTCCGGGTGGTTGTGCGTGTTACTGGATGACACACAGCCCAGCTGGGGACGGATGATGTGGCGATCGATCTAAAGGTTGGAGCGGTAAACCCCACGGGCAAGGGCTTCGCTGAAGAGTTCGAGTCCTTCTACGCCCGGGAACGGCGGTCGGTCCTGGGCTTGGCATACGTGCTTTCCGGGAGTCGGTCAGGGGCGGAGGACCTGGCCCAGGAGGCCTTTGTGGCGGCGTATCGCAGCTGGGAGCAGGTTTCGGGTTACGACGATCCCGGGGCGTGGGTCCGCCGCGTGGTTGCGAACCGGGCGACATCATGGCTCCGCCGCAGGGCGGCAGAAGCGAGGGCACTGATTCGACTCGGGGGGCAAAACTACGCCATCCCTCCGCTTGATCCCGAGGCGGGACTGATTTGGCGAGAGGTGCGTCGCCTCCCGCTACGACAGGCCCAGGCGGTCGCACTCCGTTACCTCGATGGCCAGGAAGTCTCAGACATCGCGCGAATTCTTGAGTGCTCCGAGAACACGGTCCACACCCACCTTCGACGTGGCAGGGAATCCCTCTCCCGTCGACTTGCCGATAGGGAGCGACTATGAAAACCATCGACGACCGGCTGGAACATGCTGCAGAAGAAGTGCGGCAAAGGGTCGCTGAGGTGCCGACCCGCGGGACGGGCGCGGCTGCGCGGCATCTCCGAGTCGTTCGGGTCGTGCAGGTCGGAGCCGTCGTGGCCCTCGTATTGGCGATGATCGGCGCGAGTCTCTTGCTTGATCCCACCGCATCGCCCCGCGGGTTCGTGGCACCTGCCGGGGAACCGGATCGCGAGGCCGACCTCTTTGTTTGGTTCCACTCGGACATCGACTCCGTTACGGCGCAGCTAGCCGCGGCGGACGTCGCCACGTGGGAGGGCGTCGAGTACGCATCATTCTGGGGCGCCGACCAGACCCTCCAGGAATTCGCTGAGCTCTTCCCCGATCAGCCCTCGCTAATCGAGATCGTCGAGCAGGATCCGTCGGTCCTGCCTGCGTCAATACGGATCTGGGTCGGCCCAAACGCGGATACCGACGAACTGGTCGAGCTTGCTCGACAGACCTTTCCCGACGCCGTGGCGGTGGGAACCCGCGAACAGCGAAGTGCCCTCGAGACCGGAATCGTCACATCTGGGGCCACCACCACTATCGCCGTGCCAACCGAGCTCGAGCAGGCGGGGACGGACCTCCAGAACGCAATCCTCGCTGACGGCAAGGTCAGCCGGGATGAGTTCGTGCGGGCAGTCGCTCGAATGGCGGCATGCATGACAGACCACGGCCTGACCGGCGTGACATGGTCGGTTGATGATGCCGGAGGAGGCTGGTCGAGCGGGTACAACTCGCCCGCCGACGACGCTGCCGAACAGGCCATCGACCACCTGTGTTACTACAGCTACGTCGACCGGGTGAGCCTCAGTACTCAATGGGCACCGACCGAGCTCACAGCAGCGGTCGCCGCATTTCTCCCAGTCCTGGAGGAACTCGACGCCCAGGTGGTCGCTCTCCTGAACCGAGCCAATCAGATCGAGTACAACTGGGAGAACCGCCAGGCGACATTCGCCAGCACGACGAACGCCTTGACCTCACTCCATGCCGACCTTGAGACATGGGCAGCCTCAGTCGTGGGGCGCACCGATGTCCCGTCCGATCTGGAGTCGGCGTATGCCGTGCTAGTTGACGAAGCCAGCGACCTCCCGGGCGCGGCTGAGGCGATTCTCCTCGGCGTCCAAGCGCCCGACAATGGCACCCAGCGCCGGACCGCCGTCACGGTGTTCGTTCAGGAGACCCTGGACGTCGTCTACGCCATCGACACTCTCCGGCGCGGCGGGTAGGAGCGGCGGTCCAACTATCGGCACATTCGCCTTTAGCGAGCCAGCACCGGCACCCACCGAGCGACTCAGTGAACAGCCCGCCCAGCCCACGCCAACCTGGGCGTTCCCTGGGCGCCCCCGGCTTCCCCGGGTCACCCGTGACCGGTGTGCTGATATCTGATCAAATCGGGTAGCGAGCGTCGCTCGCCCTGGTGAAGTTGAGGTCAGGGACCCCTCGGGACCCTCCCTACGGGCGCCGCTCCTTGGCCTTGT
>Ga0209342_10003673_pt1 | contig 16145 bp, 15 predicted proteins | sample RifCSP16_2_FD_184023 | JGI IMG/M metagenome (GOLD analysis project Ga0209342, IMG submission 184023) | Soil microbial communities from Rifle, Colorado - Rifle CSP2_sed 16_2 (SPAdes) (version 2) | ecosystem: Environmental > Terrestrial > Deep subsurface > Rock core/Sediment | place: Rifle... | reverse complement strand
GAGGATGAGGGACAGGTGTAGCAATCCCAGATGTGCGTAGAAGGCGGGGCGGTAGGTGATTTCGATGCCGCTCAGCACAGCGGGCAGGATGATCGGCGCGTGGCCGAAGATCATCGACATCACGAAACCGAGAAAGACGCTGTGCAGCATGGCGTCGTAGATCACGCCGCTGGTGTAGCCACCACCGTAAACTGCCCATAGCCCGCCGCCGCCGATCAGCCAGAAGTATCCGGGCATGAGGCAGGAGGCGATGAAACGAGTCAGGCCCTTTTGCCGAATCGTGCGGCGGGTGATGTCGAAACGCAGCGCCCACAGGCCGAGGGCGATGAGGCCGACCCCGCTCATGCGCAGGCCAAAGTCAAACGCGAACAGCGAAATCGGCATCCCGGCGACGAAGATGACGCTGGCGATCAAAAAGGTGGTGCGCGAGACCTTGCCCGCCATCATCACTCGCGCCAGTTCGAGCCGCTCACCCGCAATTGTCAAAATAAGGAATCCGGCCCACCACGGCACGGCGTAGGCGATTGACGCACCGAACAACCACAGCGCACTCCCGACCAACCACAACAGCGCGCCGACGATCATCGGCACGACATGCTCGACCGGGTGAATCTGGTAGATGCGGATGAAGATAAGCACGAGGCCGACTCCGGCGAGGGTGATCAGCACGCGCCCGATCTCTTTCGGCAGTCCGAGCAGAAGCAGGATCGCGCCCAGCCCCGACAGCAGCGGAACCAGATACGACCACCGGCCTTCTTTCTCCGTCTTCACCGAGGCCGCCAGCGCCACCGCGCGCTCGAGGCTGATCAGCGTACCGAGGAAACCGGAGATCATCAGCGAGCCGTGCTGCGCTGCAATTGGAACGGGTAGCGCGGGCAGAGTCCAGCCCGCGCGGACGAGCGCGGCCCACAGCGCGGCCAATAACGACACACCGGCCAGCGCCATGAGTGGCAGACGATTCGCCATTCTGTTTTCACTTACCTTGTGCAAGTTTGGCCTCCAGATGTTTTTTTCAACTCACGCGCTCAGCGCATATAACCGCTGCTCGCTTTCGCCCACCGCCCGCGCAACTTTGGTGTGCATGTCAATACAGTACACGCAGCCGTTCGATGGCAATTGCTTGCCGTGCCCGGCCTTTTAGGTATACTCTCCGCTTCGCGCAATCATCACCGTGACGATTGCGCAGCTTGGATTGCCTTCAGCGCTTGCCAGGAGATGAAAATGAACCGTGCGACGTCTGTGCTTCCCGATAAACTGCTGGCCTTGCTGCACTCCGGCGCTCCGGTGCTGTTGCTGACCGTCGGCGAAGACGGATTTTCCAATGTGGCTTATACATGGGCCGCCGCCCCCGATGCAGAGCGGGTGCGTTTCGGCGCGGATCACGGGAGCACGACTCTCGCTAATCTTCAGCGCGACGGGCGCGCCGCGCTGGAAATTGCCGCTTCGGGAAACCTCGTGTATCTCGTCAAAGGCGCAACGCGAACGATCAAGGATCGCATCGCCGCCGCGCCGTTTCGCATCGCGCTGATGGAGATGCGAGTGGCCGAGGTCAAAGACCAATCGTGGCCGGGCGTGACGGTCGTCCCACTGGGTTACGAGTGGCCGGAGGACAAACGCGAGGCCATGCTCAAGATGGAGCAGGCCGTTTACGCCGAACTGCTCAACGCGTAATCAACCTTTCTGAATATCGAACGCCGCGAGATCGACCGCGGCCATTTTAACTCGCTCGAACGCCTGTGGCCGGGGATAGGGGGCGGTGGCATCGATGCCGAGTTTCATGCCCAGACCACGATCGGTTGACGGATTGAGTTCGTGTCCGCGCGCTGCCGGAATCTGAATCATCCCGGTGTCGGGCCGGAAGCGAGTTGCCAGCGCCCACTCGACATCCTCGGCGTCCGTGATGTCCACATCTTCATCCACGGCGATCACCATCTTGAGAGAAGGAAAAGCGGCGAAGGTAGCAAGGATCGCGTTCTTGGCCGTGCCTTCCATTTTCTTTTTGATCTGAACGACGGCATGATAGAAGCCGCAGCCACCGTGGGTGAAGTACACCGCCTGCACCCCGGGCACCTGCCGAGACACGAGCCGATACACGGCGGCCTCGCCTACCAACCCGACCGAGTTGTACACCTCTTTGCCCGACAAAATCGTCTGCCAGATCGGATTCTTGCGCCGGGTGATCTTCTTCACGCGCACGACCCAGCGGTTGTCGCGCGCCGCGTAGTAACCGGTCACCTCGGCGAACGGCCCTTCTGGTTCACGCACTTCGGGCAGCATCTCTGCTTCGAGAATGAACTGCGCCTCGGCCAATCCTTCAACGCCGACAGTCTGGCTGCGGATCAGTTGCAGGGGTTTGCCTGTGATGTTGCCTGCCACACCCAATTCGTCTTTGTCGATGGGCGCGGCTGAGGCCGGGACGATGGCTGCGATGTGAACCGCCGGGCCGACTCCGTTGTTCAGCGTGACCTCCAGCGGCTGGCCGCGCTTCTCGGCTCGCTCGTAGTAGTCGCGCACGTGCCGCCCCTCGTCGAGTTGCACTGTCAACCGATCCAGGCCGGTGACGAGCGCGCGGTATATTGACGTGTTACGCACGCCGGTGTCGGGGTCGCGAGCGATCACGATGGCCGAGTCGATGTAAGGCCCGGCATCGCCCAATGCGTGAGTGGGGATGGGAAGTTTGCGCAGATCAACTTCCTTCTCCACCACTTCATTGGCCGGGCCGCTATCTCCCACCTCCGGCTCGATGGGGCGCGTCTGCCATTCCTGCACCGCTTCGGCCACGGCGAAGGGCAATTTATCGGCAGCACAGCCGAACAGCCGCGCCAGCGCCGCCCGGTTCCAATACAAGCCGACCAGCACCGGGAAGTCGTAGCCCTTGACCCGTTCGCACACGACGACCTCGCGGCCCTCAAAGCGATAGGCCACACCCGCGAGTTCGTGAACGGGATCGACTGCACTGCGCACTCGCACCAGGTCACCATTGGCGGCCAGCCGTTCGATGCAGGCGCCAAGATCGGAGAGATAGGTTCGGTCCATGGTCGTCTCCCTTTGTATCAATCGCCTGTCCAATAGCCTTCGGGGTCGAAACGACGGAGCATGGCGAGTTCCGCCGCGGCGGGTGCTGGAGTCTGCGTGACGTTCGGTGAGGTGCGCAGGGGCCAGCCGGTCGAGTCGAGCACCATGTCCACGGTGACTCCGGGGTGGATGGAGACCAGGATCATTTCTTTGCTGTCCGGGTCGAATCGCATCAGGCCGAGCGTGGTGATCACGGTCGAAGGGCCGCCCCGTGGGAGTCCGACTCGCTCGCGCCAGCCCGCGCCGTCGCCGTACCCGGGCGAAGTGATGTAATCGACCTTCGGCACGAAGCGGCGTTTTTCGTGAGCCATGATGATAATGTGCCGCTTCGCCAAACTGGCGAGGTCGCACGCGCCGCCGCTGCCCGGCAGCCGCATCTCGATATTGTCCGGGCCGCCGATGTAGGTCGTGTTCAAATTGCCGAATCGATCCACCTGGGCCCCGCCGATGAAACTCACGTCTACGATTCCCTGTTGAAGCAGGCCCATTACCTCGGCGGTGTCCGCCAGCCACTGAGCACGGTAGAGATTGGGCAGGTCGCCCATCGTGAGGATAGGCTCTGGGGCCGCCGAGTCGCGGACGATGCCGAGTTCGTACACGCCGACCGCGTTCGGCGCGTGCGTGCGCTTCGCCAACTGAAAGCCCAACAGCGGCAGCCGCATCCCCACGAACACCACGTCGCCGTCGCTGATCTCTCGGGCAGCAGCGGCCACCATCAATTCGGATCGCGTGTAGGGGCGTTGGGGCAGGGCTGAGACCTGCCCGTACGTGTTATCAATAGCCATAGTCAACCGTCTCTGCCAGCGCGTGCATCTTCAGTTTCAGGCTGGCGACTCGTTCTTCGCCCAACAGAGACAAGTAATCTGAGTTGCTGTCCACCCAATGCGCGCGCCACGCAGCGAAGGCTTCGGGCGTGCGGCTCTCGTTCTGATAGTCCGTGAACGCCTGATGATCGCGGTTGTAGTATCCGGGCACGGGCGAGGGGTGCGCACCCCAGGGCGCATGCGCCACCGCGCTGACGCGGAAACCCGGCGTGACGACACGGTTCGGGTCGCTGCTGATCACATCGGGCGATACGATCTCTTCGGCGGTGAGGATGATGTGTTTGCTGGCCAGGCAGGCCTCACGTGTGACGCCGAGGTTGCCCCACGAATGCGCGTTGCCGTACTTGTCCGAGCGTTGAACGTGGACGATGGCGACATCGGGGGTGATGGCGGCAACTGCTGTGACGGCGTCCCCGCTGAACGGGCAGGTGATTGCTTTGAGGCTGGAGTTAGTGTCGTAGAGTCCGCTTCCCAGGGCAGTGCGGGTCGGCATGAACGAGACGCCCATCGCGCCCGCGCGGAGCGCCATCGCAATCGTCAGGTTGGAATGATCTTCAACTTCGATACTTCGGCTTTCGACAGCGCGGCGGAAGTTGTAGCCTGAGCCGGTGATCACATTGCCGGCCCACGCGGCGCGGACCTTGCGGACGCATCCGCCGCCGACGATCTGGTCGAAGAGGATGTCGGAGATCGGGCCGATGAGAGTCAGGCTGCGTATTCGCTGGCGAATGATCTCGCGTCCGGCGGCGAAGGGGATGAGGGATTCGAGGGCCGTGCCCATCGCCACCGAACCGCCGTCAGGCACAAAACGGGCAACGGCTTCGGAAAGGGGGAGAAGTTTGACTGTGGGCATCACACTCCAAGATAACGGTGCTTCACTTCTTCGTTGAATTGCAGTTCGCCCGGCGTGCCACTGTACACGATCTGGCCTTTGTTCATCACGTACACGCGATTGGCAAGGTGAAGGGCGAGCGATAGATTCTGCTCGACGAGCAGCACAGAGAGCCCTTCGTCGCGCAGCGCGCCGGTGATGCGGCCGATCTCGGCGACGATGAGCGGCGCGAGCCCTTCCGACGGTTCGTCCATCAACAGCAACTTCGGATTCATCATCAGCGCGCGCGCAACGGCCAGCATCTGCTGTTCGCCGCCGCTCAACTGCGAGCCGAGGTTTTTCAATCGTTGACCCAATGGCGGGAATATTGTGAGGACTCGCTCCAGAGTCCACCCGCTGCTTTGTGCGCTGCCCCGGCCCGCGTCGCGCTGGTGGGGCGGGCGGGCGGCGAGGGTAATGTTCTCGTGCACGGTGAGGGTGGGAAAGATTCCGCGTCCCTGTGGCACGAGGCCCACGCCGAGTTGCGCGGTGCGGTGCGGGCGGAGGGAAGTGATATCCGTGCCATCGAACTTGATCCGGCCCCGGCGCGGCGGCACGAAGCCGATGATCGAGTTGACGGTGGTCGTTTTGCCGACGCCGTTGCGGCCCAACAGCGTCACAATCTCCCCCGGCTTGACCTCCAGCGAAAGGCCCTGCAGCACGTGGCTGTCGCCGTAGTAGGTGTGGATGTCGTCGACAGTCAACATCGTTCAGTGGTGGAAGAGGGTACTGGGAGTGCCCAGATAGATCTGCTGCACCATCGGATTGGCGCGCACCTCAGACGGTGTGCCCTCCGCAATCACCTCGCCGTAGTGCAATACCGTGATCCGGTCGGCCAGCGTGAACACCACGTCCATGTCGTGTTCGACAATCAACATCGTGAGCGATCTGGGAAGGCTCTCGATGAACTTGACCATCTCGGCCGTCTCGGCGGACGACATCCCGGCGGTGGGTTCGTCGAGCAACAATGCTCGTGGCTCAGTTGCCAGTGCGAGCGCCACTTCGAGTCCACGCTGCTGGCCGTAGGCCAGGCTGCGCGCCAGTTGGCTGCGTTGGTCGGCCAGTCTCGACCGGGCCAGGATCGACTCGGCCTCTTGAGTCACCGACTGAAAACTGTTTGCCGATTTGAACCACTGCCCGGCAATCTGGCGGTGATGCTGCACGGCCAGCCGGACATTCTCGAGCACACTCAGATCAAGGAATAGATTGTTCCGTTGAAATGTGTGGCTCAAGCCAAGATTGGCTCGAGCATGAGCAGGCAAGGCAGTGATATCACGGCCATCGAATTGAACGCGGCCTCGCGTGGGCGGGAGTTCGCCGGCGATCAATTTGAAGAAAGTTGTCTTGCCTGCGCCATTGGGGCCGATAATCGCGCGTCTCTCGCCCGACTCCACCGTCAGCGTCACATCTTCCAACGCCGTCAGCCCGCCGTAGTCCTTGCCGAGATGTTCAGCCCTGACTCGAGTCATGACCGGTTCTCCGCAGTCCGTCGCAATAACCCGATGATGCCTTTGGGCGCGAACAGTACAAACAGGATGAACACCAGTCCCATCAACGTGTGCCAGCGCTCGGTGTAGGTGCTGGCGTAACTCGGCAGCAGTCGCACCAGCGCCGCGCCCAGCGCCGGGCCGGTAAGGCTGCCCGCGCCGCCGATGATCACCATGATCATCACTTGGCCTGACACCGTCCAATAAAACGTCTCCGGCGAGACGTGGCGGTTGAAGTGGCCGAACAGGAACCCGGCCAGCCCGGCGAACATCCCGGCGATCACGTACACCGCCATCTTATAGCGCCACGTGTTATAGCCCAGCGCGCGCATGCGCGACTCGTTTGATTTGATTCCCATCAGCGTCCGCCCGAAAGGGCTGTGAACCAACCGCCGCATGAGCCAGTAGGCGACGACGAAGAAGAATAGCGTGAAGAAATAATACTGCGGGCCGGTGCCGAACTTGAATACGTTTTCTCCGAAGCCGATGACGGGGCGGGGGACTCCGGACAGCCCATCCGAGCCGCCGGTCACCGGCGTCCACTTAATCGCAATGCCAAACAGCATCTGCGCCGTCGCCAGCGTGAACATGAGGAAAGGCAGGCCGGAAGTTCGCAGCGCGAAGAAGCCGATGATCAGTGCGGCCAGACCGGTTCCGATCAAAACCAGCGGGAGGGTGATCAGAACGTTGTTCGTCCAGTTGCGAGCCATGAAGCCGATCAGGTAACCGCCCAGCCCGAAGAAGGCAGCGTGGCCGAACGATGCCAGCCCGGTGTAGCCCAGCAGCAAGTCGAGGCTCATGGCGAAGATGGCGAAGATCAGCACGTCGGTGAGCAGGCTGATCAAATAGGATGTCGCAAAGCGAGGGAAGACGATCAGCAGAATCATAACGCCGAGGGCCAGCCAGGTTTGCGGACTGCGAACGGCGCGACTCATCTCAAGCCTCTTTCTGACTGAGCAGGCCGCGAGGCCGCACAAGCAAAACAATCGCCATCAACGCGAAGATGACGAACAGCGAGAACTCGGGGATGACGGCTTTGCCGAGCGTATCAGTCATCCCGACCAGTATTGCTCCCAGCAACGCGCCGCGCAGCGTGCCCATGCCGCCGATGACGACGACGACGAGGGCCAGAATCAGAATCTCGAAATCCAGACCGGGGTAGAGGCTGGTGACCGGCCCGGCGGCCACCCCGGCAAGCGCGGCAAGTGCTGTTCCAAGAAAAAATACGGCGGCGAACACCCGGTTGATGTTGATGCCGAGTCCGCTGACCAGTTCAGCGTCCGACACCCCGGCGCGGACCGTGGCCCCGATGCGAGTCCGTTCCATCAGCAGGATGAGAGCGGCAGCCATGAGAACACCGAAAGCAATGAGTGAGAGGCGATAGATCGGGAATTGGTTACCGAGGATGAACACCGCCCCGCTCAACTGCGGCGGCGGCGATACCGATTCGACGTAAGCTCCCCAGTTCCAGCGCATGAGGTCGGCGGCGATGAGCGCGAGGCCGAAGGTGAACAACACTTGATCGAGGTGGCGCGATTGCAGACGCCGTAGAAATAGAATCTGAAGCAGGAGGCCGACGGCTCCGGCGACGAGGGGGGCGATGAAAAGCGCCAACCAGAAGCTGCCGAACCAGCGAATCATGGACAGGCCAACGTAACCGCCGAGCAGATAGAACGCGCCATGCGCGAGGTTGACCACGTCCATCAAGCCCAGGATGAGCGAGAGGCCCGCGGCCATGAGAAACAGCAGCAGGCTGAACACCAACCCATTCAAAAGTTGAATGACGAGGGTGTCGAAGTTCATGGGCGTAGAGTATATCCAGAAACGCGATTCGCGCAGAAACAGTAGAGACGTTGCGCGCTTCGCGAACGTCTCTACTGTTTGAATCACATAACTGTCGGGCGGCACTAACCTAATGAGTCGTCGCCCGGATCGACAACCTCGCCCACGTCCTTGAGGATCACGTTGTGCAGTTCGTCGCCCACTTTCTGCACGTCGCGGATGTAGATGTGCTGGATGACGTTGTGCGTGTTCGGGTCGAACTTGAACGCGCCGCGCGGCCCGTCGAACGTCACACCGGCGATAGCCTCCACCAGTTTGTCCTTGTCGCTGGTGTCGCCCTGGGTGGCGTTGACGGCTTCCGCGATCACACGGGCCGTATCGTAGCCCTGCACCGCGAACACGTTGGCGTTCTTGGTGGTGCGCGCCTTGTAGTCGGCGGTGAACTTCTTGTTCACCTCGTTGTCGAGATTCAGCGCCCAGTGCAGGCCGCTCTTCGCGCCCAGTGCAGCATCGCCCTGCGACGGCAGCACGTCTTCCTCGACCGCAAAGCCGGCGCACACGAACGGTACCTGGCCGGTGAGGCCGAAGTCGCCATAGGCTTTCACGAATGCCACCGCCGCAGCGCCGCTGTAGAACGCGTAGATGAGATCGGCGCCGGCGTCGGCCAGTTCGGTAATGAATGGCGCGGGATCGCCCATCTGCGGGAAGGGAGTGTACTGCGTCTTAATGATCTCGCCCCCCGCGGCGCTGAAACTGTTGATGAAAGCCTTTTCCATGTCGTGGCCCGCGCCGTAGTCGGGCACACTGATGGCGACTTTCTTACCGACGTTCTCGAAGGCCCACGTGCCCAGCGGCCAGTTGGGCTGCCAGTTGCTGAACGAGGCGCGGAAGATGTATTTGCTCTTCGCCGCCCGGGTGAGCGCGTTGGCCCCCGCGTTGGCAATGATGAGGATGTTCTGCGTCTCGTCGAAGTAGTCGCGGCAGGCGGCAGCCACACCGGAACTGACGATACCGGCCACGAGGTCTACCTGATCCTGCTCGACCAATTTGCGGGCCTTCTGCAGTGCTTCGTCGGGCTTGGTTCCCTCATCTTCGGTGATCAACTCAATGGGCCGCCCGCCAGCGGTATTGCCCACGCTCTCGAAGTACATCTTCATGGCTTCGGTGATGCTTTCGCCGAGAACCGCGTAGATGTCCGAGTAGGGCAGCAGCACGCCAATCTTGAGCGGCGCTCCGGCGGTGGGCGCAAGCGTGGGGGCAACGGTGGGAACGGCGGTGGGGGCCGCCGTCGCGGCAGCGGTTGCCGCAGCGGTGGGAGCGGCAGTGGGTGCGGTGGTGGCCCCGGCGCCGCAGGCAGCCAGTAATGGGCCGGCGGCCACTCCCGCGCCGGCCACCCCGGCCAACTTCAGGAAGTCACGACGCGAGAGTCTCTTATATCGCTTGTCCTGTTTCATGGAAATCCTCCTCCTCTGGTTGTAAAGGTGTTGGTCCCGGACGCGGTTTGCGAATGTCAGTGCTTATGCTTCTAAAGAGGGTTGCTTCTTTCTACGACGGGGCGTGCTACTGAGCGAGTCATACAATGAACGGCCATTCAGAACAGCCATTCACAGAATGGATGTCCGCTCCAATCTTATCACGATATTTTAGCCATTGTATCTCCCAAATTTCTCCCCACTGTGTCCGGATAGGCAGGTAATCGGCTTCCCCAGAAAACAAACCGCCGCCCTCGCGCCGAGTTTCGGTGAGGGCGGCGGTTGTTCTATCTTCGGATTTGAGATTGTCAGCGCAGGCGGATGCGCGACGGCGGCTCCTCCTGCAATCGCACCTTCGATCCCTTCTTCGCTGTTTTCCCTTTCCCCGTTCGCAGCCCGCCGATCATTTCCACGCCGCGTGAGATCAGTGCCGGTGCGAACAGCAGGATCACGAGACCTCCGAGTATCGCGAAGAATAGCGGCCACGTGTTGCGCCCGGCGACTTCGGGAACCAGCCCGCCGGGGTTGTACTCTGCGGTAACCTGTTCTGCGTTTCCACTGAGGGCTACGCTCAACGAGCGGTTCACCCCGTCGCGCAGTGTCGAGGGCGATATGTACGTGATCACGTACTCGCTCTGCAGTGCGCGTCCGTACTGCTCGTACAACCCGCGCAGGGATTCGAGATCGTTGGCGTAGCCCAACGTTCCCCCGGCGCGTTCGGTCAGCGACCGCAGTGCCTTCTCATCCAACGCCGCGTTCGACACGCCTAACTGCGACGGGTCGCCCAGGCCGATGGTGGAGATCGAGAGGCCGCTCGGCCCAATCTGTTCAATCACCTCGTCTGCCGTTTGCGTGCTGCGGTTGTCCAGCCCGTCGGCCAAAAGGATGATGGCTTTGCGTCCTGCGACATCGGCGAGTATCTCAGTCGCCTGCACCAACGCGTTGTACATGGCCGTGTCGTGCTGTGCCTTCAATCCGTCAATTGCGATCTTCAACGCCTGGCGGTCGGTCGTGAGCGGCTGGACGTATTGAATCTCGGTGTTGAACGCGAGCAGACCGGCCTGATCGCCGGGCCGCATCTGATCGACGTAGGCGCGCGCCGCGTCTTTAGCCGCCTGTAGCTTGTCATTGTTGTTCATGCTGCCGGAGATGTCCATCACCAGCAGAGTCGTCAGCGCGCCGATCTCGCCGGAGCCGCTCACGGTGTCGAATGCCAACGATGTTCCGTTTTCGTACAGCGCGATCTGGCCCGGCTCAACGCCCACCGGCTCCCCGGCGGCGTTCGTCACCGAAACGTACACGGTGACCTTCGGGAACTGGGACGTGTCGATCTGCGTGATGTGAATCTGCGGCTGATCGGGATCGGTCTGCTGCAGTGGCGCAAAGGCCGCAGTCGTCGCCAGCAGGGGCGCCAGCGCGCAGAGGCGAAGCAATTTTGAGACCGTGTTCATCGTGTCACCTCTTTTCGTGATACACCATTTCGGTGTTGCCGACCTTGATCGTCTGGTGGTTGGCGAGCTGCGCCTGCTCGATTTTGCGGTCGTCGACGAACGTGCCGTTCATGCTCATGTCTTTGAGCACGAAGTTCGTCCCCGTGCCGCTGAGGATTGCGTGTTGAGGTGCGATGTCCGGGTCGGGCAGGACGATGTCGGCCTTGAGGGCGTCACTGCCAATGACGGCCGTCGGCCCATCCGGCTTCAAGAACTTGTCCAGAATGAACTCGGCGCCTTTCAGTTTGCCTGAGGTCACTTCGAGCCACGCCCGCGAGAGCAGCACGACGATCAGGGCGATGAACGCGCCGACCGAGGCGCCGAGCAGAACCAGCCCGGCGGCCTTGCCCGTAAGTGGATCGGACAGCCAGTGACGCGCGCCTTCGAGCAGTGCGCCACCGGTCATGCCACCGATGAAGCCGCCCAGCGCGCCCTTCCACATCTGTGTCCCGCCAGTCACGCCTTCGGCGAGGCCGATGAGTAGACCAAACAGCCCCCAGCCCAGCACGCGGCCAAACGTTTCCGCGCCGACGATCTGAAAGATGAATTCGCCGAGCGGCAGGCCAATCGCACCGGCGGCCAGGCCAAGCGGCCCGCTCACGATGGCGGCGCGCAGGGCGCGCACCGGGCTGCGCGTGAGCAGTCCTTCGGTCGCGCCGATCAACAAGCCAACACTCAGGCCAATCAATCCGCCCACGACCGCTTCGCTGAAGTAGATGTTGCGCGTGAACGACAGGCCGAGAAAGTCGCTGACTTGCCAGCCGACCAGCCCGCCGATCGCGCCAAGTATGGCGTAGTAGTACGCCCGCATACGTCGACTCATGATTGCGTTCCTCCTTCAGCAGACGCAATTGCTCCATCTGCCGACAGATTGCCCCAATGGACAACGCTCCCTTTGCCATCCTCGCCGAGTTCGTAGAAGCCGAAGTATCGCCGCGGGTCCAACCGGCCATCGTGCTGCCGGGCGAAGATGCCTCCGATGGAAGTGTGGGGCTCGATCACCAACGCCACCTGCCACAGTTCCGGGAAGAAGTGTTCGTGAAGCCACACGTCGTAGCCCGACAGGAAGATGCCCATGCGCGGGTGGGTGTGATACCAACCGACAAGCTCTTTGTTGGGATAACGCTCCCCGAGATCGTCGTGCATCGCCACCAGGGTGTCTTGGGTGAACGTGAGGTAGGTGCTGCCATGCCGCACGTGTCGCGCGGGGATGGCGGCTTCCACCACGATGAACTGTTCCCCGGTGCGTGCGTCGGCGCGCCATCGGCCCACGAGTCCGCCGCCGACCTCGTTTCTCAGATCGCTGCCCGCGTGAGCGCAGATTCGCACGTAAGCCTTTGGCCTGACGAACACAGTCACGCGGGGTTTCATCCGATCGTCCTCGTATGGCGAGAGCCAGCGGAGAGCGGCGGCCAGCGGCAGGCGCGACTTGCGCGGCGCGATCACCTCGGGCGGCGACAGACGAATTCGAGACTCAGTTGCCATTGGCGTTGTCCCTTCTGGCACAGACCTCTGTTGGGGCGACGGTTGAACTGTCACCCACGCCCGCACTACCACTACAGGCGAACAGGGCTGTGCCACAGACCTGCGAAGCCTGGGCGGCCTCGCAGATCTGTGCCCGTGCGGGTGCCGTCACCCAGCCGTGACGTCGGCGGTGACCATCAACCGATCGCCCGAAGGGACGCCGGCAGTGCCCAGCGTCTCCTCTTCCTTCAGTTCGCGACCCAGTGCCTTGCTGTCCAACCGATAACTCGTCGGTCGGCCATCGGGGCCGGTGGTCGGGAGTTGGAGCGAGGTCGTCAGTTCGGGAATCAGTTCTTTCACCGCCACGTCGCTGGGAACTTCGGCAGTGCGAGTGCCCCCCGAGGGGAGCACTACGGTTACGGGAATGTCAGCCATGGTATGCCTCCTTCATTGAGTAGTGTCGTGCAATTGCACGTCCTTCACGAATGCTGCCCGATAGCGTGGCCGCGGTCCAGCCGGAAGGGCAGCAGGGAAATGTCACTTGAATTTGATGCGTGGTTTCTTCTTCTCCGGTTCGGGCGACGTGATCTTCACCCGCTCCGGCCTCAGCAGTTCACGTTTGTCTACGGGAAACGTGGCGGGATGTTTGGTGCGATACTCGCGGCACCAGCGCGCCGCCTCCACGTCCCACGGGAAGGGCGGCTTGGTCGGGTCGTCGTGGAAGTTTTTGTACTGCACCATCTCGCCGAGCATGATGACCAACCGGTCGAGCGAACGGCTGGCCGTCCACCACGCGGCATCAATGCACACACTGCCGTTGAGGTGGTTGATGTTCGGATGCCAGATCGGAGTCAGCCACTTGAGTCCCGGCCAACGATGCGGATACTGGCTGTGCAAATAAACCTCGACTTGATGACGCTCTGCGTATTTCGGCTTGCCGCTTCTATCCACCGATGCGATGCCTTTGCACTTAAAGGTGACGATGTATCGTTCGGGCGGCAGGCCTGGCCGCACCGACTCGGCTTTGAAAGTGATCAGCGCACTGCGCGCCGCCAGTTCTTTCATCAGCTCGTGATCCGCCGACAGCCGGCGCATGCGCGGGCTTTGATCGACCGACATCGAACCGGCGGTGATGTCGGCGGTGAGGATGAGTCGGTCGCCACTCGGCACGTTGGCCGAAGCCAGCGTTTCGTCCTCGCGCAGTTCGCGCCCCAGCGCTTTGCTGTCGATGCGGTAGCCCATCGGGCGGCCATCGGGGCCAACCGTTGGCAGCCTGAGCAGCGACGTGAGTTCGGTCGTCAGGTCGCGGATGGGAACGTCGTCGGGGACTTCGGCGTTGCGCGCGCCGCCGCTCGGCAGGACGATGGTGGCAGATAGATCGGGCATCGGGAGTCTCCTGTGTCGATCAGTTGTGATAGTGAGGTATCTGGCACACGCCCGTAATCGCCCAACAATCGGCGTGGTGCGGCGTGTGGCAGATCTTGCAAACCACGACGCGGTCGTTTGGCTCAATCGTCTGCAGGCAATACGGACATTTGTGTTCTGTAGTGCTCGTGAACTTAAGCCCCATGCGGCTGCGCGACCACGGCAATTGAACAGCGGGCCAGCGCAGCCGACTCCATGCCCGCCCCTTATCCTGCGCGGGCGCCGTCACACTGAGCGCGATCCGATTCTCGCCAGCCGATGCTTCGCTCTGCGCCCGGCTCGTACGCGGAGTCGAGACCCTCACCTTCGTTCGATCCAGCCAGCGGAACAGATTCGACTCCTTCCACTGAATGCGAGTGCGGTCGCCCCACGACTGCATTCGGATGAACGGACGCTGCCACAACGGAGGACGTGTCTCGGCGGGCTGCGGCGCCGGCGTCTCTGCGGTTGTTCGTGCGGGCCCGGTGGGCGCCGGCCACGCCCGCAGCGCGAGCCACGCGGTCACGGCCCCCAACGCTACTCGCGCCAGTCCGCCCCAGTTCGGGACGTCCCGCCACAGCCCTATCGGCCCCACACCCGAGTCACCCCGCGTCATCAGTCCGAGGAGGAGCAGTCCGATCACGAGCGTCGCCAACGCGGTGGTGATTCGCAAGAGGCCGGTGTGCGGCCGGAGCATCCAACGCGCGGCGAACCCTGAAATCAACCCCACACCGATCACTGCCGCCACTGACAGCACGGCGGGGACGATGGTGCGGTTGACGAGATACACGACCGCGAAACTCACTGCCGCGAGGATCGCGATCGTGAATACCAGCCCGACTCGCTGAGGCAAGTTGCTGTGAGATCGTGGGCGGGGGTCAGTGGGTGAAGTCATGGCAGACATACGAGCGGCCATAGGCGGTCTCAATCACGAAGCACGATGCGGCCCCGTACACGGTTACGTACATCCTCGTCAACTTGCACTTCGTTGCCGATGCGGATTCGCCCGCGCCGCCCGAACTTGGACGTGAACGCTGGCCCCTCGAAGTCGCGGAAGTGAAGCGTGTCGGCGAGGTCGCCGGTCAATTCGTAGAAGCGGTATTCGGCGGCGTTGTGCGCTCGCAGAACGTGGAGCGGGGGGATGCCGATGCTGGCGAGCGTCCGGTGCAAGAACTTTTCGTCGCCGGTGATCGCGTGTGTCAACTCGGTCTCGCGCAGCACGTCGCACGTCGGGCAGTGCCCGGCCTCGAAGGAGACTTCGGAGAGCGGGCGCAAAACCTGCTCGACCCGTTTGCACTGCGGGCAGGTGAGCGAGAGGATGAGTTCCTGATCGAGTTCGATGACGGCGTCCGGGCCGAGATCGGCGCGGGCGATGCGGAGCAAATCCTCCAGCGTGGTGCGCTCGGCGCGGGCGGGAAGTTCGACGACGTGGCCGAACGTCCAATGGCTCTCGCAATCCTCCCGCGGCGAGTACGCCGTGGTGTGCATGTCGTTGGTCAGGCCGTTGAAGTGAATCACCTTCCCCGGCTCGACGGGCATGTCGTGAATCAGTTTGAGCGCCTCCTGCGCCTGCATCGCGCCGATGATGGACGCAATCGTCGGCGTGGTGGGAACTTTGCCGAGCAGAATGTTCGAGCGGGCGAGCAGCGGGCACGAGTAGCGCAGGGAGAGTTCGCGTCGAGCCTGTTCGGTGAGGGTGCATTCGAAGCACGCACCCTGCCCGGGGATGAACACGCGCACGAGGCCGAGCAACTCTTGAATCGCGCCATCCACCCAGGGCTTATTCATCCAGTAGCAGTAGCGGTTGACGGCCAGCCGCGCCTCGCGGTTGTCGAGACACCCGATCACAACATCCATCCGGCGGATGATGCCGAGGCCGAGTTGGGTGGTGACGTCGCCGTGCATGTATTGAATGTGAACCTCGGGATTGATCTCTTTCGTGCGGGCAGCGGCGATCTCGGCTTTCTGTCGGCGGTTATCCGACTCGCGGAAGAGCACCGAGCGACTCAAGTTGGCGGCCTCGATGGTGTCGAAGTCGAGGATGAAAATGTGACCGACGCCCATCAGCGCCAGATTCTTGATGACCTCGTTGCCCAGCGCGCCCGCGCCGACGACCATCACTTTCGCCGCCTGCACTTTCTCCCGCTCCCACCACGAGATGAAATCGAACATGCCGAGCCGATCGGTGCGCAGATTCGGAATGCGCAGCGGTTTTTCGGTGACGACTGGCAGACGGCGAGGGCCGGAGGCGGGTTCTGTGGCGGACGGCCGAGGCG
>Ga0209342_10003670_pt1 | contig 16151 bp, 7 predicted proteins | sample RifCSP16_2_FD_184023 | JGI IMG/M metagenome (GOLD analysis project Ga0209342, IMG submission 184023) | Soil microbial communities from Rifle, Colorado - Rifle CSP2_sed 16_2 (SPAdes) (version 2) | ecosystem: Environmental > Terrestrial > Deep subsurface > Rock core/Sediment | place: Rifle... | reverse complement strand
TGCCGTAATTCTTCCACTGGCCATAACGGAAATCCCACACCAACAGATTTGAATCCGCCGCCGTCATTGTAAGCGGGGGACCGGAATAGAATCCCGGAATCAGAAAAAGCCGATTACGTGCACGTGCGGTGTCTTTCGCTGCCATGAAAGTGGCAAAATCAAAAGGTGTCAGACCGCGTGCTTCAATCGCCGCCGCCAAATCTCTTGGGGGATCTCCAATGCGCAACTTGAAAAACGTCGTGTCAATCTTTTGCAAATGGCTCACGTTTGCGATCTGCTTCGCCGTCTTGTTCCGGTAGGGAACAAGGTGATCCTGGGCACTTGCCATTCCCGCCGTGCACAGAATCAATATGAAAATGATCTTCCTAATCATTATTTCCATCTCTGTTTTATGTACCTGATCTGACTGACTGCAACAATTTCCTTGCGCCTGTTTCGTGCGACTATTTGTGCTAAATAATCGAATCCAGCGACGCTTACCAACAAGGATTTTTCACCGCCTACTTCTCGCGGCGAAATAAAATTTCGGCACCCCGCCCGCTCACCAAGTGAGTCAACACGCACCAATCCAAATTCTTTCTCCGTGATCTTGCATCGCGGCACCCCAAGAATCACACTGAAACCAACCGTTGAATCGAATTTCGCCTGATGCCATCGCAGCATCATATGATTCGTCCTATTCACCGTAACGACATTGACAAAGCTCGCATTGCGGAAACCCACGTCAATCATTTTCGTATCGAGCGGAATTCCCACAACAACCGCATCGTCCCCCACCATGATCTCGCCCTGTGCGAAGACTTGTATGCAAAAAACGACTATCGCTACGGATATCTTCATTCCATTACTCCGTCGAAAGCCATCAGGAGCGAAAACCTCCTGTCTGCGCCCCTGAAAGCCTTCAATACAGATGCAACGTGAGTTACTCGAAAAGCTCCGTATCTATGAACTCCGCGTCAACCAATGACCAAAAATCCTCTGCCAACCCTTCCGTCACGTAACCATAGGGCATCCAATAATATCCCGATTCGCCCACTTCTGTGCCCCACGAATTGCGCAGCAACAACGCCCCCTTCTCGCTCCCGACTTCCTTCTCGTCATCATAGCCTGACGCAACCACCGCGTGGCCGCCGAGAAAACCGCTCCGCCGGTCCGGCATCGGAAACAGCCCCTGCTCGTCATCCAAATTGTCGAACACGCTGAAACCGAACATCACGGGCATCCCCGCCGCGAGACTTTCCTTCACGTTCACCAGCGTCGCCCGCGGATCCCGGCTGTCCAGCCGGTAGTATTGCATCGCCTGAAAATTCGATGCTGCCTGATATAAAAACGCCGAGGGCTCCTTGTCGAACTTACGCACATCGTAGGGCCACATCTTTTCCGGCGGCGCCCCGAACAGCGCCATCGCCTTCATCGTCGTGCGCAGATAAGCGCCGGTGTCTCCACGCATTCCCAGCAAATCCCGCGTCGTCTTGTAGATGAATAGCCGGGAGCAGTCGATGTGCTTCCCATGCGCCCGCACCTGGAAATACTCGAACATCCCGGCCCCTGCGTTCGCTGTGCACGACCCGAGTTCTCCTTGGTCTTCCACCGGAGAAAACCATTGCCGCAAATCAACCCGCCCAGGCACTTCCGTTTCCTGCGCGCGCGCTTTCTTGCCTGACCTCTCCAGCATCGTTCTGATCTCCACCGATCCCAGCTTCAAATCCCGATGGTCAGGGTAATCCGGATGCCACCCAAAAAATCTCGTCTTCATAAAATCCTTTCACTCAGTCCACTTCGTCAACCAAAGTCCGCTCATTCCACCGACTCGGCTCGCCGCACCTCTCTCCTAATTCTCTCTCTGTCGCGTTCCGAGAGCCGCCCGCGCTTCTCAAATTTCTCTTCCCGCTCAACTGCCCGCTTTCGCTGCCTGAACGATGGATGCCGCTCAATTGCCTTGAGATAATAGTCGAATACTGTTCTTCTCACCGCGTTCAAGTATTTATTTTTATCATCATCGCTAAAACTTCGGTAAGTCGGATTCAACTCTATCACCTTCCTCACTTCATTATGAAATGCCTTCCCTACCTGAATATTCAGCCGCAGCACCTCGCTAGCCGTCAACTCCACCCCCTCATGCTTCCGCGTCTTCGCCGATTGCGACATTTTTAGTCGCCGCACCTCCTGCCGCGCCGCATCTTCCTTCAATGCGCTGATGCCCACTCCGGTCACCGCCTTCAGCGCCTTCTCCCCCGATGTTTGCGGCTCGAGTTCCTGCCCAAAAATGTCGATCTTGGCCGGAAGGTCTCTTGAAACAAACGGCAATCGCGACTGGAAACGCTCCACCACCCCTTCCTTTTCCCGAATTACCGGGTCAGCAATCCGCGCCACGTCCTGCACAATTCCTGGAATCACCGCCCCGGCCGTCATGTCCGCAAGAAAATTTACGACGTTGCCTTTATCCACCTCGCTAATCGTGTGCATCTGATCCGTCAGCGGATTGGATACAAGCGTCTTGGTCAATCCCGCCACTGCCCCTTCCCAGCCCTTGTCTTCCTTGCCCTCGCGCATATTCGCGAAAATCGTGAGCACTTTGCCCAGCGGCTGAATCCCGTTCATGCTCACATAAGTGCCTCCCACCTTCACGGAATTCGGCTGCCACCCCAGGGGCTTTTCCTTGATCGTCTTCTGATCGTAATCTCCTGTGATGATTTCATCATCATCGTCGGACAGCGTCATCAGTCCAGCGATAAACAAAGTCGCCGAGGCGCTTCCCACTACTGCTTGCGCTACCCGGTCACTCAGTTCACCCGCTTCATCAGCGCTGATCGTCTTCTTCACGTAGCGCTCCATCATCCCGGCCACACGCGGCGTCATCAATCCCAGCGGGGTGTGCTGAAATGCCTGCTTGAGCACGTTCATGCTGGTATTGTAAAACGGCACGATCATGCGTACCAACTTGCCTCCCACGCCTGGCGATTGCCTGAGTTCTCCGATTTTACCCATCAGGCCCTCGAGCTTTTCCTGAAACGTGGTCTTCTCGGCCTCTATCTCTGCCGCCTTCACGATGTCCACAAACGGTTCCAACTCTTCCGGCATCTGTACCGTCGCATCGCGCTTCTGCTGCTCCGAAATCTCAGCAGTCCGATCCACCATGCGCACCATCTCATCCATGCGCTCCAGCGCTTCACCCTTGTCATTCGTATTCCGCATCAACCAGCGCCACGCCAGTGCTGATCGTGCGCCGGCCTTCTTGGGGTTCCTGAACAGCACGTCAATCGCCGCTTGCGCGTTGAATGAGGCGCGGATCACCTTCCCCGCAGTCCCGCCAATCGCGCGTTTTTGCGCATGCTCACGCTTCAGCAGCGTTGACTCCGCAATCGCTGTTTCTTCCTCCCTGAAAATCTTCATGGCTTCGCCAAGGGAATTACGCAATTCGCCGTTCATCCACGTCGCCTTGAAATCCAACATGGCTTCCTCGTCGAAGCGTGTGCGCTCCGCTCCATTGCGCCGCGCGATGCCTTCGTTGAACCACGCCGAGAGCCGCATCGTCGGATAGCGAATAAGGTTGCTCGCCAGATTTGAAGTCAGCGACGTTCCAATGCTCGAAAGCCGGAAAAGCTTCATCGCCGCGGAAAACTCGACCACCTTATCCAGCCACGTAATCTCCACCTGCTTGTTGTCTTCCAGCATCTGTCTCACTTTCTCCAAAACGCGCGTAGTCTCTTTCGCGTCCACCAGCTTGCGCGCCCGGCGCACCATGGCTTGCTCCACCGCCGTGAGATTTGCTTTCTTGCTCACTTCTTCGAAGCGATTCAAGGTGTCGATCAAATTCGCCACGTACTTCTTTTCACCCTTCGCCAGTTTATTGACCAGCGCCTTGTTGCTCACCAACTCATTCACCGTCCTGCCGATGTCGAGCAATTCCTCCCGCGTCAAACCCGCCCGCCCATATGTGCTCTCCGGCTGTGCGATGATGCTGGGATTGAATGGATCAAAGGCTCCGACGTTGCCTATGGCTGATTTGATTTGGATCGGTTTGAAAACAATGACATGAGTAGAAAGAATACCGCGTCCACCAGGATTAAATCCACGATCACGAATATTGACAAGTATCAGTCCATCATGTCCATTAGTCTTTGCGTCGCTGATTGCCTTGTTGATTTGATCTGCTGACGATTGACCTCCACCCCATTCCCAAATAGCGGGATTTTTTATATTGACAAACGCTGGAATAATATTGGCACCAAATTGCAACTCATCCCCCATTGTTTGATCAACAAAAGCCGCCGCTGCCTCTGGATTTGAAGTAAAGAAGAATCCTCTTTTTGCGTCATCAGACTGAGTAGCAGTTCCTCTTTTTGCAGGATCGAAGGCGTCAAAGTCTCCGGTGGTCCCATGATAAACCACCAACGGCCTGCCTTGCGCATCCACCACCTTGCTCGCCTTGCCCGGCTCATTTTCCCAATCACCGAACCATTTCTTGAACTCCGGCGTCTTCGTCTGATCGCGGGCCGCACGCTCTTGCTGCACACTCAACCTCCCCCCTTCCACCAGCTTCACTCCAAATTGCTCCCCCGTCAGTTTGAGCCGCCCTCGCTCCTCAGTCATTTCCCGCACCGAATACCCACGGTCCGAAACCGCGTCCCGCAAAAAACCGTGGTTGATCGCTGAGTTCAGCTTGGTCATGTTCTGGTCGATAAAGCTTTGCGCGCCATTCAGTAGCACACTATCAGAACCGGTATCGCGCGCGAACTTCCGCAGGATCGCCGCCGCCTTCTTCGGACTTTTCATTTCACTTTCTTCCACTGCCATCACCCCGCGCGTCCGGTCTCCCGTCGTGCCAATCAACGTCACCCACCCCTTGGGTGTCTCCATCGCCTTTCCAAACATGAACACGTCATTGGGATTCTTTATCTCCGCCCCCAAAACCGGATGCGGCAACGATGGCACCAGCAGCCGCTCCTCGCCAAAATAGCGCTCAATCTGAGACTCTGTTACCTTGGCGTCCTTGCCCTTACCTTCCACGTTTAGCGTCGTGTACTTATTCGAGTCGATGATCACGTGCCCTTTGAAACCCTCGACGTTGTTGGCGATGTCGCGTGTCACCGTGATGTCCGTGCCTTCCTTCCGCGACGCTTTCACGTAGCCGCTGGGATGGTTGTGCACCATGTAATAGCTGTCGGCGCCGGCGTTCTTCATCGTCTCACGCAACCAGGCGTAACCATCAGCCGTGGCCACGGGAAAAGCCGCTGTCGCCGCCGGCAATCTCGAACTCACCCCCAACACCGAAACCACCTTCCCGTTCTTCACCAGGATATACCTCAGCGTCTCCCACCGTGGATCGCGAAACACCTGCGCCAGCGCCGCCACGTCATCCGTAGTCGAGATTTCACGGCCCACCAGAGATACCACGTTTTTCTCCCGAGCCTCCGCGGTAATGGCGTTCGCCAGCAATACTCGGCCTCGTCTTCGATTATTGCCGAGATCATAGAGCGCGTCTCTGGCCATATCCCGCGTCTTGGGCCCGGTTTCCATTGCCCGCTTCGGATAGCTGATCGCATAAGCCGACCTCGGCTGAAACAGTGTTTTACCCTGATCCGGCAGCGTCTTCGAATCCACTGTGCGCGTGGGAGAATAGCCGATTTCAGTCTCATGTACTTCTCTCGCCTTCAAATCTTCCTGACCAAAGATTCTCACGGGAGAAACAAGTGCACGCTCCTGAATGGAAACGCCACCTTCAGATACCGCGTCACGCAAATATCCATTTTCAACGGCAGAGACGAGCTTTTTGTAATTCCTTGCAAAGAACTCATTATTTGCTGCAAGAAAAATATTTGGGGCCCCAGTTTGCCGTGCAAATCTTCTAATGATAGCTTGTGCCCGCCTGGGCTTCTGCATCACCGCTTCTTCTACCTCCATGATTCCACGAACACCATTCCTCGAGTGTGAAATCAAAGTGATCCATCCTTTTTGAGCCTTATATTCTGCTCCAAGCTTAACAATCTCTTCAGGAGATGACAGCTTTCTACCTATTGTAGGATGATCAATTGAAGGCACAAGAAGTTTATCTTTTCCAAAGTTCCGTTCTATTGTAACTTCATACATCCCAGTTCCATCGTCATATCTGAATGAATCGTATCCATATTCTTCCCTGTCTGTTGTAATTACCGAATACTTATTTGAGTCGATGATTACGTGAGCCTTTAAACCGGGAACTTCTTTAGACAACCGTTTGGTTATTTTTCTATCGTCAAACGAAGAATCGACTTTTCCGCTTGGATGATTGTGCAGCATATAATAACCATCGGCGGCTGTGGCAAACATCAAATCCTTTAACCATGCAATGCCATTCTCTGTATCTGATGGAAAAGCCGCTGAAGCTGCTGGCAATCTAGACGAGACCCCAGTAACAAGAACAACCTTGCCATCCTTTACAAAGATGTACCTCAATGTTTCCCACCGCGGATCGCGATAAACTTGCGCCAACACTGCAATATCATCAGAAGTTTTGACTTGCTTGCCAACAAGATTGACCGTGCTTTTCTCCCGAGCTTCCGCAGATATTGCATTTGCAAGCAATATCCTTCCATGTCTTCTATTATCTGATATGGCTTGTACGGCATCATTCGCGAGCCTTTCTGTATCTTCTCCGGCATCTTTTCTCTTGGCATAGTCAGACTTGAACTCCTTGCGCAAATCGGAAATCACTTTGTCTTGATCACGTAATGCGCCATGAATTTCAGAAGGTTTTGGAGTGGGAGAATATTTTGATCTACGCTCCCCAATAATCGTCCCCGCCTCCCGCGCCTCCGCTTCCTTCTTTTTTCCCGTTCGCCGTGTCTCCAAAAACGGCTCACCCTGCGGCCCCTCCGCCTCCGAGCGCTCTTTCGCCTGCGCCCGGGCTTCGGCCACCTCGCGCGGAAAATCCCGGCCACCCACCGCCAAATCCGGATCAACCGTGCTTCGATTCCGCCGGGTCAAAACTTCCACCTGCGTCCCATCCGGTGCCGCTGCGCGAAAAGCCTTTGGCTCGCGGCCGGCGGCGCGCTCTGCCAGCCAGTTGTCGATCAATTCATCGCGCGCCGAATTCTTAGCCGCGTCAAATGTTTCTTTCGCCGACTTTGCCGCTTCATTGCGCCGCAAAAAATCCTTTGCTCGCGTGGCAAAATCACCTTCCGGCAACGATGCGGCCCGTGCGATCCGGATCGGCGCCGCCGCCACTTCGAACCCGCGCCCTACCGTCGCCAAAGAATAGGCCCCGGCCTCCGCCGCTTCGCGTTTGATCTTGTCAATAATGGCCTTGTCTGCGTCTGCAATACGCGGCTTGCCCGGCCGCAATGCAATCGTAAAAGCGCCGGTCTGCGTGTTGACCACGACCTCCCCACCCATTTTGCGGATGTCCCCAATGATTTCGTCCTTTGCCTTCTCCAGCGCGGCAAGCTTGTTGCGGTAATTCACCGTTGCCGCGGCGATGCGCTCCACCGCTGGCTTCAGTCCCGCTGGCGGATCCACCGCGCGCAGAATACGACCTTCACGTGTCGTCGCATTCCGGTCGTAAAGAATCTCGTCATCTTCCCGCGGCCGCGGCGTCCGTTCTGGACTCGTCAACTCTTCCACGATCAACGGATTTATCCCTTCCGCCTCCAGTGCCGCGCGCGCCGCCGCCTGCTGGCTCCGAATAAACTCCGCACCGCTTGCACCAGGCGACCACGCCTTACCGTTCACCGTCTGAATCTGGTCAGGATCAACCGTGAACCGGTTCCCGCGCGCCCCACGCAATCTCACTCTACCATTTGGCAAAACATCAATCACCTTCTCGTCCGCGTTCCGGCCGGTCCGCCGGATCATGTCCCCTTTCTTGATTCCCGTCCGCTTCGCCCCAGCGCGCTGCCCGACCAGCGCCTTCTCAACAATCTCCTCCGCCCGCGCGAATTCCCGCGCTGTCGGCTGTCCTTCCGCTGGAGATTCCTGCACTGCTGGTTGTGCCGGTGGTCTCGGTGGCACTGGCGGCGTGGCTACTGGAGTTTCTGGCTTCGTCTCAACCTGCGTTTGTTCCGGCTGCACTTCTCCACCCCGTCCACCAACGTCCACACCCAACTCTGGCTCTTTTCCCGCACTTACTATTGCTTTCGAAACTCGGCCTTCCCCCACCACAAACTCATTCCCGCGCGGCCCTCGCAATCGTACCTGACCGCCTGATGTCATCCCAACGAAGCTATAGTCTGCCTCCTTGCCTTGCAGCTTAACTTTGTCACCCGGATTGATTCCTGTCAATGCCGCTGGTGGCCCTGGCTTTATCACCGGCTTCACCTTGTTCGTCGCCACGGCAAACGTATTTCCGCCCTGGCCGCGAAGCTGCGTGCGGCCATCAATCACCGGTTGCGTCACCGTGAATCGGCCTTTTCTGCCTTCAATTTCTACCTCATCGCCTTCGTTGAATATCGGCCTGGTCGGCTCCTCCACCGGCTCAGGCTGGTCCGCATCTTTCTTCTTCTGCTCAACCGCCGGCGCAATTTTGGCCGTGGGTCTTGCCGGCCTTTCCACGCTTTCTGCTATCTGCTCCGTTCCCTCGGAAGAAACAACCGCGCCCCCGGCTTTCTCAGTTGCAGCGCCAGATGCGGGCGCCGGAGGCGCGGCTTTCGGAGAGAAGGATGGAGCTTCTTTTTTTGGACTGAACAAATCCGCAATCGCCTTGTCGAGTTCGCTCTGTTGTTGTTTGGCGCGCTTCTTTTCTATCCGGTCCAAAAGATCATCCTGTTGCTCCGGCGTCAAATCCTCGAACTCTTTGCCATAAGCCTGGCGTGCAACTGCCGTGGCTGCGCGGTTCGTCTCGTCTACCGTAGGCGGCGCTTCTTCTGCTTCTTCGCCAGGTTCTGGCTGCGCGGCCGCTGGCTCCGCTGGTTGTCTTACTGACACCGGTGTCTCTTGCCCTGGAGCCCCGCTCGCCGCTTCCTGTGCCGCCTGTTTGATTTTCTCCGTGTCCGTCTTCTGCTGTGCTTGACCATACGCCTCGGCAATCTGCTGCCGCTGCTCCGGCGTCAACTCCTCAACCGGTTTTCCAAAAGCCTTTATTGAAATCTGATTCAGCTTGACCTTGTTCTGCCTGAGGCGCATATCCTCATCCAAGGCCACCATGCCATTCACCATCAGATTGGTTCCGGTACCGCCAGCAACGCCACCGAGAAACGATTGCTGCAATCGTGGACTGTTCTTCGACAATTCCACCAGCGCAGTGTCGAATACCAGTTTAAGATTGAGGCCTTCCTGTGTGCTCAGCTTCGCTCCAGTCTCCGCAAGCACCGCGTTGACTTCTTGCAGAAACTCCGTTCCCCCCTCAGCGGTGCCACCAGCCAAAACCTTGAATAGCTGACCGCGCACCGTAGGCGGCGCCTTCTTCAATATTCTGTCGATTCCCACCTTCTCCAGCGCCATATTGAGCGCCCCCTTGCCTACCACAGTCAAATCACGATAAAGCGGATCAATCTCGACGCCCTGTTGCTCGAGTTCATCGAATGCCGCTTCCGTCTCTCCTGATTCGATTCCATAGAGAATCGCCGCTCCAGCCGCTGGATTTGCGGCGGTAATTCCGGCCAGCAATGCCGTTGTTGGAATAGTTTCAGTCGCCAGCATTCCAGCAAGGCGAATCCTTTCAATCGGCCCGGCTTGAGCAAAACGCTCAAATGTTATCGGAAGTCCAGGTTTAGCCCCGATATACTTCTCCGAAAACTGCTTCGCCGACTCTCGCGTTGCTCTTTCCTGGAGCTTCTTGGTCTCCTCTTCGCGCGTCAGCGCTTCTCCACCCTGTGGCGCGCCAATCAGATCGAAATATTTTTTCGTCACCCGGTTTTGCAACCGGTTCAAAGCATCATACCCTCCAGGAATATTCGCAGCCATTTCAACCAACCCGGCCCCAAACCTCTTTGCAGCACCAATTAGTGAATCGTCAATGTCCTGTTGATAACCCAATCCATCCTTAACCCGTGATTCGAATGATGGAAAATCTCCCAGCTTCTCGGTCTGCGCGAATTGGTCGTGGAATTTCTTGCGGCCTTCCGGCGTGGCCATGCGCAGGCGGAAGTCATCCAACTCACCCATGTTGTATTGCTTCGAAGCACGTCCGTACAAATCGGCAATGGTATTCTTTGGGTCTGCCAGATTGAATTTATAAACCTCATTGACGGAACGATTAAATTCATCGAAGTCCTTCACCCCTGAAAGCCTGCTGCCAAACTCGTCATAAAACCGCTTCCGGTTTTTCGGCACACGCATTTTGCCAGTGAAGTCCTCGAAACTTCCCATGTCATAATCGAGCGCAGCCGCATCATAGATTGGCTTCAGATTTTCGGTCAGGACATCCGGATTTTTTTCCGCTTCCGCCACGTGTCTATTCCCACTTGAATTTCGGTTTGTTCTCTTGCGACTGCATCAATGATTTCGCCATCCCTTCCAATGTATTCCTCTGCGGTACACCTTGTCCATCATCCCGTCCACCAGCTTTTGAGCCACCGTTCTTAACTTGCTCCTGGCTTCCGGTAGGCGCCTTTGCTTTTTGGTATTCCTGATAAAGCTGCGGGAACTGCTTCTTCAACAACTCCAGCGCCAGCCGCTCCCGCAAATTACCCGCTGCTCCACCGGCAACTGCACCACCAGATGCCCGATCGACCTGTTGTGCCTGCCCGGTAGATTCAAGTATCACGTCATACAACTGCTGCCGCTTATTGCGCACAGCATTCATTTTCTTCTCGATTTCATCCGCACGTTTGGCGTATTTTTCATTGACTTGTGTACTATCTTCATCACCGTAATAATCCGGCAATCTCTTTAAGTCGTACAACTGCTGCTCGTAGAAATCAGCAATGCCTTGCAGTGAGTCCACCTTCTTTATCATGTCGCCATCTGGCGCTTTTCCCGCGGAAATACTCTTGGTCAGATCAGCAATAGTCTTGGCATAGGATTGATCCGCATCTCTCATCTTGATGCCAATGTCTGACTGAATCGCTTTCGTCCGCGCCTGCGCTTGCTTTTCCAGCGCCCGATCCCGCGCGGTCCGAGAGCGCTCCGTCTCTGTCCGCGCCACTTCAAACTCCGAAGGCGCAAACTCCCCGCGTCCCCCGATCCCACGATATTCCCGCCCCGCCGTCTCATATTGCCCGGCATCTAGTTGTGGCTTCAAAAATTCCTGCACGCGCCTGAAATCGAGCTCTGCCTGCGGATCGAATTCATTGCCCAGAATGCTCCGCGTCGCCGCTACGCCGGCCGGCCCGCGCAGCTCTCGCGCCAGCCCAGCGCGCAGCCGCCGCTCATCTAATGCTGCATCCGCCGCAAGCTTCCTTTCTTGCTCCGCCGTCTTCTGCGCGTAATCCTGCCCTTGCTTGCGTTGCAGAAGCCGCTGTTGCGTGTCGTAATCGAGAAGCCGCGCCCCGGCTGTACGGAGCGTGCGTCCGAAATCAGCCATCTCAGTATCCGTAATAATTCGGTGAAAGCGGTGAAAGCCTCGACCTCGGAATCTGGTAGCCGCTGCGAATATCTATCGGCCCTTGCCGCATCCGCTGCATCACTTTATCGTATTGCAAATCCACCGGCACGTCTTCGGGAAAAACATCCGGCTCTTGAAACAGCGGTATCTGTGGCTTGGCGGGCGCGGCACCGCGCGATGATCCCGATGTACGCGCGGCGATATTGGCGAAGATCGACCCCAACGCTTCACCGGTCGTGTCATCTTCTTCCGCCGGTAGCCCGGCCAGAAGATTCGTCGCCGCTAATTTTGCCGCTTCTGATCTTTCATCGAACGCGGCCCGCGCCTCCCCGCGCCGGCTGCCCAATGATCGCCGCACTGCCCCCGCCGCCTCCTGCGCCAGCCCGGAGCTTGAATCAATCCCGCCGGCTGACAAGCGCGAAAGGACGCCGGTTTCTTCATTTTGCCCGCGCGCATTGATCGTCTGAAATGCGCGATTCAGCACCGTGGGGTCAAGTCCCTGTTCTGCGATCCGGCGCAACCGCTTGATTGACTCCTCACGCGCTTTCTGCTCCGGTGATTTCTTGCCAAAAAGCTTCTGCGCCAAACCGATGGCCGCCGGCGCATATTGCAAAATGGCTCCCACCGGAATTGCCAATTGCATTCCGTCGCCGTCTCCATAAAACCAGGCCACCAGCACCGCGACATCCATCAACATGAACGACAATTTGCGCATGACGTGTCCTTCAATTCTCGTCCAAAACGTCCGGATTGAATTCTATGCTGCTGATCTTCGTCCCTAACGGCGCCGAAATTTGCAACATCAACCGTTTGATTTGTGCCCCATTGTAAATCGCCCTGCGCTTGTGCGTGGCCTGCGCCGCGAACGTCATCGGCATGAGCGGATAGGTTGTGCTCTTCGCCAGGTCAAACAGTTTCGCGCTCCATGCGGCACTCGCCTCGTATGTCGCGCGCACCGTATGCACGCCCAGCTCCCCGTCGCCGAAGACTTTCTCGTAGATCATCGTGTTGGCGACCCCCGGTGAAAACATCTCATAGCTTTTGCCGTCGTTTGCTATGCCGATGCAGCGACCGATCAGGTCGGTGTAAAACCTTATGAAAGTCTTCGCCACGTTGTAAATCGCCCAACTCCCCACTGCCTGAATGTCGCTCACCTCCGGGCTTGCGAAGGCCTGCGGAAGATTGTAGGTGTAAATTGTCGCCCCCGCCGCAATCACCAGCTTCTCGTAACGCCGGTCATAGCCAATCGCTGCCGCCTGTTTATCTGCCGTAGCCAGTGCCCGCCACGCCTCGCGCACGAACCCCGTGGCAATTGACCGAATCACGTCCTGCCCGGGATGGTAGTAGTAGATATCCTCGAGATTCACGAAGTACAGCAAGCCGTTGGCATTCACAATGGCCTCTGCCGAGCTGATGCCGCGAGACTGAATGTTCTTGTCCACGGCCAGCGTCGCCGCGTCGATCTTTACGAGCTGTGTCTCACCGATGGCCACGTAAAATCCCAGCGCTTCGAAAAACGCCATGATCTTGGGAATGCCATAAAGTGACAAGTCGATAAAGCTCGTGTGTGGCAAAACATCTGGTGTGTTCTGCGCATCTGAATTTATCGCCGAAAAGAACACGAAGCTCGTCCGCGCCTCGTCGGCATAAACGCTGGCCACCGCCGTTCTGCGCTTGGCATGTGCGATAAAGTCCGCGTTCATGTGCACTTTGAGAGAAGCATGACCCTGCCGGTCTGAAATGTCAACACCCTCGGCGGCATTCCACTCTGCATTGGTTATTGATAGTGCCGTGTGACTGTATGATGGAGAACCTGAAATGATCCAGCTATTCCCGCTTGCGGCAGACTCATTGATTGGGACATTCAAAACATAATGCCATTCGCTGGTGATCTCATAATGCGTACTCAACGAATTCACCAGTGCTCCTGTTGCCGCATAAATCCTGAACCCGGTAATGCGGCGATCAAAAACCAATCTATCCTCGCTCGCGAAATCTTCCACATCATCTTTGCTTGGCGTTAACAACCTCGGTGTGTTGGTATTCGCCCTGCCATAGTAAAAGGATAGATTGAAATCTATTCGTTTGTCGCTTCCAGTAAGATTGACTGAATTGGCGCTATAACGTGTTCCATCAAAGGATGTTATTCCCTTGTAAAGCGGCCCTTCCTGATAACCATCATAAACCGCCGCTGCCAGCACAATGTAGGCGCCATTCGCCAGCGGCTGCTCTCCTCCCGCAACCGTCGATGCTGCAAGCGAAGTAACAATTCCAAACGCTGGCGCTGCCGGTGGTTTCAAGGCAAGATGGAATCCGGTAAAATTCAGATCGGTGTCTCCGTTTGGATTCGTCGTTCCCTTGAATGCTGTGTAACCATTCAGCAAGCTCAAGTGCAAATCGCATTTATTCGGCGTGAGTGCCACGTCGTAAATTGCCGAGCTTCCCGTGATGATGTCAACGTGGTTTCCTCTTTGCAGAAACCGGCATGCTGTCCCATCCGCATCGAACCAACTTGAGCCATCGGTTTTCCAGATCGGATTGCGCACAATAAAATAGGTATCGCCGCTCGTTTGTGACCCTATCGCCCAAGCCAGCGTCAGAGTCTTTGTGGAACCCACGTAATCGGTCACAATGGCCGCTGCGGACCTCGTCACGTTGTAAACGATGCACTGGTTGTAGTAATCATCCACGCTAGACAAAATCTGCGCGTCCACAATCGTTGTGGTGTTCGTGCCTGAATCGGTGGTGTAATTACCCTCTTTCTCCGTCAAATCCTGCCAGGCATCCACCCAGGCTCCAGCGAGATCGGGATAAGGTCTGATGTAAAGCTTATCAACACCGCTGAGTGTGCCGTGCACCAGCGTGCATTCTTCCTCCGTCGGCTCGGTGATGAGCAATTGAATTTCACTCAGCTTGACGAATCCCACCGGCAACCCGGTGTTGACCTCGGCCACGCCCGGCAACGTTTCCATGAATCCATTGCGCACGTCGGCATTTTCCAGCCGCGAGGACGCCGTTTTTGGAAGCTTCGCCGCCTCCGGATCAGTCATCAGTCCGCCGGAGAAATTGTCCAATTCTATTTTACGTGTGAACGACATTATTGCAGCGTGCCTTCGAGTTGCAGATAGTCCACCACTTGATTCAAGAACTGCTTCACATTCAGCAAGTCATTGCGCAAGTCATTTATCTGAGCCGACAAATCCGCCATGTCATTGCGCAGAGCCGGCGCCCAACTGGCCATCAGGTCATCTCGCAGGTCGTCTGCCGATGATGGCGAATCCGCCAAGTCTGGTACGGCTTCAATCGTTGCATCAGCACTTCCGCCGCTGTTATCCGTGAGTGCCGAAGAGGTGGGATTCGCATGCGTCGTCGAAGCTGTCGCATACGTCTGCGTCAATGCCGCCGGTCGCGGCGTCGGCGTCACGCCATACGATGCTTTGTGGGTGCCGGTATGATTCAAGACGCCTGGAATTGTAACGTCTCCACCATAGCGCAAACCGTCGGCTTCCCCGCTGTCGGCAACCAAAGGGTAATCATCAGTACCAGCGGCCCTTCGTGTCACCACCCCACTGCCGGTCGCCACGTAAATATCTCCCTTCGCGGTCAGCGTCGCCTTCGTCGGATAGCGCGCGTCGCCGCGCGCATCATTGTGGTACTGCGTGTGATCGTCGTCGCTCAATCCCGAAAGCCAGCCATGATCGTCCGATCCTTCCGGTCCGCCGGGCAGGCCATCGGTTGGCCGCAGCGCTGCCTGCCACTTTTTACCCCTGAATGTAATCTGGATCGCGCCATTATTGCCCTCGACGGAAAAGCCGAGGTACAAGGCATCTGCTCCACCGAGATCAAGTATTGGTATTCTTCTCCTTATCACCGCCATCAGGGCATCTCGTGAAATTTCGGCAAGCTATTCGATCTTGATTTTGAAATCTTTCCAATGCGAGCGCGCGACTTTTCGTACTCCGTCCCGAAGAGCGCATTCGCATTGTAATCAGCCAGCCTGAGCGCAATATGCTCGCAAGCCTTGTAGTAGTACATGTTCTGGTAGATATTCCCCAAGCGCATCCCGTCCGCATCCGCCATGTCCACCAACTCCGGGTAGTAAAATGTGTCCACAAAGTACCGCTTATCAGCCTTCACGTCCCAAAGCGCGAACTGCGTCCCGCTCTGCTCATACTGGCCATACTGCCGCGGCTTGCCGGAAACATCATCACGCAATTCCGTCAGCTTGCTCAGCGAATTCGCTTGTTTGAGTTCCACGCCTTCGGTGATCGCGTATTGCGTTTTCGCATCCGGATCGTAGATGGAATATGAATCCCCCGATGCAAACGTGTTGTCGCTCCCGCCGGTAAGTCCGCCGCTGAAAGTTAGCAAGGTCTCACTATTCACCGTGGTCACCAGCGCCGAGCTTCCGTCGGTCTTGCTATCAACCCGATGGCCCACCGCTACGCCACTCGTCACGAATGTCGCCGCGCTGTCCTGCAATGTCGTGCCGCTGCCCCCGGTCGCCACACCTGCCGCCACGTCAACGTTGTCGTCGTCATAGATCACAATCTTGTTGAGAATGAGTAAGTCGGAAGGTAAAGGCAGGGCATCGGAGCCTAAAATGCAGTGGTTGTGCTTGATCTCGCGCTTCGCCTTGATATCGAGCTGAACTTCATTCCCCGCCGCGTGAATGATGATACCGAGCAGC
>Ga0209342_10003668_pt1 | contig 16152 bp, 19 predicted proteins | sample RifCSP16_2_FD_184023 | JGI IMG/M metagenome (GOLD analysis project Ga0209342, IMG submission 184023) | Soil microbial communities from Rifle, Colorado - Rifle CSP2_sed 16_2 (SPAdes) (version 2) | ecosystem: Environmental > Terrestrial > Deep subsurface > Rock core/Sediment | place: Rifle... | reverse complement strand
ACTGTTCAGTGCGATCCAACCCACGCATGGCAAGTAGATGTTCTTGTCACGTTTCTGGATTCCGAACCAAAACCAGAGAAGCGCGGACAGAAGATAAGCGCTCCACGACAACACCGAAACTCCAGCCGCCTGCTGACCGACCCATATCGTCAGAACCTGAGGAACTGTCATCAGCAAGGTGAAGATTGACATGCCCCCAAGGAGGCGACGCAGCACGGTCTCCGAGCGCGCGGTAGCGGCTGCGGCGGGTGTGGGATCCGGAGCCATAGCCATCTCCGTAGACGAATGTCTTCTTGCAGCGGCCAACGCTAGAGTTCACCGGCCCGTGTGAGCGGGCGAAGCCCGCTGGCACGGGTCCGGTGAGCGACTTTGTTGAGATCCGCAAGCAGTGGCGCGAGGTCGATCTTGTGAATACGCGCCGCATTCCGAACGCTCATAAGTCGAGCCATGAAGCCGAAAAACCCCCGTCGCATATCGGGGCAGCCCCGACCTAGAAAGATATCGACCGTTTCGGGACAACGGCGCAGAACGTCAGCGACCTTCATGTCACCCGTTATGTCTTCCATCGTCGCCTCCTTGCAGAGTGAGGTACTACCTCGATGGGCTACTCTGACACCCAAACGCTAGAGTTCACCGGCCCGCGCAGGCGGGCGAAGCCCGCCGTAGCAATTCGCGAAGGCGAAGTCATCCTATTCAGTAAGTGACGCCCAACGCTCGCGTTAGGCGGCCGCCGAGCGGCGAAGCCGCGAGGGTAGCCGGCAGCGACGCCGGCGGCCGGCCCGCTCGAACGCGTGGTTGGCCGCCCGTCGCGACGGACTCGACGCGCACCCTTCACCGAGTTTCACATTCCGTGAGATCACCAGGAATCCTGTTCGACTCGGTCTCGACATCCCAGGCTTGCGCGACAATGCGCCAGGTACCAGTGTCCCGGACGAGCACAATGGCGCTAACGTCGCGGGTCACGGTCGAGCCGTTCTCGAGCATCTCACATGCGGCGAGGGCGACCGCGACGTTGCCGAACACTCGCACCGCGCAGCCGAGAGGGGTCTCTTGGAATGACACGAGCTTACCTTCGGCCCGTAATCCCTTCATCCGATCCATGAATTGATCGATCGTTCGGGGTCTTACTGGGCGCGCTGCCGGGAAAAGACGCGCATCAGGAAGGAATCCTTGTGCGAACGCGACCCAGTTCGGATCCTCATCACGCGTCCAAGCAAGGCTTCGAAACTGCGTGCCGACGATTTCCCTGATCAGCGAGACCTCGTCAGTCTCGTTGTGTCTCTCCTGAGCCATGTTTCCCTCCAATCGCGTTACCGGAGTGAAGCGAGACGTGCGGATTGCGTGCCCGTGGCGCCCAACGTTCGCGTAGCGCGGAGGGTAGCCAACAGCGAAGCTGTTGGCCGGTCCGCTCGAACGCGTGGTTCGGCGTCGCGCACCTCACAGCCGAGGCTCCCGACCGCGACTCCTGTGCCAGAACGCCAGCACCTCCAGCGTTCCCTTAGACACGCGATAGTAGAGGTAGTAACGAATTCGGCTGAGCGTCAGCCGACGGATGCCTTTGGTCTTCGCGCGAGGCGCTGGAACGCCGAGACCAGGTTGGGTTGAAAGGAGTGAGAGCGCGCGAGCGAGGTCTTCGCGAACTGCACCGGGGGCAGCGGGGCGGTTCTCTTGCCACCACCCTGCGGCCTTCTCGACCTGAGCGGTCGCGCGTCGTGAGACCTTGATAAGAAGAGGAGCGCTCAACCGAAGCGGCGCAGCCGTTCCAACAGCTCATCCGCGGTGATGTACTCGCCCCGCTCAATCTCGGCGAGCGAGGCGAGTAGCTCTTCTTCCTCTTCCGGCGTCAAGTCGAAGGACTCCTCGTCCTCGCGCAGGACCACCGTCACTTTAGTGCCCTCCGCGAGGGATTCCCCTTCGACGACGACTTTTCCGTCGATGACTGTACCAGTAGCGACTTTCATGGCGCGAATACTACTCCTGAGTTGGACCACCAGGCTTGCGACGCCGAACGCGGGGTTAGGCGTCACTGGCGCAAACTCGCTCTGACGGCATTTCCAACTCACGCGGTGCTCACACTCTAAGCGAGCCGCGGAAGCCTCTCGCCGCGTAGTACGACTGCGCGCCGTTGTGATACACGAACACCTTGCCATAGCGTCGGTCGCCGAAGAGGGCTCCGCCGAGCGAGCGAATGTCGTGCGGTGTCTTAACCCAGCTGGAAGTCTTCGTATCGAACTCACCGAGTATTTGCAACTCTCGGTATTGTTCCTCCGTCAGCAGGTCGATTCCCATTGCGGCAGCCATCTCGACAGCGCAGCTCTTCGGCTTGTGCTCCTTCCGAGAGTCCAGCGCTTCGCGGTCGTAGCAGACACTCCTGCGACCTATCGGGCTCTCCGCCGAGCAATCGCAGAACGTGAAATGGCCCGCCTCCCGGTCATGGCCAATCACGTCCGGCTCGCCGCCGGTCAACTCCATCTCACGAAGCGACCGCAGTGCATCAGGATTGCCTTCGAGCTTAGCCTGGACGTTCGCCCATGCGACCCCTTTGTGTCGATGCATGTTCTTCTCGAAGCGAGCCTTCAGTGCTTGTAGCAACTCCTCTCGTTCTTGCGCCTTCATGGTTCTTGCAGTGTGTTCAGGAACGGTTGCGAGGCAACGGCATGGTTCGTGACGCCTAACGAGTCTGTAGAAAAACCTCGGAAAACGCCTCTTTCGACCGGTCCCCAAAGGCGAGCGCTTTTTCTTGGTGGTCTAGAAAGATCGCGCTGTCGCTCTCTCTGAGCCGCGCTACGGGGAGATCGCGGCGAACCTGGGCACCGACGCGCTTCACCTGTTGACAGGCCGGGCCTCATAGGGGTTGGGCACGAAGATGTCAGGCGCCACCAAGGCGATGACCGCGTGAGGGCCCATTACGGTCACTCTAGGCCCAAGCACGCGATCGGCGCCACGGCGTCAGCCCGGCCGGGCCCAACTAGAAGTCGGCGTCTCATCAGACGCTTTATGAGGCGTCTGGGAGGGGTCCGGCTGTACAGTAGTGGGAATACGGGGGCCTGAAATCATCGAGTTAGGCAGAAATAGAGCGCCCCAACGAATGCCGGGAAAGCCGTCTGGCGAAGCTGCGCCGTGCATGAAGGCGGTCCTCGCATACCCGATCAGGTAGGCCATCGCAAATGGCCGGACCACTATAGCATCCGCACCACGCAATGCTGCCGGGTACACGGAGATGAAGAACTATCTGCTGCAGGACGGCCTCGCGATCGTGAACGTCGGGCCGGAGATGTTCGTCGAGAGCGTGCGGGCCGGCGGTGCGCCCGTCGCTCACGTCGAGTGGCGGCCCGCGGGCGACGGCGACCCGCGACTCGCGTGGCTCCTCGCGCAGCTCACGGGCGATCCCGACGACCCCGAATCGCCGGGCTCGCGCATCGACCGCGCGAACCAGACGGCGGTCGAGCGCATGCTCGCCGCGCGCGCGGTGCTCGTCGACGTCGCGTTGCGCGCGGACGAGGTCTGGCCGCAGCTCTGGGCGAACGGGAAGAAGACGCTGACGCATGCCGGAGCGCCGATCCCCTGGGCGCGCATGTGCCACCCGATGAAGGGGACGCTGATCGGCGCGTCGCTCTACGAGGGTTGGGCGCCGACGCCCGAGGAGGCGGCCGACCGCCTCGCGCGGGGCGAAGTGACGTTCATTCCGAACCACGACCTCGGCGCGGTCGGGCCGATGTCGGGGACGATCTCGCCGTCGATGCCCGTGTTCGTCGTGCGCAACTCGACTGGCGGGAACACGGCGTACTGCAACTTCAGCGAAGGCATCGGTCGCGTGCTGCGGTTCGGCGCGTATGGCCCCGAGGTGATCGACCGCCTGAACTGGATCGCGACCGTGCTCGCGCCGGCGATCAAGGCCGCGGTAGCGGCGCTGCCCGACGGCGTGGATCTCAAGGCGATCCAGTCGCAGGCGCTCCTCATGGGCGACGAGGTGCACAGCCGCAACGCCGCCGCCACCGCGCTCTTCCACATGGCGATCGGCGGCGCGCTCGCCGGCAGCGCGTTCGACCGCGCGCGCGCGAAGGCCGCGCTCGATTTTGTCGCCGGCAACTCGCAGTTCTTCCTCAACCTGTCGATGGCGGCGTCGAAGGCGATCATGGACGCGGCGCACGGCGTCGAGCATTCCTCGATCGTCACCGCGATTGCCCGCAACGGCGTCACTACCGCGATCCGCGTGAGCGGGCTCGGGCGGCGCTGGTTCGAAGCCCCGTCGGAGACGCCGGTCGGGCTCTACTTCCCGGGCTTCCGGCAGGAGGACGCGAACGCCGACCTCGGCGACAGCGCGATCTGCGAGACCGCGGGCTACGGCGGCCAGTCGCTCGCCGCCTCGCCGGCGCTCGTCCAGCTGGTCGGCGGCAGCGTCGCCGAGGCGGTCGCGTATTCGCGCGAGATGTATCACGTGACGTGGGCGCGCAACCCGGTCATGTCGCTGCCGAACCTCGAGTTCGCCGGTGCGCCGGCGGGCATCGACGTGCGCAAGGTCGTCGACACCGGAATCCGCCCGGTGCTGACGACGGGCATCGCCCACCGGCAGGCGGGCGTCGGCCAGATCGGCGCCGGCATCGTGCGCGCGCCGATGGCCTGTTTCACGCCGGTGATCGCCGCGCTGGCGGAAACGCTCGGCGCGGCTTGAAGCGCGCGCCGAGTTCTCTTCCGCCTCCGCAGCCGGGCCTGTACCGGTCGTTCGGCCGGCACGGCGTTGGGCGATACGTGTGTATGCTCAACGTCGTGCGGAGACGTGGGTGACACGGCGCAACGTCTATCTCATCCTCGCCGCGGCGGCGGCGATCTTCGGGCTCACGCTCGGGATCCGGACCGCGCTCGCGCTCTTCATCAGCGCGATCAACACCCAGACCGGACTCGGGCTCGTCGCGATCAGCTTCGCGTTCGCCATATCGCAGCTCACGTGGGGGATCGCCCAGCCGTTCGCGGGCGCGATCGCCGACCGCTACGGCGCCGGCCGCGTGCTGGGCGCCGGGATCCTCATGATCGCTGCAGGCACCGCGCTCACTACGGTCGCCGGGACGACCTGGGCGCTCGCCTTCACGATCGGCGTCCTCGTGGCGATGGGCGCCGGCGCCGCCGGGCCGTCGATCCTCCTCGCGGCCATGCAACGCCTCTTGCCGCCGGAGAAGCGCAGTATCGGCGCCGGAATGGTGACGGCCGGCGGCTCGTTCGGCCAGCTGGCGATCGTGCCGATGGCGCAGGGCCTGATCGGCTGGATAGGCTGGACGACCGCGCTGCTCTGGCTGGGCGGGCTGGCCGCGGCGGCTCTGCCGCTCGCGTGGGTGCTGCGCGGGAAGAGCGAGGCGCCGGCCACCGGGACCACGCCCCACGAGCCGTTCGGCCAGGCGCTCAAACGCGCGTTCGGCGACTCCAACTACATGCTGCTGAACGCCGGGTTCTTCACCTGCGGCTTCCACGTCGCGTTCATCTCGACGCACCTCCCGGGGGTCGTCGATGCGTGCCAGCTCCCGGCGTCGGTGGGCGCGTGGTCGCTCGCGGTGATCGGGCTCGGCAACATGATCGGGAGCTTCGGGATCGGCTGGTCGATGAACCGCTGGCGCTTCAAGTCGCTGCTCGCGCTGGTCTACGCGACGCGCGCAGTGGCGGTGGCCGTGTTCCTGGTCGCGCCGAAGACCGAGCTCACGTTCCTCCTGTTCGCGGTGGTGCTCGGGGTATCGTGGCTCTCCACCGTGCCGCCGACCGCGGGGCTCGTCGCCAAGTTCTACGGCCCGCGCTACATGGCGACGCTGTTCGGCGTGGTGATGCTGTCGCACCAGATCGGCGGCTTCCTCGGCGCCTACCTCGGCGGCCTCGCGTTCGAGGCGACCGGATCCTACGACTGGATGTGGTACGCGGACATCGCGCTCGCGCTCGGCGCCGCCTTCGTCCACCTGCCGATCCGCGAGAAGCCGGTGCGCCCGGTCGCGGTTCCGGCCTGATCTCCCGTCGCCGCGGCGACGGAAATGTAAAACTCTGTCAACCCTCCCCGCGCGCGTGCTTCGCGCACGCGGCGCGCGCGCCGATTTGACAATTCTTTTCAGCACGCTCGCCGGAGACAGCCCAGACTTTCCGCGTGCGCTCCTCTGCAGCTCCGCCGCTTGCGCGGGCGGCTCGCGCAAGCGGCGGCGAGCAGGCAGCGCACACCAGAATTTCGCGGCGCGGGAGGTCGTGTGCAGGATCCGGTCGTCATCGTCATGCCCCTCGGGGGCGCCTGGCAAATCTGCATCGAGGGCGGGGGCGAGCGGCGGGCGTTTGCCGCGCGCTATCCGGCGCTGGAATGGGCGCATCGCTGGGCCCAGGAGCACCGACCCAGTCTCGTCCGCGTCTGCGGCGCGGGCGGCACGGTCGAGGACGAGTGGGCCTACGGCGCGTACAAGGGCATCCGCCGCATCGGTCCGGCGCCGGCCGCGATGCACCCGCGATGAAAGTGTTCGTCGTCTACCCGAGCGAGCGGTCGGGCTGGGCGCTGCTGCGCGAGGGCGACCCGATTCCACTGCACTTCGGCGCGAAGGCGTCGGCGATCGGCTACGGCCGGTGCATGGCCGATGCCAACCGGCCGAGCGCGCTGCGGGTGGAGACGTGGTACGGCGCGGTCGAGGAGGCGTGGCGGTTCGAGGCCGCCGCGCCGGCGCAACCGCGGTGACCCACGCGCGGGCCGCTCCTTCGGCCCTGTACCTGGCGTGCGCGCATGTGGGCCGGATGTTGCGGCTGGTCATGGCGCGATTCGGAGGGGCAAACGTGCAGCAGAACGAGAAGAACGGACGAACGATGGAGGAGGCGCTCGACTACCGCTGCTTTCGGGTCGAATCGGCGGAGCCCTACGGCTGGGTCGTGTACCTGGAGGGCACCCGCCGGACGCACTTCTTCATGGCGCGGGGCCTCGCGCTCTCGCTGGCGAAGCTCTGGGCGCAGGCGATTCCGCCGAGCAGGGTCCAACTCGTGGACCTGAACGGCCGCGTGACCCAGGAATGGACCTTCCGCACGCGGCTCACGAGCGCGTGAGGAGCGCTCAGCGGGGCTTTCCGCTCTCGCTGAACTCCGCGCGCGGCACGCTCGCGCCCCGGTACTCGGGACGGATGTTCTCCTCCGGCGTGGGCGCAACCACGGCGCGGCTCGGCGGCGCCGATCCGGCGTGCGGCGCGCCGCTCGGCGCCCCCGGCGCCAGCCGGTCGAGGCGGTTCGGACGATCGCGGAACAGCTCGAGCTCGCGCAGCGTGCACCGTCCGAAGCGGTAGCAGGACGGGAGGTTCTCGCTGAATCGCAGCGGGTCCGGGTAGAGATAGCCGCCGTAAGGGTACGGATGGAGCGGCACCGGCGCGACCGGATAGACCCCGTAACCGAGCCCGACCCCGCCGGTCACGACCTGCGCCTCGGCGCGAGGCGCCGCAACCAGCGCCAGTGCGGCGAGCATGCCGGCCCCGATGCGCATCGCGCTCATCGGACTACGCAGCATCCCCCAGCTGCTTCCGGACCCGTCGCGCGAAGACCGTCATCTCCTTCGCCGCCTGTTGGTCGCCGCGCGCCGCGGCCACGACGATGCCCCGCTCGTACGCGCCGAGGCTCTCCCTCAGCCGACCCGCGTCGGCGCACGCCTTGCCGAGCAGCTTCCAGGCCGCGGAGTAGTTCGGGTCCCTCGCCACCGCTTCGCTCAGGTGCTCGATCGCGCTGGCGGGATCGCCGGCCTTGAGGTACTCGTTCCCGAGCGAGAACCGCAGCGCCGCGCCGTCGCGCGGCGTGCCGACGAGCTTCAGCAGGTTGGCCAGGGCCGGAGCGGCCATGTAACATTTCGCCCGCGAAAGCAGGACTCGCAGGCAGTTGAAGAGTACCCCTTCCCGAAGACGCGTGCCCGACATGGCGAAGACGATCGTCTCCACGCCGAGCGCCCCGGCGCGGACGTGATGCTGGTGATGGCCAACTGGTGAACGACGATGGGTGAACGGCGCGTCGCGAGGGGTGCGCGCGAGCGCGCCGGTCCACTACCGGTCGCCCCCCGCCCTTCACCCGCGGGCCCGGCGCTGCGAACGAAGCTCGCGAAGCTGGGCGTGCGCTCGGACTTCGACCTCGTTCTCCACCTGCCGCTCCGCTACGAGGACGAGACCGTGCTTACGCCGATCGGCGCGGCACGGCACGGCACGCCGGTGCTCGTCGAGGGCGAGATTGTCTCGAGCGAGGTCGCCTATCGGCCCCGCCGGCAGCTCGTGCTGAAGGTGCGCGACGACTCCGGGCTCGTGTTCGTGCGGTTCCTGAACTTCTACCCGAGCCAGGCGAAGACCCTCGCCGCGGGCCGCCGGGTGCGGCTCTTCGGCGAAGTGCGGCCCGGCTTCTTCGGCGGGGAGATGGTGCATCCGCGCTACCGCGTCGTGCACGGCCCGGAGCCGCTGCCGACCTCGCTCACACCGGTGTATCCGACGACCGCAGGGGTATCGCAGCAGGTGCTGCGACAGCTCATCGACGGCGCGCTCGCCCGCGCGGATCTCGCGGAAACCCTGCCCGAAGCGCTCCGCGCCCAGCAGGGCCTCGAGCTGTTCGCGGCGGCGGTGCTGACGCTGCACCGGCCGCCGCCCGACGTCGACGCCGAGGCGCTCGCGACGCGCACCCATCCCGCGTGGCGCCGCATGCAGTTCGACGAGCTGCTCGGCCAGCAGCTCTCGATGCGGCTGCACTACCGCGCGCGTCGCCGGCAGCGGGCGCCGGTGCTCGCCGCAGTCGGCGCCCTCACGGACCCGCTCCTCGCGCGCCTGCCCTTCCGCCTCACGCGCGCCCAGGTCGGCGCCTGGGGTGAGATCGAGCGCGACCTCGCCGCGCCCCATCCGATGCACCGGCTGCTCCAGGGCGACGTCGGCAGCGGCAAGACGATCGTCGCCGCCGCTGCCGCCTTGCGCGCGGTCGAGAACGGCTGGCAGGCCGCGGTGATGGCACCGACCGAGATCCTCGCCGAGCAGCACCACCGCAAGTTCGCGGAGTGGCTCGCGCCGCTCGGGGTACGCGTCGCCTGGCTCGCCGGCGGCCAGAGCGCGCGCGAGCGGCGCGCCGCGCTCGCCTCGGTCGCGAGCGGCGGGACGCAGGTCTCGATCGGTACCCACGCACTGTTCCAGGACAAGGTCGCGTTCGCGCGCCTCGGGCTCGCGATCGTCGACGAGCAGCATCGCTTCGGCGTGCGCCAGCGGCTCGCGCTGCGCGGCAAGGGGGAGGGCGCAGCGCTGCAGCCGCACCAGCTCATGATGAGCGCGACGCCGATTCCCCGCACGCTGTCGATGAGCTACTACGCCGACCTCGACGTCTCGCTGATCGACGAGCTGCCGCCGGGGCGCAAGCCCGTGGTCACCAAGCTCGTCGCCGACACCCGGCGCGAGGAGGTCGTGAGGCGGATCCGCGATGCGTGCCGGGCCGGCCGGCAGGCGTACTGGGTGTGCCCGCTCATCGAGGAGTCGGAGGCGCTCGAGCTGAAGACCGCGCTCGAGACCCACGCGCGCCTCGCTGCGGAGCTGCCCGAAATCGCGGTGGGCCTCGTCCACGGGCGCCTCCCCGGCGCGGAGAAGGCGGCAGTGATGGACGCGTTCCAGGCCGGCCGGGCGCAGCTCCTCGTCGCCACCACGGTGATCGAGGTCGGCGTCGACGTGCCGAACGCCTCGCTGATGGTGATCGAGCATGCCGAGCGGTTCGGGCTCGCGCAGCTGCATCAGCTCCGCGGCCGCGTCGGCCGCGGCGCGACCGAGAGCGCCTGCATCCTGCTCTACCAGAACCCGCTCTCCGAGGGCGCGCGTCACCGGCTCAAGGTGATCTACGAGCACACCGACGGGTTCCGGATCGCGCACGAGGACATGCTGCTCCGCGGGCCCGGCGAGTATCTCGGCGCGCGGCAGAGCGGCGTCCCGCTGTTGCGCTTCGCCGACCTCGCGCGCGACGCGGCACTGCTGGACGCCGCCCGCGCCGCTGCCGATGACATGCTCGACCATCATCCCGAGCTCGCCGCCCGGCACGTCGCGCGCTGGACGGGCGGGCGCGCCGAGCTGATGGGAGCGTAAGCGCCGCGCTCTCGGACGTGCGGTTTGCTGCGAAAATCACCCCGATGACGGCCCAGGAGCTCCGCGCCCGGATCGATCTGTACGAGCGGCTCATGCGGCTCGACAAGCCGATCGGCACGCTGCTGCTGCTGTGGCCGACGTTGTGGGCGGTGTGGATCGCGGCCGCGGGCGAGCCGCACTGGGCGGTGGTCGGCATCTTCACCCTCGGGACGCTGCTGATGCGTTCCGCGGGCTGCGTCATCAACGACGTCTGGGACGCGCGCTTCGACGCGCACGTCGAGCGCACCCGCCACCGGCCGCTCGCCGCCGGCGAGATCGGCCGGCGCGAGGCGCTGATGCTCGCGGCCTTGCTCGTGCTCATGGCGTTCGGGCTGGTGCTCGTCTTCAACCCGCTCACGATCGGGCTGTCGGTGGTGGCGCTCTTCCTCGCCGCGACCTATCCGCTCACCAAGCGCTTGCTCGCGCTCCCGCAGGCCTACCTCGGCATCGCGTTCGGGTTCGGGATTCCGATGGCCTTTGCCGCGCAGCTGAATTCGCTCCCCGCGACCGCCTGGTGGCTCCTGACGGCCAACATCTTCTGGGCGATCGGCTACGACACCGAGTACGCCATGGTCGACCGCGACGACGACCTGAAGATCGGCATCCGGACCGCGGCGATCACCCTGGGGCGCTACGACGTCGCCGGAGTCATGGTCTGCTACGGGGCGACGCTCGCGATCCTCGCCTGCGTCGGCGTGCGCGAACGCCTCGCTTGGCCCTACTATGCCGGGCTCGCGGTCGCCGCGGCGATGATGGTCTACCACTACGGCCTCATCCGCGGCCGCAGCCGCGAGGGCTGCTTCAGGGCGTTCCGGCACAACAACTGGGTGGGCGCCGCGATCTTCGCCGGGATCGTGGCGGCGTACGGCCTGGGCGGCGCCTGGCCGGGCTGGGGAGAGGAGTGAATGGAATGGATCTCGGACTGAAGAACAGGGTCGTGCTCATCACCGGCGGCAGCAAGGGGATCGGGCTCGCGTGCGCGAAGGCGTTCCTCGCCGAGGGCGCGAAAGTCGCGATCGCCTCGCGCAGCAAGGTGAACCTCGTCGCCGCCGAGCGGCAGCTGAAGACGGGGGACGAAGCGGTTCTGAAGGTCGCCACCGATCTCCTCGACCCGGCGAATGCGCGGCGGATGGTCGGCGAGGTCGAGCAGGGACTGGGGCCCATCGACGTCCTCGTCAACTCGGCCGGCGCGGCGAAGCGCACCCCGCCCGAGGAGCTCACGCCCGAGGCGTGGCGCGCGGCCATGGACGCGAAGTACTTCACCTACGTCCACGCGATCGACGCGGTGATCAAGGGCATGGCGAGCCGCAAGCGCGGGGCGATCGTCAACGTCATCGGCTCGGGCGGCAAGGTCGCGAGCCCGGTGCACATTCCCGGCGGCGCGGCGAATGCCGCGCTCATGCTCGTCACGGCCGGCCTCGCGAGCGCCTACGGCAGTCACGGCGTCCGCGTCAACGCGGTGAATCCCGGGGCCACGCTGACCGACCGCCTGAAGCAGGGCCTGGAGGCGGAGGCGAAGCTCGCCGGCGTCACGCCCGAGGAAGCCCTCAAGCGCGCGACCGCGCGCGTGCCCCTCGGCCGGCTCGCGGAGCCGGACGAGATCGCCGCCGCCGTCGCGTTCCTCGCGTCCGACCGGGCGAGCTACATCACGGGCGCGATCGTGGCAATGGACGGCGCGGCGACGCCGATCGTGGTCTGAGGGGATGAAGGATGCAGGGCGAGCCGAGAACACTCGCGCGCGGGTCCGCTTCCCCGGTTGACCGCCTGACGACGTGGGCGCTCGGACCGGCGCCCGCCCCCCGGCTCGCCCCCGGCGAGCGCCCCGTCACCGAAGTGGCGCTCGGGCGCGGCGACACCGCCGTCCTCACCGACCGGCGCGTCCTGGTCGTGGGGCGGAACTTCGAGCGGAGCCTGCCGCTCGCGCACCTCGCGCTGGTGCACGTGCGCTTCGAGCGGATCGTCGGGGAGATCGTCGCGGGGGGGATCGCGATCGTCCTCGCGCTGATCCTCTTCGCGGTCGCCTCGCCGGTGCGCACGTTCTTCCTGAACCAGGCGCTCTCGCTCGAGTCCGCGGTGGCGCAGGAGCGTGCCAGCGCGAGCGCAGCCGCAGGCGAGGGGCAGGAACCGGCGCCGCCGGCTCAGGGCCAGGGTCTCGCGCAAGGGTTGCAGAAGCTCATGGGCGGCTTCGCGGCCGCGGCACGCGCGATCCCGCTCGTCGGGTGGCTCCTGCTCGCGTTCGCCGCGGCGAAGATCGCGCTCGGCATCTTCGGTCGTACGGTCGTCGTCTTTACCGCGGGCGGGAGCGATCTCACCTTCAGGCGGCGCGGGCGTGACCGCTTGCTCCGCGAATTCATCACCGAGGTCGGGGGACACCTTCCGGGGCCGGCGCGGCCCGGCGCGCCGCTCGGACCGGCCGCCTCGCCGCCGCCCACCGTCCCGCCGAGCGGGCCGGGCAGAACCTGAGTCCCGTGCGCTACCGCGATCTCCGGGATTTCATCGGCCAGCTCGAGAAGCTCGGCGAGCTCAAGCGCGTCGCCGTCGAGATCGACCCGCGGTTGGAGATGACCGAGGTGTGCGATCGCGTCCTGAAGGCGGGCGGCCCGGCGGTGCTGTTCGAGAAGCCCAAGGGCCATTCGATCCCGGTGCTCGGCAACCTCTTCGGGACGGCGAAGCGCGTGGCGCTCGCGATGGGCGCGCCCGAGGGCGCCGACCCGGTCGAGGCGCTGCGCGACGTCGGCAAGCTCCTCGCCTTCCTCAAGGAGCCCGAGCCGCCGAAGGGTTTCCGGGACGTGATCGAGCGCTGGATCCCGATCGGTCGCGAAGTCCTCCACATGGCGCCGAAGGACGTGTCCGGCGCGCCGTGCCAGGAGGTCGTCTGGGAGGGCAAGGACGTCGACCTCGGGCGCCTCCCGATCCAGACCTGCTGGCCGGGCGACGCCGGGCCGCTGATCACCTGGGGTCTCGTCGTCACGCGCGGCCCGAACCGCAAGCGGCAGAACCTCGGCATCTATCGCCAGCAGGTGATCGCGCCGAACCGGGTGATCATGCGCTGGCTCGCGCATCGCGGCGGCGCGCTCGACTTCCGCGACCATTGCCAGGCGACTCCCGGGGCGCCGTTCCCGGTCGCGGTCGCGCTCGGCGCCGACCCGGCCACGATCCTCGGCGCGGTGACGCCGGTGCCGGACACGCTCTCCGAATACCAGTTCGCCGGGCTCCTGCGCGGCGCGCGCACCGAGGTGACGAAGTGTTTCGGCTCCGACCTCCAGGTGCCCGCCTCGGCCGAAATCGTTCTCGAGGGCGCGATCCGTCCCGACGACGCCGCGCTCGAAGGCCCCTTCGGGGACCACACCGGCTACTACAACGAGCAGGAGCGGTTTCCCGTCTTCACTATCGAGCGGATCACACTGCGCCGGGATCCGATCTACCACTCGACCTACACCGGCAAGCCGCCCGATGAGCCGGCGGTGCTCGGGGCCGCGCTGAACGAAGTGTTCGTGCCGATCCTGCAGAAGCAGTTCCCCGAGATCGTCGACTTCTATCTGCCGCCCGAGGGCTGCTCCTATCGGCTCGCGGTCGTGAGCATGAAGAAGCAGTACCCCGGTCACGCCAAGCGCGTGATGTTCGGGATCTGGAGCACCCTCCGGCAGTTCATGTACACCAAGGTCATCATCGTCACCGACGACGACGTGAACGTCCGCGACTGGAAGGAAGTGATCTGGGCGCTGACGACGCGCGTCGACGCCGCGCGCGACGCGACCGTCGTCGAGCGCACGCCGATCGACTACCTCGACTTCGCGAGCCCGGTCGCCGGGCTCGGGTCGAAGCTAGGCATCGACGCGACCGCCAAGTGGCCGGCCGAGACGGCGCGCACCTGGGGCAGGCCGATCGCGATGGATCAGGGAGTGAAACGGCGCGTCGATGCGCTGTGGAAGGACCTCGGGCTGTGAGCCCGCCGGGCCGCCCCAAGGGCGAACACCTGAGCGCTCTTCGCGCGAGGGTAGTCCAATGAGCCCGCCGGGCGCGCGCACGGTGCTCGTCGTCGGCGGCGCCGGGTACATCGGCTCGCACATGCTGGCGGCGCTCCTCGATGCCGGGTACGGCGTGGTCACGCTCGATGATCTGTCGCGCGGCCACCGCGAGCTCGTCCCAGGCGGCGCGTTCGTCCAGGGCGGCTGTGGGGACGCGTCGACGCTCGATCGGCTGTTCGCCGAGCACCGCATCGACGCCGTTATGCACTTCGCGGCATGGGCGCTGGTCGGCGAATCGGTTGCGCGGCCCCTCGACTACTACCGGAACAACGTAGCCGCGACCGCCGTGCTGCTCGATCGCATGCTCGCCCACGGCGTGAAGACGTTCATCTTCTCCTCGACCTGCGCGGTGTACGGCGAGCCGGAGCGCGTGCCGATCGACGAAGGTCACCCGACACGGCCCACGAACCCCTACGGCATGACCAAGCTCACGGCCGAGCGCATGCTCGCCGACGCCGGGCGTGCGCATGGCCTCGCCTTCTCTGCGCTCCGCTACTTCAACGCCGCCGGCGCGCATCCCGAGCGCCCGCTCGGGGAGCGGCACGATCCTGAGACGCACCTCATCCCGCTCGTCCTCCAGGTTGCCGCCGGCAAACGCGAGCGCATCTCGATCCTCGGCACCGACTATCCGACGCGCGACGGCACATGCGTGCGCGACTACGTCCACGTCTGCGACCTCGCGCAGGCGCACCTCCTCGCGCTCGAGCGCCTGCTCGCGGGCCAGCCGGGCGGGATCTACAACCTCGGCTCGAGCCGCGGCTACACCGTGCGCGAAGTGATCGAGCTCGCCCGGAAGATCACCGGTCACCCGATTCCATCGACCGACGCCCCGCGCCGGCCCGGCGATCCGGCGGTGCTCGTGGCGAGCCCCGAGAAGGCGCGCCGCGAGCTCGGTTGGCAGCCGCGCTTCGCGGCGCTCGAGACGATCGTCGAAACGGCGTGGGCGTGGCACCGACGCGAGGCCGGCCTCGCAGCGAGCTAGCGTGTCACTCGAGGACTCCGCGCGCTTCGACCCGGCCCAGGCCTGGGCGTGGGTCATGAGCACGACCGCGGTCGCTGCCGGGAGCCTGGCATGGATCGGTCTCGATCGCGGTTACTGGGAGCGGGTCGAGCTCGGGATTCTGGCGGCGTACTCGGTCGCGCTCGCGACGGCCGGGCTGTACTGGCTTTTCTACGGCTTCAAGCGCCGGCGCGCGGTCGAGGACGTGCCGACGAGCCGGATCGGTGCCGCCGCGCAGGGCTACGTCGAGGTGTCCGGCGAGGCGTTTCGCCTGCCGGAGGTCGAGCCGCTCTTCAGTCGCGACGGCGTGCCCTGTCTCTGGTACCGGACGGTCGGCGATGTCGCACCCGAAGCCGGGATGGACGGGACGCACAAGCCGTTCGGGATCCGCGACCGGACCGGTGCGGCGATCGTATTTCCGCAGGGGGCGCTGGTCGCGGCCATCAACCGCCACAAGTGGCGGGGCCTGGGCGGCGAGAGGTTCGCCGAGGACCGCATCTTCGCGGGCGACGAGCTATACGTGCTCGGCGAGTTCGGCACCGGGGAGCCGAAGTTCGAGTTCGAGGCGGAGGTGGCCGAGAGGCTCCGACGCTGGCGCGCGGCGGGTTTGGTGCGCTTCGACGCGAACCGCGACGGCGAGCTCGACAGCGCCGAGGACTGGGCGATGCGGATGCAGGCGGTGCGCGAAGCGGAGCGCGCGGAGCGCGAGGTGCTCGCCGGGCACACGCCGGTTAATCTCCTCAGCCGACCCGGCGACGGGCGAAGCTTCGTGATCGCGACGCGCTCGCAGGCGAGCCTCCGGGCGCGCTTTCGCGCGTGGGAGATCGCCGGGATCGGGGCGTTTCTCGTCGGTGCGTGGGGCGCCGCGTGGTGCGGGCTACGGCTCGGCGTTGCCGGTTGAATTCCCGGGTTCCGCCCGCACTTGGACCCCGACGGCGCATCGGCCGCGAGGAGCGAAGCACATGACCGAGTTCGTACTGCCGGAAACCGAAGCGAAGAAGCTGCGCGACCTCGC
>Ga0209342_10003664_pt1 | contig 16159 bp, 16 predicted proteins | sample RifCSP16_2_FD_184023 | JGI IMG/M metagenome (GOLD analysis project Ga0209342, IMG submission 184023) | Soil microbial communities from Rifle, Colorado - Rifle CSP2_sed 16_2 (SPAdes) (version 2) | ecosystem: Environmental > Terrestrial > Deep subsurface > Rock core/Sediment | place: Rifle... | reverse complement strand
GATGCCCGACGCCCCGAGCCGCCCGATGTTCGCCGAGCTGCTGGAGGAGGGTCTGGAGCCGTTCGAGGTGCATCACCTCTGGCTCTGGGCCGAGGAGCCGGATACCTTCGTGGACATCTCGGACACACTGGAGGTCAAGCTGGAGGCGCTGCGAAGGCACGTGTCCCAGGGCGCGGACGGGTCCGAGGACTGGGTGCGTAAGCGGGCACGACAGGTCGGGCAGGCGGGTGGCCTGGAGTACGCGGAGGGGTTCAAGGCGTTCGTGCTTCGGGACGAGGACCAGGAGTGATGGAAGAGCCTCTGGACGACGACGAGGAGCGGGAGCCTCTCGGCCTGGAGCCGCAGGAGGAGCAGAACGTCCGCGCCGACCTCGAGGACCTGGCCGGTATGCGCCGGGTCTTCCAGGCCCAGGGCGTGAAGGGCGTCGTGATCGCCTGCCCGGACTGCGGCGAGAACCACTTCTACGAGTGGGAGCTGCTCGCCGAGAACCTCGAGCACATGCTCTCAACCGGAGAGCCGCGGATGCACGAGCCCGCGTTCGACGTGCGCGAGGACGAGTACATCCAGTGGGACTACGGCAAGGGGTATATCGACGCCCTCGCCGATACGGGGCTCGAGCCCGACAACCGCGTCGAGGTCACCCGGTGCCCGTGGTGCGAGACGCCGGCCGAGCAGCACTTCCGGTACTGCCCTCGATGCGGGCGCTCGCTCGCCGCCGTGCGGATCTACAAGGAGCTCATCGACCGCGGCCTCGACGACCGCGAGGTGCGGGCCCTGCTCGTGCGCGCTGGGTTCGAGCCCTTCTGATCCTGCTTCGACTTGCGCCTTCGCGCCATTTGGGCGCACGATTGGACGAACATCCGCGGGGGAAGGAGGTGCGGATGGCTAAGTACATGATCCAGGCGTCCTACACGCAGTCGGGCGTGCAAGGCGTCCTGAAGGAGGGCGGGTCCGGTCGCCGGGACGCGATCGGGAAGCTCCTGGCCGACCTGGGAGGGAGCCTCGAAGGCTTCTACTTCGCGTTCGGGCAGGACGACGTCTTCGTGATCGCCGATCTACCCGACAACGTCACGGCCGCGGCGATCGGTCTGACCGTGGCTGCCTCAGGAGCGGTGACGAGCAGGACCGTCGTGCTCCTCACGCCTGAGGAGATCGACCGGGCGACGCAGCAGTCGGTCTCCTACCGCGCACCGGGAGCGTAGGCCGGGACCTGCGATGCGAGGGCGGGACCTCGAGGCCCCGCCCTCAGTCGCGCTTCGAGCGCCGGGTGCGTGGGTGTTCCAGCACACAGTCCTCGGGTGCCTTGTCCTCGCGCAGGCCCTTGAACGACGGGGCGCGCATCTTCCTAGAGCCCTTCGTGATCTCGAGGTACTCGACCTCGCACACGAGGACGGGGTCGACGAACGTCGCGCCCTTCACCGCCGGGAGCTCGGGGTCGTCGGCGGCGGGCTCGGAGCGCGCGATCGGGGTGAGGCGCTCGAGCAAGCTCTCGAGGGTCTGCTGAGTGAAGCCGGTCCCGACCTGACCGATCCACAGGAGCCGGTCTTCGTCGTAGGCGCCCACGAGCAGCGCGCCGAAGGTCCCCGCCCGTCCGCCCTGGCCCGGGGTCCAGCCCAAGATCACGCAGTCCTGGGTGTTCGTGAGCTTGATCTTGCGCCAGTCCGGTGAGCGCCGCCCGGGGAGGTAGCGCGAGCCTGTCTTCTTGGCGACGACGCCCTCGAGGCCGAGCTCGCGCGCTGCCTCAACGAACCTCTTGCCCGCGCCCTCGACGTGGGTGATCACCTGCAGGCGGTGGTCGGTCTCGACGATCGTCTCGAGCAGCTCACGTCGCTCCTCGAGCTTCAGGCCGGTCAGGTCCTGCCCGTCGAGCCACAGCAGGTCGAAAGCGACGAGCGCGACCGGGATCTTCTGGGCGATCCGCTTGATCTCGCGCTCGTTGGCCAGGTTCATCCGCTGCTGGAGCGTCTCGAACGAGTTCCGCCCGTCCTCGTCGAACGCCACGATCTCGGCGTCCAGGACCGCGTTCACCTGGTTCACGAGCTCGTGGACCATGTGCAGCTCCGGGTACTTGTCGGAGACGTCGCGTCCGTTCCGGGTGATCAGCCTGGTCCGGTCGGTCGCCATCGGCGTGATCGAGCGGATCCCGTCGAACTTCGGCTCGAACCACCAGTCCTGCCCGTCGAACGGCTTCCACCCGCCCTCGGCGAGCATCGGCGAGAACGCCGGCGGCGACGCGATCAGGGGCGCCTGCTGTGCGGAGCCGAGGAATGCGAGCCAGTCGGTCCGGGTCTTCACGAAGTGGAACTCCAGGCCGGGGTACCGGCGGCCGTGGAGGCGGAAGGTGACCTTGGAGTCCGTCCACTCCAGCGGCTCGTACCACCCGTTATCGAAGATCCGGACCTCGCCGGCGCCGTAGTGGCCCTGCGGGATCGTGCCCTCGAACGTGCCGTAGTCGAGCGGGTGGTCCTCGACGTGGACCGCCAGGCGCTTGTCGCCCGTGTCCGTGGGGAGCCCGCGGGGCACCGCCCAGGATGGGAGCGCGCCGTCGCGCTCGAGCCGCACGTCGTAGTGAAGGCGCGTCGCGCGATGCTTGTGGATCACGAACGAGTTCCCCTCGCCCGCGGCGCGGCCGGGCGCGGGCTCGGTCGTCCCCTCCGGCCCGAACTCGCGCTTGCTCAGGTACTCCGCGAGGTCGGGGTCCCGGGAGGAGGCGATCACCTCGGCCGAGGTGCGAGCGACGTCGATCCCTTTGGCCGGAGCCAGCCCCACCGCCTCGAGTGCCGGAGCTAGGTCCTGAGGTGAGGTGCGGACCGGCTCGAACAGGTCGCCGTGCTGCTCGAGGCGCTCCCACACGTTGTCGATGCGGAAGTCCTGCGGGGTGATCTCGGTCTCGACCTCCTCCCAGGCAAGCGGCGTCGAGAGCGTGGCGCCGGGCTCGGGCCGCATCGAGTAGACGGCGGCGATGTTGGCGCCGCTGCGGTTCATGTTGTGGTCGATGAAGACCTTGCCGGTCCTGTTCTCGATCTTCCAGGCCATCGTGACGTGCTCGCGGTCGGCGGCCTCGATCACCCGGCCGAGCTTCCCGACGAAGTCGCGCACCTGCTGGTATGACCACCCGGCCTCGACCGGCACGTATATCTGGATGCCGGTGGCGCCGCTGGTCTTCGGGTAGCTCGCGACTCCCAGGGCGTCCAGGGCCGCCTTCACGTGGAGCGCCACGGTCCGAACGGCCTCGAACGGCGCATCCATCGGATCCAGGTCGAAGAAGAGGTAGTCGGGCGTATCGACGGACCCGCAGCGCGAATGGAGCGGGTGCATCTCGATGCAGCCCAGGTTCGCCACGTACAGCAGCGACGGCAGGTCGTTCACCATCAGGTAACCGATCACCCCGCCCTTGCTGTCCTCGCTCCGCACCGGGCAGCGCGGGATCCACTCCGGCGTGTGCGAGGGCGCGGTCTTCTCGTAGAAGTGCGGGCCGGCGATCCCGTCGGGCATCCGCTTCATCGTGAGCGGGCGGTCGGACAGGTGCGGCAGGATCAGCGGGGAGACGTTGAGGTAGTAGGCGAGCAGGTCGCCCTTGGTGTAGCCCTCCTCGGGCCAGAACACCTTGTCCAGGTTCGACAGGCGGAGCTCGCGCCCCTCCACCTCCAGCCACCAGGCGTCGCCGCTCTTCTCGGCCCCGAGCGGCGTCGGGAGCTCGACGGTGAACGCGCGGTCGCCGGTGCGTCTCTTCCTCGCCGGCATCGTCCCAGCGTAGCGGTCGGGCCGGTGTCGGCACGGCGCGCTAGGATTCGGTCTTCCCTGTTAGTGGGGGAGTCTTCGTCTCGAGGAGAGCGCATGCCACCCAGATCGATGTGGAAGGGGGCCATCTCGTTCGGCCTCGTCACGATCCCGGTCGCCGTGTTCCCGGCAACCGAGGAGAGATCCCTGAAGTTCAACCAGCTCCACGACCAGGACATGGGCCGGATCCGCTACAAGCGGGTCTGCTCGGTCGACGGGGAGGAGGTCGACTTCGAGCACATCGTGAAGGGCTACGAGGTCGAGAAGGACCGCTACATCATCCTGACCGACGAGGACCTGGACGCTGTGCCTGTCGAGTCCAGCCGCGCGATCGACATCCAGCAGTTCGTGGACCTGGAGGAGATCGACCCGATCCTGTTCAAGAAGTCCTACTACCTGGTCCCCGACGAGACGGGGGCCAAGGCATACGCGCTGCTCCGCAGGGCGCTGTCGGAGGAGGGCAAGGTCGGGATCGCCAAGGTGAGCTTCCGCGACAAGGAGCACCTGGCCGCACTGAGGTTCAAGGACGACGTGTTCGTCCTCGAGACGATGTACTGGCCCGACGAGGTCCGCGCGGCCGAGTTCGACACGCTCGGCGCCGAGGAGAAGGTCCGGCCCAACGAGGTGCAGATGGCGAAATCACTCATCGAGAGCCTGACCGAGCCGTGGAACCCCCAGGCCTTCAGCGACGCCTACCGCGAGGCCCTTCTGGACATCGTCGAGAAGAAGCTCGCCGGCGTGCCGATCGAGGCGCCGGCCGAAGAGGCCCCTGCCCGGGTGGTCGACCTCATGGAGGCGCTGAAGGCTTCGGTCGCGGCAGCCAAGGAGCGCACGCCGGCTGCATCGGGCGGGACCAAACGCGCCGCGCCCAAGCGCGCCGCCATGAGGAAGCCAGCAGCCAAGGCGGCGACGGCCAAGAAGACCGGCACGAAGGCGACCGCGACCCGGAAGAAGGCCGCCGGCGAGTGAGGCCGCCGGACGGCTACTCGGTCCGCGGGGCACAGCGATCGGCACTTGGTCGAGGAACGTCTCGGCTAGGCTGAGCGCGTGAAGTTGGTCGTCGCCGTCGTGAAGCCCCACCGGCTCGATGAGGTCAAGGAGGCGCTCCGGGACGCCGGCGTCAACGGCCTCACGACCACCGAGGTGGAGGGGTTCGGGCGCCAGCGCGGCCACACCGAGGTCTACCGCGGCGCCGAGTACCAGGTCGACTTCGTGCCGAAGGTGAAGGTGGAGGTGCTCTGCGAAGACGCCCAGGTCCAGGGGGTCGTCGACGCGGTCACCAAGGCCGCACGGACTGGCAAGATCGGCGACGGGAAGATCTGGGTGGTATCCGTCGACCAGGTCGTCCGGATCCGCACCGGCGAGATGGGGCCCGACGCTCTCTGACATGGCCGAGCGCCCCGCGCCGGTCGCCCGGCTGCTCGACGGACTCCTTTCGCTGGATCGTGCCTACTCCGCGGGTCACCACGGTCGCTGGTCAGCCGTGCGCCGAGCCGAGCTCCTCGACGGGTGCCTGCGCGAGCTGTTCGGGGCGGCCGAGCCGCCGGAGCGGGTAGCGCTCGTCGCGCTCGGAGGGTACGGGCGCGGCGAGCTCCTGCCGGCCTCCGACGTCGACCTGCTGATCCTGCACGACGGCTCTGATCCTCGAGCGGTCGCTGGGCTAGCCCAGCGCGTCCTGTACCCGCTTTGGGATGCGGGGCTGTCGGTCGGTCACGGCGTCCGGACAGAGGAGGAGAGCCTGGCGCTCGCAGCCGACCGGCTCGACTCCACCACGGCGATGCTCGACGGCCGCGTGCTGGCCGGCGACGAGCGGGGGTGGCTGCGTCTGCACGCGGCGGTGGTCGAGGGCTTCCGCGCCGATCCCGGCTCCTCCGCCGAGCGGCTGCGCGCCGACGCGGAGGCCCGAAGGGAGCGGTTCGGTGCGGCGTCCGCGTTGCTCGAGCCGGATCTGAAGGAGGGCGCGGGGGCGCTGCGGGACGTCCACGTCCTCGGGTGGCTCGAGGTGGCGCTCGGCCGGAGCCTCCAGGTCGCCGGGCTCATGCGAGCTTCCGAGCGGACGGCCGTCGACGTCGCCGCCGAATTCCTCGTCCGGGTCCGCAGCGCCCTGCATCTGCAGACGGGTCGCGGGACCGATCGACTGCTGCTCGAGCAACAACCGCAGATCGCGGCCGAGATGGGGTTCGTGGACGAGCCCGGGCTGCTCGCCGTCGACGGGCTCATGCGCCGGGTGTTCGAGCACGCCCGTCAGGTGGAGCACGTGCGCTCATCGGTCCTCGACCGATACCTGCGTGGAGCGTCGGAGGCGGTCGAGTTGGACCCGGACCCCGCGGGTGTGCTCCGGGCGTTCGCCTCCGCCGCGCGCGAGCGCTCGGTGATGCCGGCGTCCGCGCTCGACGCGATCGACCGGGCGGCGATCCCCTCACCGGTCGGATGGACCGAGGCCGTCCGCGACGCGTTCTTCGAGCTTCTACGCGCCGGCGACTTGCGGGCGTTCGAGACGCTCGACCGGCTCGGGCTGCTGGAGCGGTTCCTGCCCGCCTGGACGGACGTTCGCGCCCGGCCCCAACGCGATCCCTACCACCGGTTCCCCGTTGACGTTCACCTGCTCCATGCCTTCGCCGGCGCCGCGAGGCTTCTAGAGGATCCGGGCGACGATCACGTCGCGGCGTGGGCGGTCGGGGCGGCAACCGATCGGGAAGGGCTGATGCTGGGTGCGCTGCTTCATGACATCGGCAAGATCGGTGAGGGGAACCACGTCGCGACGGGGGCGCGGATCGCGGACGAGGCCCTCGGGGCGATGCGCCTCGCGCAGGGGACGCGGGACCTCGCAGGCTTCCTGGTGGCCGAGCACCTCCTGCTCTCGGACACGGCGACGCGCCGGGACCTCGAGGACGACGACCTGATCCACGACGTGGCCGCCCGTGTGGGGAACGCGGAGCGCCTGGCCGCGCTGTACCTGCTCACCGTTGCCGACGCGGGAGCGACCGGTCCGCTCGCCTGGACGCCGTGGCGCGCTGCCCTCGTGCGGGAGCTCGTCGCCAAGGTCCAGCGCGTGTTCGACAGGGGCGAGGTCGGAGCCGAGACCGCCGAACGCCTCGCGGAGGCGATCGAGGCGATCCGTGCCGAGCTGGCGGGTCAGGACCCCGCCGCGGTGGAGCGATTCGTCCTACGGATGCCCCGCGCCTACGTCTTGACGGTCCCACCCGCGCGGGTGGCTCGCGAGTTCGCGTTGACCGCTCCCGCACTCGGGGTCAACGAGCTGCGGACCCTCTCGGCATCGGGGTCGCGGCCGGGTACCTACGACCTCACCGTGGTCGCGGCCGATCGCCCGGGGCTGCTCTCGCTGATCGCGGGAGCGCTGACGCTCGCGAACCTGTCGATCCTGACTGCGCAGGTGTTCACGACGGCGGATGGGACGGCGGTCGACCTGTTCGAGGTCGAGGGAGCGTTCGAGGTGGAGGTGGGGGAGGAACGGTGGCGAGCGTTCCGTGCGGCGCTGCGCAAGGCGCTCGAGGGACGCCTGTCGCTGGATCGCGGCGTCGACGACAAGCGCCGACACTACCCGGCTTCGCGCTCGCATGTCCCGGTTCGCGTTACCGTCGACAACGACGCGTCGGACTTCTTCACGGTGATCGAGGTCGGGGCGCCGGACCGCATAGGGCTGCTGTTCGACATCACCCGAACGTTCGCCGATCTCCACCTGGACGTCCACCTGGCGAAGGTCGCGACGTTCGGAGCGCGCGTGGTCGACGCCTTCTACGTACGCGACGACCTCGGCCGTCGGCTCGAGGACGCCGGCCGGGTCCTCGAGCTCGAGCGCACCCTCCAGGCCCGCCTCGAGGGCTGAGGCCATCGAAGCGGTCCGAAGAGACAAGATCGGCGACGGTTATCCTCTGGCTTTGCCCGCGGAGCAGGGTGGTGCGCATCCGAACGAGGAGATGGGGCCCAACGAGTTGTGATCTGGCCGAGCGGGGCCGGGTCGAACTTGCGCGCTCGAGGGTCGCATGACGCTCGCGCCGGACGACATCGGCCGGCTGCTGGTCGCGCTCGCGCTGCTGCTATCGGCCGCGCACGGGCTCGGATACGTCTTCACGCGTTTCCGGCAGCCACGCGTGATCGGCGAGATCCTCGGCGGGCTCCTGCTCGGACCTACCGTGTTCGGTGCCCTGTTCCCCGAGTTCCAGGCAGCCGTGTTCCCCGCGGACGGCAGTGTGCCGCTCGTGCTGGACGCGATCTACCAGCTCGGCCTGCTGCTCCTGATGTTCAGCGCGGGGGTCGAGATCCGGGCAGCCTTCCACGCGGGCGAGCGCCGCACGGTCGCCTGGGTGAGCGGGGTCGGCACCGTGTTGCCGTTCCTCGCGGGGCTGGGGTTGTTGGCGTTCCTCGATCTGGGGCGCTCGCGGGGGCCGGCGGCGACCGACGCGTCGTTCCTCCTCGTGTTCGCGATCGCGATCGCGGTGACCAGCATCCCGGTGATCTCGCGGATCATGCTCGATCTCGGCATCCTCGAGACCTCGTTCGCCCGGATCGTGCTCGCGGTGGCCGTGATCGAGGACGTCATCCTGTACGTCCTGCTCGCCATCGCGCTCGGCCTGGCTGCTCGAGGATCCGGGGAGGTATACGGGCTGCCGGGGCTGCTCGACCTCGACCCGTCCGGGGCCGCTTCGGTCGTCTACCACGTCGTCGCCACGCTCGCGTTCTTGGGGATCTCGCTCGTGGTCGGGCCGCCGGTCTACCGTCGCGTGCTCCGGTTCCGCTTCAACGTGGTGAGGCGCGGGAGTGCCATCGGGTTCCAGCTCGTGTTCATGTTCCTAGCGACCGCCGTCGCCGTCTTCCTGGGTGTGGTGCCGCTGTTCGGGGCGTTCGTCGCCGGCATCGTCGTGGCGTCCTCATCGGCCAAGGGGAGCGCCGCGGCGCGAGAGGAGATCAAGAACTTCTCCTTCGCCTTCTTCATCCCGATCTACTTCGCGATCGTCGGCTTGCGCCTCGATCTGGTTCGGGAATTCGATCTCCTCTTCTTCCTCTGGTTCGCCGCCTTCGCGTGCCTCGCGAAGTCGGCAAGCGTCTACCTCGGGGCGCGCGCGGCACGTGAGAGCGCCGCTACGTCGATGGATCTCGCGATCGCGCTCAACGCCCGCGGCGGCCCGGGGATCGTGCTCGCCTCCGTGGCGCTGGACGCGGCCATCATCAGCGAGACCTTCTACTCCACGCTGGTGCTGCTGGCCATCGTCACCTCGCTGGCCGCAGGTTCATGGCTCGGGCGGGCCGTTCGAACGGGGCGCCCCCTTCGCGAAGAACCATCTACCGCGACCGAGCTTTCGCCGGCCGAGTCCGACCCTTCGTGAGATCCGAGGCATCTCCTCGAGTCGCTCCGCCTACGGTCCGCGCGTCCCAGCGCGCCTAAGGTCAGCCCAGGACCCGGTAGAGGCGCCAGCGATCGGGGATACCCTTGAGTTCGTGCTCGCCCGCGTCCTCGAAGGTGAGGCCGCTGCCCGCGACCACGTCCTTGACCGTCTGGGACACGAGCACCTCGGACGCGCCGGCCTTCGCGCCCACCCGAGCACCGATAGCGACGCCGAGCCCGGCGACATCGTCGCCGTCGAGCGCGACCTCGCCGGTGTGCAGGCCGGATCTCGATGCCGAGCGGCTTGACACCCGACGCGATCGCCTCCGCGCAGCGGACCCGCGGGCGGGACCGTCGAACGTGGCGAGGAACCCATCGCCCATCGTCTTGATCTGGCGCCCGCGGAACCGCCCCAGGTTCGCCCGAACGATCTGGTCGTGCTGCCCGCGGATCTCTGTCCACGCTCTATCGCCCATCGCCGCGCTCTGGGCCGTGGAGTCCACGATGTCGGTGAACAGGACGGTCGCGAGCACCCGGTCGAACTCGACCTCGTCGTCGCGGATCCGCCGGGCGAACCGCTCCACGTTCTCGAGCACCGCGTCGGCCGCGTCCCAGAAGAGCACGTGGTCATCGAAGGGAAGACCAGGTCGACCGGACCTTCGCCGAAGACCTGGTAGGCGATGTGGACGCCGTCCACGGTCTTGGCGTAGCGGGTCTCCGGCACATTCATCTCTGGACGATCCCCTCGAGGCGCTCGGCCATCTTCGGACTGGCGCCGTCGTCCTCGTGCTTGAAGTAGCAATAGACGTCGCTGCCCGACCCGAGGGCCGGACGGATGCGCTCGGCCCAGGCTCGGAGCTCGTCGTCCGTGTACTCGGTCTTGCGGAGCCGCAGGTACCCGAACGGTTCCCACCCTAGGTCGTCGGGGCCCGGGTCCTTCTCGTCCGTCTCGGCGACGCACCAAGCGACGCCCTGGTCCAGGAGGAGCTCGCGCGCCGCCGCCCACGAGGCGTGACGGAACTCCATCGCGGCCCGAGGCGTCGGCGGCAGGTATCCGACGAACGACTCGATCAGCGAGCGGTCGTACACGAGGTTCGGCGGGCACTGGTACAGGACGGTGCCGAGCCTGTCGCCGAGCACCTTGGCGGCGTCCAGGAACGCTCGGACGTCCTCGTCAACGTCGGCCAGGCGCTTGAAGTGCGTGATCCGCTGGTTCGCCTTCAGCGTGAAGCGGAAGTCCTCGGGTGTGAGGTCGCGCCACGTCGCGAGGGACTTCTCGGTCGGGAACCGCCGGAAGGTGTAGTTGATCTCGACCGAGGGGAACCGGCTGGCGTAGTACGAGAGCATCTCGCGGTTCTTGAGTCCCTCCGGGTAGAACACGCCGTGCTTCCACCCGTCGTAGGAGAAGCCCGAGGTCCCCAGGTAGAGCGTGCCGGTCATCTGGCAGGATTCTTCCATGACCACGCCCGAACAACGCGGGGGGCTCGGCGAGAGCCGGAGCGCGGTCTCGGCCGCCTGGATCGCCCCGCCGAGCGCCGCGGCCTGGCTGGTGGTCGGTCACGGGGCCGGGGCGGGGATGGATCACCCGTTCCTGGTCGGCTTCGCGCGCGCGATGGCCGAGGAGGGCGTCGCCACCGCCCGCTTCAACTTCCACTACGCGAACTCCGGCCGGCGTTCGCCGGACCCGGAGCCGTCGCTTCGAGCTGCGTGGGTCGGGGCCTTCGAGGGCGTCCGGGCGATGGCGGGTGGTCTGCCGGTGCTCGCGGGCGGGAAATCGCTCGGCGGGCGCATCGCCTCGATGTGCGTGGCCGACGGCATGCCCGCGGCGGGGCTGGTCTTCGTCGGGTACCCCCTGCACCCGCCGGGCAAGCCCGAAAGGATCAGGGACAAGCACCTGTACGAGATCGAGGTACCCATGTTGTTCCTCCAGGGCACCAGGGACCCGTTCGCCCAGGCCGCGCTCCTGTCCAGGGTGCTGAAGGAACTCGGACCCAGGGCCGAGCTGCACGCCGTGGAGGGTGGCGACCACTCGTTCCGCGTCCGAGGGGTCAAGGCCGAGGATCGCGAGATCGGCGCCTCGCTCGCGGCCGTGGCCGCGCCGTTCGTGCGGCGCGTCGCGGGAGCCGGCTGATGCCGCGCAAGAACCGCCGGGCGCCTCATGAGGGATCACAGCCGCTGCGGATGCCGCAGAGCGAGGCCCCGGTCACGGCCATGGTCCCGGGGTTCGACGTGCGTCGAGTGAGCGGAGACAAGCCCTACATCTGCCCCGGGTGCGACCTCGAGATCCGGGCATCTACCTGGCATTACGTCGTGGTCCCGCAGGCCTCGCCCGACGATCGCCGCCACTGGCACCAGCGCTGCTGGGAGATCGAGCTTAACCGGACGCGAGGTCGGCGGCGCAACCCCTGAATCCGGCGTCGCTATCATCGCCTTCGTGCCTCGCCCGATCGCGCGCGCCACGATGCACCCCGAGCTCGATGCCTGGGTGGGCAGGCTGGGGTCGCGGGTGGTGCGCTCGAAGAGCCGGAAGGGTTGCCTCGCGGCGCTGCGCAGGGTCGCGGGCGAGGGCCGGCTGATCGTCGAGGTGACCCCGGAGCTCGTCGGCGTCAGCGAGGCGGCCGAGATCCTGGGGTGGGACCGCCGCCGGGTGGCCACGTACGTCTCGCGGGGAGCCTTCCCCGAGCCCGTCGCGGCCCTGGCATCGGGCCGGGTCTGGCGACGCGAGGACGTCGAGGCCTTCGGCGCCGACCGGGTCCGGCGCAGGGGCAGGCGGATCCACCGATGACCGACCGCGTCCTGTACCTGATCCGGCACGGCCGCCCCGACTACGCGAACGACGACTTCGCGGATACCCCGCGAGGTCACCAGTACGATCCACCCCTATCGGACGAAGGCCTCGAGCAGTCCGAAGCGCTCGCCCGCCGTCTCCTGCTGGTCGAACCCCCCGCCGCCGTGTTCGCCTCGCCGCTCCGGCGCGCGCGCGAGACCGCCCTCGTGTACACGCAGGAGGCGGGGATAGGGATGGTGGAGGACATGGATCTGGCTGAGGTGTTCATAGGCGACTGGGAGAACCGCTCGTTCGAGGAGATCATCGCGTCGGACGGGTCGCTGCTGCACCGGTTCCGGACGCACGAGGCGTTCTGGCGCCACGCTCCAGGCGCCGAGGGTCTGGACGCGTTCCGCGAGCGGGTCACCCGCGGGATCGAGCGAGCACTGGCGACGCAGGCCGAGGGCAACGTCTACGTCTTCTGCCACGGTGGCGTGGTGAACGCCTACGTCGCGCCGCTGTTCGGCCTCGAGCAGGAGATGTTCTTCCTGCCCGACAACACATCCGTGAACGTCCTGGGGATCGACGGGGATCGACGCGTCGTCCGCTTCCTCAACGACGTCCGCCACCTGACGGATCCGCACCTGTTCGGCTCGGGATGAGCGGGGGGACGGTTCGCGCCGCTCCGCCTAAACTGCCCGAGACCAAGACCCAGGAGGCTGACTTGCCTGTCCAGTTCCTATCGCAAGAGTGGACCGCCGAACTGCAACAGCGCCTGAACCAGGACGACGGGTTCCGCGATGCGGCCGCGACCGCGAAGGCGACGATCCAGAACGTGATCAACGCCGACGACGGCCCCAAGCGTTACTGGATGCGCATCGAGGCCGGCTCCGTCGAGATGGGCCCCGGCGACGCCGAGAACCCAGACGCGACGATCGAACAGGACTACGAAACGGCGGTATCCCTCGCGAAGAGCGAGCTGAATCCCGTCACCGCGTTCATGACCGGCAAGATCCGGATCAACGGCAGCATGATGCTGCTGATGCAGCTCCAAGGGGCGCTCTCCGAGCTCGCCAAGGTGATGCAGGACATCGACGTCGACTACTGAACCGGCTCCGGCATGACGGTGAAGGTTGCCCTCGCCCGCGCCATGAGGGCCCTCGCCGACCCGGTCCAGGGAGCATGGCCGGGAAGCCCGGGTGGAACTGGGAGCGGGCGAACCGCTCCCTGATCTCCTCGAACCGCTCTCCCGTGTCACCCATCCCTTCGAGGCCTCGCATCCGTACCCCGAGTAGGCCGTTCACTGAGGGTCGTTTGACGCCCTCGCGCGGTGGACGGGAGAATCACGGCCGGCCTCGCCTATGCGAGGCGGCTCCAGGAACGAGAGGAGGGGAAGGTATGCGCTCTTGGCGAGCGAGGCTCCTTGTCCTCGTGGCCATCATGTCGATCGTGGCTGCGGCTTGCGGCGGCGACGAGGGTGGCGACGAGACGGGTGCGACCGGTGGCGCGACGAGCGCGACCGGAGGGACGGGCGGTGCGGCCGAGTGTAACCAGGATCTCTCGGTAGGCGTCGCGTTCGACGTCGGTGGACTGGGTGACAAGTCGTTCAACGACGCCGCGAACGCCGGACTCCAGCAGGCGATCGCCGACGGCCTGGTCTGCGAGGAGAACGTCCAGGTCAACGAGGCGAACGCGACCGGCTCGGACCGCGACCAGAACGTCCAGGCGCTGGCCGATGCAGGCTTCAACCTCATCGTCGGCGTCGGGTTCGCGTTCTCGCCCGGGATCAACACGATCGCGCCGGACTACGCGGACACGAACTTCATGATCGTGGACGGGTACGCCACCTGCGGCACGATCTGCGGTCTGACGAACGACGCCGACGCGATCCCGAACGTCGCGGACTACACCTTCAAGGAGCAGGAAGGCTCCTTCCTCGTGGGCGCAGCCGCCGCACTGAAGTGCGGGTGCGACACGATCGGGTTCCTCGGCGGCCAGACGGGCCCGCTGATCGAGAAGTTCCAGGCCGGATACGAGGCCGGAGCCGCGGCGGTCACCCCGGACATCACGGTGCTCGTCGAGTACATCGGCGACGACGTGGCGGCGTTCAACGACCCGGTGAAGGGCGAGGCGCTGTCCCGCGCGATGTACGACGACGGTGCCGAGATCGTGTACCACGCCTCCGGCGCATCGGGCGCTGGGCTGTTCAACGCGGCCGTCAGCGCCGGCAAGCTGGCGATCGGGGTCGACTCGGACCAGTACCTCACCGCGAGCCCGGAGCAGCAGCCGCTGATCCTGACCTCGATGCTCAAGCGCGTCGACACGGCCGTGTACAACGCGATCGAGGCCTCGGGCGCCGGGACGTTCGGCGGGAGCTTCGTGTTCGGGATGGCCGAGTCCGGTGTGGACTACGCCACCTCGAACCCAGATGAGCTGACGTCGGACATCACGGCCCAGCTGGACGAGTTCAAGCAGCAGATCATCGACGGCACGATCGTCGTGCCCGAGACGCCGGCCTGATCGATAGGGACGGCGGAACCGTGAACGACGGGGCGGGGAGCGCGAGCTCCCCGCCCCTCGTCACGCTCGAACGCATCACGAAGCGCTTCCCCGGCGTCCTGGCCAACGACGCCGTCGACCTCGAGCTTCGGACCGGCGAGGTCCACGCGCTCATCGGGGAGAACGGAGCCGGCAAGTCGACGCTGATGCGCGTCCTCTACGGGATGTACCCGGCCGAGGAGGGGCGGATCTTCGTGCGCGGCAAGGAGGCCAAGATCGGCTCTCCGCGCGACGCGATCGCGCTCGGGATCGGGATGGTCCACCAGCACTTCGTGCTGGTTGACCCGTTCACCGTGACCGAGAACATCATCCTCGGCGACGAGAACGAGGCCGTCCTCGACATGTCCGAGGCCGAGCGTCGGGTCTCCGAGCTCGCCGACTCTTATGGATTCCAGGTCGACCCGGGCCGGCCGGTCGAGGAGCTGTCGGTCGGCGAGGAGCAGCGCGTCGAGATCTTGAAGGCGCTGTATCGGGGCGTGGAGATCCTCATCCTGGACGAGCCCACCGCCGTGCTCACGCCGGGGGAGACCAAGGAGCTGTTCGGCAACCTGCGGAAGCTGTGCGACGCGGGCAAGTCGATCGTGTTCATCAGCCACAAGCTCGACGAGGTTCTCGAGATCGCCGACCGGATCACGGTGCTTCGCCGCGGGAAGGTGGTGGGGGAGACGCGTCCCGCCGAGACGTCCAAGGCGAAGCTCGCCGAGATGATGGTCGGCCGTCCCGTCCTGTTCCGCCTCGAGAAGCCGCAGGTCGAGGTGGGCGACCCAGTCCTGGGGGTCCAAGAGCTCACCGGCGAGGGCAAGCTGAATGGGATCTCGTTCGAGGTTCGAAGCGGCGAGATCCTGGGCGTCGCCGGCGTCGAGGGGAACGGGCAGCGCGAGCTCGCGGAGGCGCTCATCGGGCTGCGTCACCCCTCCTCGGGCACGGTCTCCCTCGACGGCCTGGACGTCACCGGTCACTCGGTCCAGGACGTCCGCAACGCCGGCGTCGCCTACATCCCCGAGGATCGGCACGAGCAGGGTCTCGTCCTGGAGATGACGCTCTGGGAGAACGCAGTCCTGGGCAGGCACGACGACCGCGAGTTCTCGAGCGGGCTCGGCGTCTTGTTCATCCGGAAGATCAAGGAGCTGACGTCGCGGCTGGTGAAGCTGTTCGACGTCCGCACACGAAGCATCGAGGTGAACGCGTCCACACTGTCCGGTGGCAACCAGCAGAAACTCATCCTCGCCCGGGAGCTCGAGACCGACCCCAAGCTCCTGATCGCCTCCCAGCCGACGCGCGGGCTCGACGTGGGAGCCATCGAGTTCGTCTGGAAGCAGATCCTCGAGCAGAAGGCCGCGGGGCGCGCGGTCCTGTTGATCTCGGCGGAGCTCGACGAGATCTACGCGCTCTCGGATCGGATCGTGACCTTGTACGAGGGGCGGATCACCGGCGAGTTCGCCCCCGACGCCGCGCCTGAGGAGATCGGCGTGGGCATGCTCGGCGGGTCCAAACAGGACGTCGCCTAGTGGCCGCGGGAAGCGCGATCGCTCCCGCCGCCGGGGACCGCGTTCGCTCGGATCGTCTCGAGCGCTTCGTCGGCCAGGCGCTCGCGCTGCTGCTCTCGATGGTCATCGCCCTGGCCTTCGGCTCGATCCTGATCGTTGGCTACGGCGAGAACCCGGTCGAGGTCTACTCGGCGATCCTGGACGGGTCGCTGGGGTCGGTCG